>Ga0206682_10004842_pt1 | contig 10775 bp, 4 predicted proteins | sample M240m12015metaG_FD_155444 | JGI IMG/M metagenome (GOLD analysis project Ga0206682, IMG submission 155444) | Ammonia-oxidizing marine archaeal communities from Monterey Bay, California, United States - M2 40m 12015 | ecosystem: Environmental > Aquatic > Marine > Intertidal zone | place: USA... | reverse complement strand
TACTAGTGATTTAAGTGTTGTTAATTTTGCATATATTAATGATTTATCTGTTAATGATTTAAGTGTTGGACTAATTGATGTTTCTACAATTAATTCCTCTACTATTAATAATTCTGCTACAATAACTACTAGTGATTTAAGTGTAAATACACATGCATCTATTTATGATTTATCTGTAACTAATTTTATGACTATTGGTACTTCAACTACTACTATTGATACTAATTCTATTAACGCAACATCAGGTTATTTTAATGACATTAGTGTAAACGATTTAAGTGTTAATACATTAGAAGTAGAATCTTTAGAAATAGCTAATCAATTAGTATTACAAGATCTAAGTGTAAACACTTATGCATCTTTTAATGATGTAAGTATTAATACATTGCAAGTAGGAGATAATACTACTCTATCTGAATTAGCAACAGGGAATTTTTTAATTAGTAATAAATCAATAGATGGAATCACTATTCAAACCAATGGAGGCACCAGTGAGAAAATTACAATATCGAACAATCAAGGTGATAGCCCTGAGTCAATTCTTATTAAATCAACTTCGGGTGGTGTGGATATTAGTGCTAATCTTGCATCTAAATTTACCACTAGTAATGGCAAACTCACATTGCAATCAGGCAATAATCTTGAACTCTTTGCAATGGGGGGAAATAATGTAGATATTTCAGGTGCCAAAATTGAGGTAACTGGCGACTTAATTGTTGATGGAGATATATCTGCGAATGGTGCTATTTCTGGATTTTCTTTCATAACACCAATAATAGAATCAGGACTGGGAATACCTTTAACTATTAGAGGAGGTTTATCAGGTAATACAAATGTAGTATTTGACGCTAGTAGAGTAATTATTAGTGATTTAAGTGTAAATACACATGCATCTATTTATGATTTATCTGTAACTAATTTTATGACTATTGGTACTTCAACTACTACCATTGATACTAATTCTATTAACGCAACATCAGGTTATTTTAATGACATTAGTGTAAACGATTTAAGTGTTAATACATTAGAAGTAGAATCTTTAGAAATAGCTAATCAATTAGTATTACAAGATTTAAGTGTAAATACACATGCATCTATTTATGATTTGTCTGTTACCAATTTTATGACTATTGGTACTTCAACTACTACTATTGATACTAATTCTATTAACGCTGTATCAGGTTATTTTAACGACATTAGCGTTAACGATTTAAGTGTTAATACATTAGAAGTTAATACTTTAGAAATAGCTAATCAATTAGTATTACAAGATTTAAGTGTAAATACACATGCATCTATTTATGATTTGTCAGTTACCAATTTTATGACTATTGGTACTTCAACTACTACTATTGATACTAATTCTATTAACGCAACATCAGGTTATTTTAACGACATTAGCGTTAACGATTTAAGTGTTAATACATTAGAAGTTAATACTTTAGAAATAGCTAATCAATTAGTATTACAAGATTTAAGTGTAAATACACATGCATCTATTTATGATTTGTCTGTAAATAATTTTGCATATATTAATGATTTATCTGTTAATGCATTAAATACTGGAGATGTATCAGCAAATAATTTATACCTTAAAGAAAATTTAACCCTTAACGGAAATATAACAGGAACAAGTGGGGATTTATTAATTTCAACTTTCGCTGGCGGAGATTTGAAAATGACTGCAGGAACACCTGCAGGTCAATTTACTGATGGAGATATTATATTTGAAAGACAAAATGCGAAAACAACAAATAAATTTGGTTCTACAACAAGAACATTAACTAATTTTGGAGAAACAATAACTATTATAGACATATCTAGTAATAAACAAATAGTCGGTTACCCATCAGGACAACATGATCTTAGTTTTTCAAGCATTCTATATTCCAATATAGACAATTCTACTAATTTATTTTCAAATAGTTGTATAGATTTTAGTAACAATCAATCAATTGTAGGAAATTCCATATGGGAAATGTATTTTTCAGTTCCAGCTGAATTTGGAAATCAATCTGATAGTATTGCAGTAGTTTTAAGTGATAAAAATAGTGCAGACGAAATAATAATAGATACTAGAAGCGTAGGAAAAGAAGATGGATTTAAAACTATAGTTTTTGGTCCACAATCATTTATTTTTACATCTAGTTCACCTGATAATATTTACATAAGTAAACAATGGAATGTAAGTTTTGATATATGTGGTAATGGATTTCCTGGAAATATTAAAACACAAAAAGGAAGATTAACAATGAAACAAAAATCAATAATATAAATATTTAATTTAATAATAATTTTAAATATTTATCGTTGAGGATCTTTAATAGGGCCTCCACCCCCGTTATCAGGCATACCATTATCATATGGTATAATGTAAAGATCAGCATTATTAAAATTTACTGTATAACCTAAATCATATAAAAATCCAACTGTAATACTACTTAATGGTAATGTTCCAGTATCATTTTCAATCCAACCAGTCATAATCTCTCTATTTAATCCAGGATAAAAAACTCCTGATAATGTTCTATCGTCACTTGATACTCCTAGTTCATGACCTTCTTCAGGATGTAGACCAGAGGTTCCTGAGCCTCCATCATTTTCAATAGGAATAAATGATAAAGTAATTGGGTTTTGAGGATTAGTAAATAATAGTGAATTATTGTATTTATTAATAGCTTTGGAACCCATATAAAACATAGTGTTAGTATTGCTATCAATACCCCTAGTATTTTGTAAATACCACAATGATCCAATCCCTAGTACGTGACCAATTTCATGTAATAAAATATAATAAGCATTATTTTTACCATCTACTCGCATAATTGAAGTATAAGAATCCCATATCGAAGAATTTAGTTCAATATAACCTGATTTTGGTATAACTTGACCTAAATAATAATTAGAATATAAATTGGGATTAATTTGTGAAGGATTAGTGGGATTAGTATAAGATTCAATATTTTGAGAAGAAATATGATAATAATTATTTAACGTAGCTCCTCCTAGAATTCCCGAACCTAATTGAGCAAAATTAATTGCGATTTCAATAAAAATATTATTAGGCGTTGATATAATAACACTTTCCCATTTTGCAACTACTTCATCAATAATAGTTTTTGTAGTTGAAGTATGAGAATTATAATTAGTGATTGTAATAAATTGATAATTTTTGGATTCATCAACAGGAGGATCAGGAGGTGGAGGTGGATTTATAATAATAGAAGATTGTTTATTAGTAAAATGATTGCTTATAAAAACCATATATAATTACTTAGGATAATAAGATTGAATATTTATATATATATTATTATTTATTTTAGAAATTGATAATAAGGCAGTTTCTCCATTTTCTATAGTATATGATTGTTCACTAAATCCAAAAAAAACTTTACTATTTACTTCAGTATAATCAAATTGTTGTATTCCATCATAAAAAGTAGCAGAATTTTTATTTAATGTAAAAGAAGTTCCATTAAAAGGAGTAATTGAAATTAAAAATTGAGAATTATTATTTAAATTACTAAAATAATAAGTGTTTATATTATTTTTAAGATTATCTGGAATAGTAAGATCATATGTACCGTAAGATGCAGAAGAACTAAATGAGAATGTTAACGTATCATTTAAATTATTTACCAGATTACCATCTTGAAATAAAATTCCAGAATCAAAACCAATATTGTTTGAGGATGCAATTTTGATGCTATGAGAGTTAGAAATAATTGGACCATTAAAAGAACCTAGATTATGTATACTACCTAAATTTAAATCGAGGTTATTAACTTTTAATGTTCCAGTAGACGTGTCAATAGAAGCGATATTGGTATTTAAATTTTCCAAATAATTGGTGGTAGGATTAAACGTTGTTAATTTATTATCAGTCATATAATATTAAATAATAATATTAAATAATTTTTAAATTAAAGTGAATAAATGATAAATTATACGGCTGCTACTCCATTAATTAATGTTTGACCACCAATTTTATTGACGGTAATTAATATATGTTCGCCTGCAGATACACTAACATCACTAGTATTACTACTTAATGCACCTGTAAAATTTGATGAAGCTTTCATTACAAGACTTTCTAGAGTGTTATTTTTTAGTAATAATATTATTTGTGCATTATTTCTTAAATTATCAACAGATAATTCATCAATAGTAGTGTTATCTGTAGTTGCTAAGTAATATGTTCCATGAGATACATTATTAGCATCTAGGGTTAAAGTTCCACTTAACTTTGAAAGAGTCAATCCTCCAATTCCAGTATTAGTATCAGGATATCTAATAGCTCCTCCTAAATTCAATGCTACTCCAGAAATATTTCCTGAATTGCTGGAACTAAAATTAGATCCAATATGAACAGTTCCTTCTTTATAATAAACACCTGCGGCATCTGTAGCACTATTAAATAAGGAACCTGATACACCAGATCCTTCTGTTTCTTGAAGAGTAATTTGATTAGCATGAGTAGTTCCTCCTATAATACCAGTTTGATATCCAGATGTTTCAGCATCACCTTCTCCTTCGAGTCTATATTTGAGTTGATAAGTTACTTCGTTGGTAGTTCCAGGTTCATCAACATAATGAGACATATAAATACCATTATAAGGTCCTCCAGCATTTCCTACACCAAGTAAAGAATCAGTACAAACAGTTGATTCAACGCCTCCAGCAGTTCTGTGAATAGAGAATGTAATTCTTTGTACAGGATTAACAGAACATCTAAATGCTACTTTAAAAGATATTAATACCTTAGAACTAGAACTAACTGGTGTAAAAGTTGCACTATAATCATTATGAGTTACTGTATCGGTTGTTGCACTGAATACATTTGGTAATGGAATAGGATTTCCTTCACCATCATCTCCAGTAGAATTTTTAGATATAAATTGTTTTACTACTCCAGCAGCTCCAGATCCCCAAGTTAAATTACCTGCTCCATCGGTCTTTAATACTTGTCCATTAGCCCCTGCATCTTCGGGTAAAATTAAAGAATAATCAGCAGCTAAACTAGCATTAGCTCTTAAATTTGTTTTATAATCTCCTTTCTTTAGTGCAACAGAACCAGCATCAGCAGTTACTACATTACCAGTAAGATTACCGGTTACATCTCCAACTAAATCACCAGTTACATCACCAGTTACATCACCAGTTACATTGCCAGTAACATTACCAGAAACATTTCCGGTTACATTGCCAGTAACATTAGCACTAACAGTACCGAATGAAACATTATCAGTTGTACCAACAGCTTGTCCAATAGAAACAGCTCCATTGGTAATTGTCACACCAGTACCATTAGAAAAATGCGCTCTTGTTTCAGATTCAGATGGACCTGTATAGGTAATAGTACCATTACTATAAGTTAATGAACCATCACCAGTACCATCATCAGTAACGGTAATTGCACCTTGTGCACGTGTATTAGTAAAATATTTATTATCTCCTTCAGGTAAGTTAGTAGTAGTATGTCCAGTAAGGGCAGTAACAGTACCAGCACTACCACTTACATTACCACTTACATTACCAGTAACATTACCAGTAACATTAGCAGTTACAATACCAAATGAAACATTATCAGTTGTTCCTACAGGTTGTCCAATAGAAACAGCACCACTATCAATATTAACACCAGTACCATTAGAAAAATGAGCTCTTGTTTCACTAGCAGAAGGACCTGTATAGGTAATAGTACCATTACTGTAAGTTAATGAACCATCGCCAGTACCATCATCAGTAACGGTAATAGCACCTTGTGCACGTGCATTAGTAAAATATTTGTTATCTCCTTCTGTTAAGTTATTAGTTGTATGTCCAGTAAGGGCAGCAACAGTACCGGCACTTCCACTTACATTACCACTAACATTACCAGTTAGACTAGCAGTGACAGTACCGAATGAAACATTATCAGTTGTACCAACAGCTTGTCCAATAGAAACAGCTCCATTGGTAATTGTCACACCAGTACCATTAGAAAAATGCGCTCTTGTTTCAGATTCAGATGGACCTGTATAGGTAATAGTACCATTACTATAAGTTAATGAACCATCGCCTGTACCATCATCAGTAACGGTAATTGCAGCTTGTGCACGTGCATCAGTAAAATATTTATTATCTCCTTCTTGTAAGTTAGTAGTTGTATGTCCTGTAAGAGCACTAACAGTACCAGCACTACCACTTACATTACCACTTACATTACCAGTTAAAGCGCCTGTAAAAGTAGTTGCTGTTATTTGACCAACATTAGTAATATTATTAGTAGCTAAATTAATATTTCCTCCCATAGTTAATCCTGTTAATGTACCAAGAGTATCTACATTTGTTAATGCATTTTTAACAGAAATAGTATTACCTGATTTATTTAAACCTGTTCCTGCATCAACGCTTCCAGCTCCAGAAAATTGAGTAAAATCAATATCACTTGATCCTACTGTTATAGTTCCTTCTCCTGATTGGACGAAACCATTGGCTTCGTTTGCTGTACCTTCTTCTACAAAGACAAATGCACCTTTAATTTCAGTTGGTTCGTCCATATCAGTAGCACGACTCCATTCTCCTGCAGCTGCTACATAAATACCATTCTGAGATGAAGTAGTTTGATCTTTAACTAATACTCTATCTCCAGAAACAATAGATACACCGTCAATAGTTTGGGTTCCTGATAAAGTTATATTACTTGTTGTTGCAGCTCTTACCGAATCTTTAATATCTAATCCAGATGCAACACTATCAACATATTTTTTAGTAGCAACATGTTGAGATTCAGTAGGATTATTATTTGAATCGTTAGAATAATTTACAGTTAAACTATCAAAAGTAACATCATCGGAAGTACCAACAGATTGTCCAATAGATATAGTTCCACTACTTAAAGTAACACCTGTGCTTGCTGAGAAGTGAGATCTTGTTTCACTAGCAGATGGTCCTGTATAAGTAATAGTACCATTACTGTAAGTTAATGAACCATCACCAGTACCATCATCAGTAACAGTAATAGCATTTTGTGCACGTGAATTAGTAAAATATTTGTTATCTCCTTCTGTTAATGTATCAGTACTATGACCTGTTAATGCTGTAACAGTACCAGCACTACCACTTACATTACCACTAACATTAGCAGTTACAGTACCAAAAGAAACATTGTCAGTTGTACCAACAGATTGTCCAATAGAAACAGCACCATTAGTAATAGTAACACCAGTACCATTAGAAAAATGCGCTCTTGTTTCAGACTCAGATGGACCTGTATAGGTAATAGTACCATTACTATAAGTTAATGAACCATCGCCAGTACCATCATCAGTAACGGTAATTGCACCTTGTGCACGTGCATCAGTAAAATATTTATTATCTCCTTCAGGTAAGTTAGTAGTTGTATGTCCTGTAAGAGCACTAACAGTACCAGCACTACCGCTTACATTACCAGTAACATTACCAGTAACATTAGCAGAAACACTACCAAATGTTACACTATCGGTTGTTCCTACAGATTGTCCAATAGAAACAGCACCATTACTAACACTAACACCAGTACTACCGGTAATTTGACTTTTAATTTCACTTGAGGATACGCCTGTATAACTAAAGGCTCCTGATGTACTATTATAAGTTAAATCACCAAAACCACCAGCTTTAGATCCGGACAATGCACCTTTAGCAGAAGCTTCGGCCCTAGCACCAGTAAAATATTTATTATCACCTTCAGGTAAGCTAGTGGTTGTATGTCCCGTAAGGGCTGTAACAGTACCAGCACTACCACTTACATTACCAGTAACATTAGCAGTTACAGTACCAAAAGAAACATTATCAGTTGTTCCTACAGCTTGTCCAATAGAAACAGCACCATTGGTAATAGTCACACCTGTACCATTAGAAAAATGCGCTCTAGTTTCGGCTTCAGAAGGACCTGTATAGGTAATAGTACCATTACTGTAAGTTAATGAACCATCACCAGTACCATCATCAGTAACGGTAATTGCACCTTGTGCACGTGTATTAGTAAAATATTTATTATCTCCTTCAGGTAAGTTAGTAGTAGTATGTCCAGTAAGGTAAGTAACGGTACCAGCACTACCACTTACATTACCATTAACATTACCAGTTACATCACCAGTTACATCACCAGTTACATTACCAGTTAAAGCTCCACTAAATCCACTCGTAGCAGAAATACTTGAAGCACCAATAGAAGTAAAACCTGTTAAATTACCACCAGTTCCATTAATAGTTTGACCATTAACATCAAATGAGCCTGCTATTTTTAAATTAGAACTAACAGTAATTTCTCCACCAGAAACAGCAGATAAAGTATTTCCTTTAACAGTAGTTGCTGATATTGTATCAAGATTAGAAGCAGAACCGATTTTCCACGATAAATTAGGGTTTAATAACTCTCTTGCAGCCATTATAAATACTACGAATATATTATTTTATTTATATGTCAAATAATTCTCTTCTAGCTAAAAAATTTATTATAAAATCGTTTTTTTTAGTATATTTCGTAAGAAATATTTCAAATATGTTTTCTATATTTATTAAATAATATCTATCTATAAAATCCCATGTTTTTAATGGTTTATTTAAACGAGTATTTATAGAATTATGAAAATTAAACAAAAATACAATAAGTTCATTTTTAACTTTAATATTACTAAAATTATTATCATTTAAGTATTTAATACCATGTTTCGAACATATAGAACATGGTAAATGTGTAATTACTAAATATACAAAATTTAAAACATCATTTTTATTATTTTCAAATTCAGAAATTTTTATTTTTGTGCTAATACTATGTAACGTAACCCATGTTATATTTCCCCATTCTGCCATAATAATAATATTTATAGTTATAATATTATTATTATTTCGAATTAACCACAAGTCATAATACAATATACTTCTTTAGCTTCTCCATTACTATCAAATGTAATATTTTGCATACTTCTTGCAGCAGTGTAATTTCTTAACAAATCATCAGATTGTTTTTTGAAAAAATTAGATTTACTACTAGAGACTAGTAAATCACCTACTTCTATTGGACCTCCTTCATTACACACATTTATTCCAGTAATTACTTTTTCTTTTGAAGTAGTATAATTTCCAGATGAATCTACTTCTGTTTTTTCATCCCAACTATAACTATCTCCTAATCCAATTACATAACCAATGTTAGTTTTTGAAATATTATCAATAGAATCTGCTCCCGATGTTAATTGACCTAAGAATCCGATGATTCTTTTGTCTTCGGGTAAGTTTGTTGAATATATTTTATTATTATTTAAAATAACAGGACCACCTATATTGTTAGTTAAATCCTCCCCCAATTCATAGTAATGACCAGCTGTAAAAAATTTAATTATACCACCACCAAATCCACCAGAACCACAACCCATCATTGAAACACATAAACATACTTCTTCACATGTCATTTGGGAAGATAAACCTGGTGGACCTATAGCGCCTTGTGCGCCTTGAGCTCCTCGTGAGCCAGTGGATCCGCTTCCTCCAGTGCTTCCTTGTGCACCTTGCGCGCCGTTACTACCATCCTTTCCTATTCCTACTGCTCCTTGTGCACCTCTTGGTCCGGTTCCACCAGTAGAACCAGTATTTCCTTTTGCTCCTTGTGCACCCGTGGCTCCCGTTCCTCCAGTAGACCCTGTATTTCCTTGTGCACCTCTTGGTCCGGTTCCACCAGTAGAACCAGTATTTCCTTTTGCTCCTTGTGCACCTGTGGCTCCTGTTCCTCCAGTAGACCCTGTATTTCCTTGTGCACCTGTGGCTCCTGTTCCCCCGGCACTTCCTCTTGCTCCTTGTGCTCCAGTTCCTCCTGTAGATCCAGTATTTCCTTTTGCTCCTTGTGCTCCAGTTCCTCCTGGAAATCCTACTGCTCCTTGTGCTCCCGTAGAACCAGTACTTCCTTTTGCTCCTTGTGCTCCTTGTAATCCACTACTAGATCCGACCCATTGTCCTGAAGAATTAATTACAGTAGTATTTCCAGCTCTAAAACCTGAGAGTGATTTTATCAAACCACCTGCTTGAATACCTTCTTCGTGTGCAAACCCATAAGTATTTAATTCTGTTAATTCATTTCCACTAACAGCATATCCAGAAATGCTATTTTGAATAACGGGTGTAATAATAGATAAATCATTGAAATGAGAATCATCACCCATTCTAAAAGTTTTAACATCATAACTAGAAGATGCAGCGACATATACTTGTAAATATTTACCCCCATAAGTAACATCAGATGTTTGATATAAAACTCTTGCTCCGGTAATTCTATTTTGATGTCCTCCACAGTTAATTACAGTAAAATTTGAATCCACATAACTTCTCATCCAATGGATTCTTATAAATGCATGATCTCCACTGTCACCATCAGTTACTAACACTTCTCCTGCATACCTACCCGATCCTGTATATGCTACTGTCATCCATCCTGCACCTACAGTAGCACTTCTACTATCTATTCTTCTAAAAAATCTTGTTGAGTCATAACCATCTAGAGTACCTGCATTGTAACTATTTGAACCAGCTGGACCTTGAGCACCAGTTCCACCAGTATTTCCTTGTGCTCCAGTAGAACCAGTATTTCCTTTAGCTCCTGTTGCTCCTTGTGCTCCTGTTGCTCCAGTTCCACCAGTAGAACCTGTATTTCCTTTAGCTCCTGTTGCTCCTTGTGCTCCTGTTGCTCCTTGTGCTCCTGTTGCTCCAGTTCCACCAGTAGAACCTGTATTTCCTTTAGCTCCTGTTGCTCCTTG
>Ga0206682_10004840_pt1 | contig 10779 bp, 2 predicted proteins | sample M240m12015metaG_FD_155444 | JGI IMG/M metagenome (GOLD analysis project Ga0206682, IMG submission 155444) | Ammonia-oxidizing marine archaeal communities from Monterey Bay, California, United States - M2 40m 12015 | ecosystem: Environmental > Aquatic > Marine > Intertidal zone | place: USA... | reverse complement strand
CGCTCCCCTGGGAGTAGTTACTCCGCCCGGTGACACGTCGTTAGCAACAGCTGTTGCCAGCAGTTACTCGACGTGCCGGCGTGAGATCTGGACTGCTCTCTCTCGCCACCGTCGGAGCTTTTGGGAGGCATGCCCGTGCACTACGTGCAGGCCACCGGCACCCCGGTGGAGCAGCGCGACGCACGCGGTGCCCATCGCATAGTGATTCCTGCGGCAGATAAGTCTGCGGGGCTGGCCAAGATGGCCCCTCAAGTGTTCACCCTCACGATCGGGGGTGAGGCGACGTGCGACTACGGTCAGTTCGTCTCCCTTCTTCTTCTCTCCGTCGCTCGTCTCTGTCTGGCTGGCGCGCCCAACAAGCGGTTCGGCGAATGGCGCATCTCGATTGCTGCCATTGCCAGGCTGTGGACAACCTGCCTGGAGGTCATCTCCCAACGATCTGACGCAGAGCTTGCGACCCTTCGCCTCGACCGCTCCGCCACCTCCACCAACGGGCAGCGCGGCGAGTTCATCCTGGCGCTGCGCGCGATCCGCGGCTTCGCCACCCAAGCTCAAATTTCGGCTTTCGAGATTGCTGATGTTGACTTCGAGCGCATTGATGCGGGCAGCGGGCACGCCCCTTGCCCTCAAACCAGCGCCCCTTCTCACCCATGAGGCTGCGCCCCTCACCCCACGGGATGGCCCACACTGGTTGCGGGCCCATGGTCCCACGGGGTGTTGCGCTAACCTCTGCCCTCGCATTCGACTATTCGTGACGCACGCGTACCCAAGACCTCCCGAGGCGGCTACGCATGCACAGTCATGTCTACTCAAGGCCCTACGGGGTATTCGGCTGCCTGTGATACATGCACACCCCAGACCCCACGGGGTGGGCTGCGCATGTACAGTCACGGCCACCCAAGACCTTCCAAGGTATCCGGCTGCCCGTGATACACGTACACCCCAGACCCCACGGGGTGGGCTGCACATGTACAATCACGGCCACCCAAGACCCTCCGGGGCTTCTCGACTGCCCGTGATACACGCACCCCCCAGACCCTCCGGGGTGGGCTGTGCATGTACAGTCACGGCCACTCATGACCCACCAGGGTACTCTGCTGCCCGTGACGCACGCACACCCCAGACCCTCCGGGGTGGGCTGCGCATGCACAATCACGGCCACCCAACAATCTGGCTGCCCCATTAGGGACCACCCAACACCCTTAGGAGCATAACCCACGGTTATATACCTAACGGTAGTTCACCACCTGATACGTGAGGCTGCAAGATGTTACATCTGCAAAGATGTTACTCAACATCGGTTACAAAACATGCTGCAACAACCACATGTGTTGCGCCAGCAACAACAACATGGTTGCACCATCCCGTAACCAGCACCCTCTCGATTCACAGGATTGTGCAGAGCGGCTCTCCAGCCATGCCCGCCTGGTTCAAGAACGCCTGCTGGTCGCGCGGCGAGCTCGCATCGGAGGACGATGGCTCGCTCAACGCAGCTGCCCTCGCTGAGCTGTACTGCTCCGGGCGCCACCACTGGTCCGGAGGCGTCGTCCCCGGCTCCACTGCGCGCTCGTTCGCCGACGCAGCCTGCGGCGCCGTCGAGCGCGCGCACGCCGACCACACCGGCAGCACGGCGGGCTTCCTCGCCATGCCGCAGGCGGTGCAAGTGGTGAAGCTCATGGAGTACCTCTCCAGCTGCGTGTGGCCCTCGCTGCTCAACCATTGGCGCGCTGGAGATCACAACCTGCTCGCTGACGCGCACGATCTCTTCGCCTACAACGAGTGCCGCGGCATCGGTGCGATCGCCGAGCGTGCGCTGCTCGGCAACTCCACTCGCGCTCGCGCCGTGCTGCGCCAGCTGGAACCGCTTAACGGCGTGCTCGATGGCTGCACCGACACCACCGTCGTCGTCTCGGCGCTGCGCGCGTTGTGCTCTTCCACGCGCCCGTCTGGCGAGATCACCTGGGTCACCCTCAACGACGTGCTGGCCGTGAACCAGGCGCTCGCGGCCGCGCGTCCTCTCTGCAGCGGCGTCGCCTTCAGCGCTCTGTCGTTCGCCGAGCGAGTGAGCCGGGCCAAGGAGCTGTGCGAGCGCAACCGGTCCTGCCATCAGTTCAACTCCTACAGCGGCGCTGGGCAGTTCGGCGGCGACGCCTCCGGCGCCGGTGGGAGCTCCGCCAAAGTGGCCGGCAAGTACGACCGCGTGCTGCTCGAGAAAGCCAAGTCTGGCGAGTGGTACAACGTCACCAAGGCGCAGCTCCAGACCGCCTACGCCGCCGGCGAGACCAACAAGGCGATCCTCATCTGCCTGCGCGGCGCCGACGCCCCGTCCCTCGCAGCGCCCGGCGCTCTTCCGAAGCGGCTGGCGCCGCACAAGATCCTCACCGACCTGCTGCTGGGCAGCCCCGTCGGCAACAAGGACGGGCACCTCGAGACATGGAGCGTCGACAAAGATCTCGACGCCGCTATGTCCTCGCTGCGCCGCGCCATGCCCGCCTTCTGGGGCGACCGCGTGTTCCAGCACCTCCAGCTGGACATGAACAAGGCCGTGCCGCTGCCGGAGTTGGCGAACATCATGGCCAACACCTCGGCATGGGCGGATCGCGTGCCCGACTTCTACACCGAGGGGTTGCTCAAGGCGCGAGTGGCTGACGGCGACCTTGGCGTCGAAGTGCACCACGCCTACAACCACGCGCCGGACGCCGACCCGTGGGCGAACGCGCAAGTGGTGGCCAGCCTGTCCACCCTCGTCGCCGGCCTCCTGTCCGACATCGGCGTGCGCCCCGACCCCACCGTCTTCGACTTCTCGCGCGCCAAGCCCGACGACATCTCCTCTCCTCTGGATGTGTTTGGCTTCATGGCGCACGTCCACCAGCGGCTCGGCGCGCTCCCCACCACGGCTGGCAAGCTCTCCAGCTTCATCCGCGGTCTCCTCGGCGACCTGGGCACCAACCGTCACAGCGCGCGCGCGAGCAGCGACCCCAAGCGCGCGCTCGGCACGCGCTTCGTCGAGCTCTCATCGGTGCGCCTGAAGGACTTCATCCGCTACCGCGACGAGCAACTCAGGGGTCGCGAGATCCAGGCGCAGCTGCGCGCCGCCGGCCTCGTCGCGCTCGACAACGGCGGCGCCGCCGGCGGCAGCGCCCCCGCCGCCGCCGACCAGGCCGCCACCAACAAGCGCGCCGCCGCCGACTTCGAGGCTCAGGTGCTCAAGGAGGTGCAGAAGCGGCTCAAGGCTTCGGGTGGCGGACGCGGCGGTGGCGGTCTTCCGCCGCCGCCCGACGACGGGCCGCCCTCGGTGGCGGTGCTGCTCGACGACGGCAAGCGCGTGCACATCACCGGCGGTCGCCGCGGCCCCGACGGATGCACCTACCTCGTCGCCGGCCCCGCTGGCGTCGCGCGCGCGCTCACCACGCTCAACTCCGACGTGGGCCCGGTGCGGTGGATCTGCGCGCGCACCAAGTTGGACGACGCCGGCACCTCCGCCTTGTGCGCCAAGTCCAAGTGGCCCGGCGACGGCAACGTCCTCGACGAGGAGCCTGCGAGCCTTTCCGACCTCAAGCTCGCCTCCTTCCGCATCAACGAGGACGGCTCGCAGTACACGTCTCGCTTCGGCAAGGGCGCCGGCGCCGGCGCCGGCGCAGGCGGACGCGGGCGAGGTGCCGGCCGTGGCCGCGGTCGCGGAGGTGGTCGCGGCGGCGCTCTCGTCCTCGCGGCTAACCTCGCCTCCGGCTCCTCCTTCGTCATGAGTGGTGCTCCTCGCGCCGACGTGATCATGGCGAACGCGCCCCTCCTGCCTGCGGCATCGCCCCTCTCGCCCTCCTCCCTCGCGTCCACCGCCGCCTCGCCCGAGACCGACGCGGTCGGCGGCAGGATCCGGAAGGTGGCCGACGAGTTGCGCGTTCTCGAGGAGGCCGCAGCGCGCTGCGAGGCACGCCGCGCTGCCAGGCTGCCGCCACTCCCCGAGGATGAGGGGCACGCTAGTAAGGAGGCGTCGCTCGGCCCCGCCCTGCGCATGCAGCTCGCCGCGCTCGGCGGCGGTTCCTCTGGTGGCGTCGGCCGCGCTGCGCAGCCTTCTGGCCGCGCCTCGGCGAGCTACGGCAGTGCGCTTCACGGCCAGCGCGCTCGCGCGCCCGTCTCCTTCGCGCCCGGCACGCCGCCGACCGGCGCCGGCGTCGCCTTCGACGCGCGTGGGGTGTGGTCCTCGCACGTGGGCTCGCGCCCCGCCCGCGGCGGTCTCGAGGCGCCGCCCATATTTCGCTTCGACGACGGCCGCACGCCCGCCTGCGCCACGCTCGTAGTGCCAGTGCGCATGGACGTCGCCTCCGGCCTCGTGCTCAAGCCGATCGGCAACGCGCTCTTCGGCCAGGCCTTCGACGACGAACCGTCGCGCGACGCCGCCGTCACCGCCTCCCGGCCGATGGTCGCCGCCCTGCTCGGCGTGGACGCCGAGTTCTCCGTGTACCTCGCTGGAGAGTGGGTCGACGGCGACTACCGCTGGCGCGTGGTGCTGTGCGTCGTCGGCGGCACGTTCGGCGCCGACATGGCCACAGCGCTGCGCGATGGCTCCTCCCCCAGCCGCACCTGCCGCTGGGCGTACTGGCTGCACCCCTCCGAGCTCGCCGGCTCTCGCGCCGGCGAGATCGCCCTCGCCGCCCTCGCGCGCGCCCGCGCCGCCGTGCGACCGGCGTCTGGGTTCGACTCGCGCTTGCAGATCGGCCGTGGCGATCGGCGCTGGGCGGACACCTCCCAGGACGCCGCCGTCGCCGCGCGTCCGCTCCTCGGTGAGGCCCTCCCGCCCGCCGGCTCCGTCGTCGTCAGCAACCAGCGTGGCGGCGCGGATCCCGCGCATGCTGGCTACGCCGGGGTGCGCGTCGACCGCACCACGCCGCTGGGCAACCCGTTCAAGATGGCCTCCGAGAGCCTACGCGACGCCGCCTGCGATGCCTACGTGGAGTACATCTCGGATCCGGCGTCGGCCGACGTCAAAGCGATCGCGCTGCGTCGCGGGCTCGTTGTCGATGCGCGCTTCGCGGGGCCAGTCGCCGGCGCCGCCGCTGCGCGCGCCATGGAGCAGCTCGAAGGCCGCCTGCGCGCTGGGGAGAAACTGAACCTCCGGTGCTGGTGCTCGCCGTCGCGCTGCCACGGCAACGCCATCGCCGACGCGCTAGCCCAGCGCCTGGAGCCTGGCGCCCCGCCCCGAGCCGGCGCCCACGACGCTTCGGACGCGCGCGCTCGCATCGCCGAGCACATGGACCAGGCGCACGCGGAGGTGCAGCTGGCGCTGCACGATGAGGCCGCCGCGCAGCGGCAGCGCGGCTGCGTGGACCTCGCCGTCTTCCTCGAGGGCTGCGCGTCGCGCGTCGTGCCCCTGCCGCTCCACGAGGTGCCGGCCGGCCTGCAGTCGCTGGCGCTCGCCGACAGCGACGTCCGCGAGCTTACCGTTCGTCCCTTCGCTCGCAACACCTTCGTCACCGCCACGGCCGCGCCGGTCTACAAGGCGCGCCCAGACGCGTTCCCGACGCACCTGCCGGAGCCCACCTGCCACGCCAGCTTCCTCCAGCCCGAGGTGGTGAGCAGCTGCCTCGACTGGTACGACGACGCCGACGCGTGGCATCGCCTGCGCATGGCCGGCGACGACGCTACGCGGCCCAAGGGCCTGGCGTACGGCTTCGACGCGCTCCGCCCCGAGTGGCGCCCGTTCTTCGAGGCCGGCGGCGTCGTCCTGTTCGACGAGCACACGGGTCACCCCAAGTGCCTCACCGTCGAGAACTACCCGATGCGCGCCTCGCTCAACGGTGACTTCGCGGCGCGCGAGTTCGCGGACTACCCCGACCAGGAGATGGTCGCCGCCATGCGTGACGGCGTCTGCATCAAGGCGCAGGGCCTGCCTGTGCTCCAGCTCGGCTGCAACCTCGAGGCGTTGTACGACGCCGACGGCGTCGCGGGCGTGCGGAGCGTGGCCTCCGAGCTCGGCAAGTTTGCCTCCTACGACGAGACTGGTTGGCTGATGAAGGCCCCCAAGGCCGACCGCCAGCGCGGCGTGCTCCCGACCGCCACGCTGCCATCGTGCACGTCGCCCATCGGAGCCGTGCCCAAGAAGGATGGCGGCACGCGCATCATCACCGACATGGGCTTTCCGTACGGGAGGCTCTCGCTGCGTGACGTCGGCTCTGCCCCTCTGCCGCCGGAGCATCGCTGGGACGGTGTCTCGCCCTACCGCTCTGCTGACCCGCGGCCGTACGAGTCCTCCACGACGATGGGCGGCGGCGGCTCTGTCGCCCTCCCGCCGAACGTAGCCTCTGGCCCCAGCAAGCCGCCTAAGGGCGAGCGCTACACGCCCGGTGGGCCTCACCCGTGGCCTCGCGAGGGCAAGTGCACCGTGGCGGAGCAGGCGGAGAACGATGTCATCCTGTCCGTGCCGTGCCAGCTCGCAGGGCTGCCACAATACAACCTGGCGTGGGACTTCTGGAAGTGCTTCCATCAGAAGCATTACCGCCCGTACGAGGTCATCGCCACCGCCGCGCACGTCCCGCACCTCGACGGCTCTGGCGAGGTGGCCGATTATCTGAGGGGCGTCACCAATGCGCGCGTGGCGATGGGTGGCCTCTTCGCCTCCGGCTTCTGCCAGCGCGATGGCAACGCCATCTACTTCAAAACGATGCAACGCTTCGACGCGCGCCAGCGAACGCGCCGCCTCTCCGAGCCTGAGTCTCCCGCCGTGGCTCGTTGGCTCGCCGCGCGCGAGGCCCTGCCGCACGACGACTACGGCTCGCAGGCGCGGTTAGCGGCCGGCGGCTTCTACTCGGACGACCCCAAGATCACCGTGGTCGGCCCGCCGTCACGCGTTATCGACCTCGTCCTCTCGTTCTACGAGGTGGTCGGCCCCGACGGATTGGCCTTCAAGCTCGCGGACCACACCAAGTGGCAGGTCGCGTGCTGGGCATCGTGGCAGGGTGTGCGCATGTCCGGCATGCTCGGCGTGCTCTGGCTACCCCCCGACAAGGCGCTGCGCGCCAGCGAGGACTTGCAGGAGTACGGCGCCGGCCGCATGGTCGGCGCGACTTTCGTCAAAATGATGGGCTACCTCAATTACCTCGCGGAGGTCCTGGTCGTACATGCCAACCTCAACCGGATGCTCTGGCAGTCGTACGACACGCTCAAGCTCAGCTGCCCGCCCTCCGACCTTGGCGTCGCCCTGGTCCTCCCCGGCGCGGCGCAGCGTCGCGCCGTCGACACGTGGCGTCGGATCGTCATGCGCACTCCTGGTACCACGCTGCTTCGCGTCGTACGTCGTGCGCTCCCGCCCCAGGACAACGCTACCGTGTGGACCTTAGCGAGCGATGCCTGCATGGACTTCATCACAGTCGACGGCATCAAAGTGGCGGGCTGCCTGCATGGCGGCGTCGACCGCAAGGGACAGCCTATGCACGATCCTCCGGGCATGGGCGGCGTGCTGTACGGGCGGCTGTGGCAGTACGCCTTCTCGGCGGCGGAGATCGAGGTCGTGACTATTCCAGTGGCCGAGTTCATGGCGGCAGTCGTCGGGCTCATGGTCTACGACAGCGTCGGCGCCCTCGAGTACGCCGAGCGTGTCTGCCTCGAGGTGGACGCCGAAGCCACGCCTCGCACCGCCCTGCAGGGCAAGGCGCACCGCCCCGGCCTCCTCATTGCCCACGACGAGTTCACGCGCCTCAAGGTGTACGGCAAGTACAGGTCGCGTCTCATGGGCCAGCACGTGTTCGGCGCCGGCAACGAAGGCGCAGACAAGGCCAGCCGCTCTCGCAACGCGGAGGCCGAGCGCCTCGTGCGCTTCCTCGGGCTCGAGCCGCGCTGGCTGCCCCTGCCGGCGGAGGCGCACGGCTACAAGGACGCCGTGGTCAAGCGCCTGCGCGACATCCAGCGGCCCAAGACGGCTCCCGGCACTTGCGACCCAGCCGAGCCGGGCGGCGACGCCCCGCGCTTCGGCGGCTCCCCGTCGCCACTCATCGCGTGGCGCCCTCCCGCGCCGTACTCGCCGCCCGTCTCCCCGCCCGCCGCACGCTCTGCCTCGCGCGCGTCTCCCGTTCTCCTGGTCGCCGGCCGCCAGCGTGGGTCGCCCTACTCTGTGCCGGACGATGCCGAATCTCCTCTAGCGCCGGCGCCGGCGTCGGGGAGCTCGCCGCCCGTCACGCGTGCGATCGCCTTCCTGCCTTCGCCGCCCGCCGCGCCGCAGCGGCAAACCCGCGAGAACACGGCGCCGCCTGCCGCCGCCGCCGCGACAGTTGCCGCGCCCCGCTCACCCGACGCTCGCCTCGCGGTGGCCGGCGCCACTCCCGGAGACGAGGAGCCCGTGTCGTTCCTGGTTGCCCAGCGCCTCGACGCCCTCATGGCCGTGAACCAGAGCAGCACGCGCCCGCACGCGTTTCGCGGCGACCCCGAGCACTTGCGCGCCCTGCTCGGCAGCTCTCTTCGCGCCCAGGCGCGCGCTGCCAACGAGAACTCGGTGGCCGCCGAGGAGACGCACAAGCGACTGTATTGGTTGCCGTACTGCGAGCTGCAGAACACCTCGCCCCTTCGCCCCGACGTCGCCAGCCTCAGCTTCGACGAGGCCCAACTCGAGTCGGCGTGGTGGGCTGGGCTGATACCGTTCGTGCAGAAGCGCATGCCGAACCAGCAAAACGTCGTGGGCGCGGCGCTCCCGCACAGCGTCCTGAAGGTGGCGCAGAACATCCGTCGTGCGCACGTCCGGATGGGCATTAACACGGTGCCGCTGGCGTCGTGCGTCCGCGCCACCGATGGCCTCCTGAAGGACTTCATCCTCGAGCACGGCCCCCTCGCGCTCATACCCAAACGCAAGGAGCCGCTCACTAACGAGGAGATCGCCAGCATCTTCTGCTTCTCCGGCCCTATCGGCAGCGCCCGCTCGCGTCGCCGCCTCGACTGGGACACGCCGGAGTATTCTTCGCTGCTCGCCATGTTCCACACGCTCGGGCAGACGGGCATGCGCAAGGGCGAGGTGAGCCTTCCCAAGAACGCGCGCTTCGATAAGAGTCGCCTCAGCATGCTAAACGTCCGATGGAGCATTGGGGGTGTGATCTACAACGAGCTCACGCCGGAGCTCTACGCCACGCTGTGCGCTGAGGGAGGGTACGCTCTGCTGCGACCCCCGCCCTCGAAGGCCGACCCGTTTTCGCTGCATTGGGGCCCGTGCACGATTTACCTGCGCTTCGACGCTTCGGAAGTCATCAACGCGGCGCGCGAGTTGGCGCGCGAGGAGATGCGGCGGCGTGTGCCGCTTGCCGAGCGTGAGTCTTCGCCACTCTTCGTCAAAGCCGACGGCAGCGCGTGGCGCCACGCAGAGCTGGCCAAGACGTTCGACGACATTGTAACCGCTGTGCGCGGCCCGTCACGCGCCGCGCAGGTGTCGATGCATTCCTGGCGCGTGTACCTGGCGTGCGCCCTGCTCTCGAAGGGCGCCTCGTTCGCCACGATCCAGACGATGCTGCGCTGGCGGTCGGAGGACGCCCTTCGCATCTACGCGCGCATCAACAACTTCGCCTACGCCGACTGGCTCACCGCCGCGCAGGGCGCTAGCGTCTCGTCGGTGCGCACCACCACTGGCGTCGTCGGCCAGCTCGCCGCCGCACCAGAGCCTGGCACCGTCGCGGGCGCCGTGCGTGAGGCCGCTGCTATGCAGGCGGCCGCGGAGGCCACCGGCGCGCCCGAGGCCGGCTTTCAGCACGAGTGGAGACGTCGGGCCGCGGAGGCCGTTGACGTCGCCGTGCGCGAGGCGCACGCGCAGGAGACGCAGCCGGAGTACGACGCATACCACCGCGTCGCCACACTCAGTAACTCGATGGGCGCGCTCATCCTCGCTGCGCAACGTGCGGACGAGGAGGACGGGCTTTAACGCGGTTTTGACGATCCCGAGCTTTTCGGCATTATGACGATCCCGAGCTTTTCGGCGACGCGTGCTCGGCCCGCCTCCTTCACCTCTGTTCTATTCTATTGTTCTGCAACACTTCTATTCTCTATCGAATGGCACACCTCGGGGCCGCCCGCGGCCGACGACGTGGGCCATCAACATATATATACCGCGCGACCCCGCGCCGCATCCACGGACATCGTTTTGCCACCCTCCACACCCGATCGACCAGGGATACGCTTCTACCGACGCTCTCGTCGGCAGGGAGTGTCGTGGGCGCCCACACTGCCGGCCTAGACAGACAGGCAGACGCCGCATCCGGCGCCTGCAGTCTGTTACAGCCGCCAGCAGGGCGCCCCCTATTTATGAGAAGCATACATCCCTGACGATCGGTGCACGAGGTAGCTGGTTATCCTTCGGTTGACCACAAGTCCGCAAGTGGATAACGGACGAACGAGTGGTGCGAGAGGAGCAGAGAGATGCCGGCGGACGGCCTGACTACGTGACGCGCCATCGGCGCGTTTGCCGTCCGCTGATTATCACCCCGCTCCCCTGGGAGTAGTTACTCCGCCCGGTGACACGTCGTTAGCAACAGCTGTTGCCAGCAGTTACTCGACGTGCCGGCGTGAGATCTGGACTGCTCTCTCTCGCCACCGTCGGAGCTTTTGGGCCCGCCACCACCCCGACAGACCTGCCTAGGTTACTGTGGACAGAATGTGTTCTGTCTGTGTTAAGTGTAGCCTGAGGTGGGAGTGTCGTGGGCGCCCACACTGCCGGCCTAGACAGACAGGCAGACGCCGCATCCGGCGCCTGCAGTCTGTTACAGCCGCCAGCAGGGCGCCCCCTATTTATGAGAAGCATACATCCCTGACGAT
>Ga0206682_10004835_pt1 | contig 10781 bp, 10 predicted proteins | sample M240m12015metaG_FD_155444 | JGI IMG/M metagenome (GOLD analysis project Ga0206682, IMG submission 155444) | Ammonia-oxidizing marine archaeal communities from Monterey Bay, California, United States - M2 40m 12015 | ecosystem: Environmental > Aquatic > Marine > Intertidal zone | place: USA... | reverse complement strand
CTGCCGCAACATGGTCTGGGCAAAATCACCATTGGGCAGCTCGCAAATCAATAGATTTCGATAGGCGCGCTCCAGTCGGCCAAAGGCCAAAGCATCCTCGTCGCGCCCCGCACCTTCCAATTCACCGGCATAGGTATAAAGCCCGCGCGCCTGCCCAATAAGATCCAATGCAATATTGGGCATGGCCAGATCTTCCTCGAGCATCGGCGCATGGCCGCACCATTCCGACAAGCGGTGCCCTAATATGAGGTGATCATCCGCCAAGCCGATCAAGGCTGCAACCCATGCGGTCGACATCACATATGTCCCACATCATCTGGAATGTTGTAAAAACTGGGATGGCGGTAAATTTTATCATCGGCAGGATCAAACAGCGCATCACGATCTTGCGGATCAGAGGCGACAATCTGTGCCGACGGAATAACCCAGACAGATAGCCCCTCGCCGCGGCGGGTATAGACGTCTCGCGCCGCTTGCAATGCCATTTCAGCATCCGCCGCATGCAGCGAGCCGCAGTGACGATGCGCCAGCCCATTGCGCGGACGGATAAACACTTCCCAAAGCGGTATTTCTTCGGCTTCGCTCATCTGGTTGCTTCCTCTTGCCTCACTCGGCAGCTATGGCCGCGGTGTGTCGCGCGGCCCGTTTATTGGCATGGGCAAGCGCCGCCTCGCGAACCCAAGCCCCCTCTTCCCAAGCCTTTTTGCGCGCCGCCACGCGGGCTTTGTTCAGCGGACCATTCCCTTTGACCACAGCCCAAAACTCGTCCCAATCAATTTCACCATAGTCATAGCGCCCTTCCACCTCATTCCAAGCCAGCGCCGGATCTGGCAGGGACAAGCCCAAACGCTGCGCTTGCGGCACGGTGGCATCAACAAATTTCTGCCGCAGCTCATCATTGGTAAACCGCTTAATTTTCCAACGTGCCGATTGATCTGAATGCTCACTTTCCCCATCGGGCGGGCCAAACATCATCAATGAGGGCCACCACCAGCGATTCAACGCATCCTGCGCCATCTCCTTTTGCGCCGGGCTGCCTTCGGCCAATTTTAGCATGATCTCATAGCCCTGCCGTTGGTGAAAACTCTCTTCCTTGCACACGCGGATCATCGCTCGCGCATATGGTCCATAAGAGCAGCGACACAAAGGCACTTGGTTCATAATCGCGGCCCCATCCACAAGCCAACCAATGACGCCAATATCGGCCCAGGTCTGGGTGGGATAATTGAATATGGAGGAATATTTTGCCTTTCCAGACACCAATTCTTCGGTCATCTGTTTGCGGCTCACCCCGAGGGTTTCAGCGGCGGAATAGAGATACAAGCCATGCCCACCTTCGTCTTGCACCTTGGCCAAAAGCGCCGCCTTGCGCCGCAAAGTCGGTGCACGGGTGATCCAATTTCCCTCTGGCAACATGCCAACGATTTCTGAATGCGCATGCTGCCCAATCTGACGAATCAAGGTCTTACGATAAGCAGTTGGCATGGGATCATTCGGCTCAATTTTCTCATCCGCATCAATTCGGGCTTGGAAGGCTGCCAAAAACTCTGGCGTTTCAGTGGTCTGTTCGCCAGATCCAATCAATCCTTGTGAATACATCCGTTCGCTCCCCGCAATTACTGTTATGTTATATTACGAAAAATTATAAATCAATATTATTTTGTAACACAAACGAAGCGGGTGGTACAATCGGGTGCCCCACCGCTCAGCTGCACCAATTGCGGATAAATTCGGGCGAGCGCGCGATGCGCACGCGCCAAAGGCCAATCATCTAGCGGTGCCTCAATGGTGGGATACCGCAACACCAAGCGGCGCCAATAATGCACAAGCAACAGCCGGGTTAATCGGGCCTGCGGGGCCGTCATGATAGGCCCGCCAAGAGCGTCACACAGGCGCACGATCAAACCGCAGCTCTCAGCACTCAAGGCGGGAAACACCTGGCAGCACACCCAATCTGGAAAGACTGACGGCGCGCTGTCAAATACCACAAGTCTTTGGAGCCAAGGCTTCGATCCCTCGGGCATTGCCGCACTTGGCCAACAGACAAGCCGCCCCCCAAAGATCAACGGCGGATCGGCCGCACTGTCTTTTTGCAACTGGGCTAAATCGGCATCTGGACCGATCAAACCATAGCACCACTGTGCAATATCCTGAGGCGCCGCATAAATCCTCCGCGCGGCCCTGTGATACTGCTCGAGACCTGCTTTTGAGAACCGATAAAATGCTTGCCGCCCCACGCGCCGTCCTGAGACCAACCCTTCTTTTGAAAGGCGCGACATGGCGGTGCGCACCGCCTGCGGCTCAATCTCAAGCGCCACGCACAGCTCTAGCAGTGCGGACATCGAGATTTCGCCTCCCTCCGGTTCCGCCAATTCGCCCAAAATCGTGACAATCACCGACCATACACGCAGCCGCCCCTGGGCGTGCAGATGTTCAATCAATTGGGCAAGGAGCGAAGGTTGCTCTGTCATGCCCCTTTGGTTTCACCATATGAATTCATGGTCAACAATTCATATTCTGCCACCAAATCGCGATCTTGGTTGCGCAGGGCCACATGCCAGCGCACTTCACCATAGGCATCGGTGCGGCGCGTCTTGCGCTTGACTGTAAGCTGCACAGAGATGCAGTCCCCCGCCACGACCGGCTTTTGAAACGACAGCCCATTGAGCCCCGTATTCGCCAGCACGGGCCCAGGACTTGGCTCCACAAAAAGACCTGCGGCAAAACTCAGCAACAAATACCCATGCGCAACGCGATCTGGAAAAAATGGATTGGCCTTGGCGGCCTCTGCATCCATATGCGCATAAAAGCGATCCCCAGTAAATTCAGCAAAATGCTCAATATCTGCCAGCGTGACCTCACGCGCATCGGTGTGCAGTGTCTCGCCGATCTGAAGCGCATCAAAACTGCGTGTAAAGGGATGCGCCGGTCCCGCATGCTCTGCCGCACCTGTTATCCAGGTCCCATTGATGGCTGAAAGCATATCCGGGCTGCCCTGAATGGCGCTGCGTTGCATAAAGTGTTTCACCCCGCGCAGACCGCCCAATTCCTCTGAGCCTCCCGCCCGGCCTGGTCCGCCATGCACCATATGCGGCAGGGGGGCGCCGTGTCCTGTACTCTCGGCCTGAGATATCCGATCATTGAAATAGAGGCGCCCATGAAACGCCCCTGCCCCCAAAACGACCTGCCGTGCGACCTGAGGATCATGGGTGATAACAGAGGCCACCAAAGAGCCGCCCCCTTTGTTCAGCAAGGAAATAGCATGGGGCACGTCACGATAGGCCATAACCGTAGAGACCGGGCCAAAGGCCTCGATCTCATGGGTTATTTGGGCCGCATCGGGATCTGGGCAATGTAGCAAAACAGGCGACATAAAAGCACCATCTTTAGCATCAGCGCCACTGACCAAACAGTGCTGCGCATCGCCAAATACAGGGTCGCATTCACCCGAGAGCAGCTGTAGCTTTTCGCGCACATCCTCGCGCTGCGCCAGCGATACCAAGGCGCCCATTTGCGTATCCCTCTGTGCCGGATGCCCAATTTTCGTGGCAGCAAGCCGCTCTGACAGGGCCGCGTTTACCGCCTGCACATGGGCCTCTGGCACCATAATGCGTCGAATGGCGGTGCATTTTTGCCCAGCTTTCATAGTCATTTCACGGTGCACCTCAGTGATGAAGAGATCAAATTCCGTCGAACCCGGCGCGACATCCGGCCCCAGCACCGAGCCATTCAAACTGTCCTGCTCAGCGGTGAAGCGCACGGCATTTTGCACAAGTGATGGCCGGCTGCGCAGGGCCATTGCTGTGGCCGCGCTGCCCGTGAACCCCACGGTATCTTGCGCGTCCAGACGGTCCAAAAGATCTCCCGTGGCGCCCATAATCAGCTGAAGCGCACCCCTAGGCAGAATGCCACTATCCGCGATTAACCGCACCACAGCCTGCGTCAAATATCCCGTATCGCTGGCCGGTTTTACCACCGTGGGCACCCCGGCCAACAGACTGGGAGCAAGCTTTTCCAACATACCCCAAACCGGAAAGTTAAACGCATTTATTTGCAATGAAATTCCTTGGCGCGGCGTCAAGACATGCTGGCCAAGAAAACTGCCGTTGCGGCCAAGCACTTCCACGTCCCCATCGGGCAAAACAAACCCCTCGGGCATTTCCCGGCGCCCTTTGGATGCATAGACCAACATGGTGCCAATGCCCCCGTCGATATCAATCTGACTGTCTGCAAGCGTGGCGCCTGTGAGGAACGACAATTCATACAGCGCTTTGCGATGCGCCTTAAGGTGTAACGCGAGGGCTTTGACCATGCGCGCGCGGTCGTGAAAATTTAATGCGCGCAGAGCCGGCCCCCCGTGGGTTATGGCGTGGCCCCGCATGGCGGCCACATCTGGCGCCCCGCCGAGAACGCCGAGGGTCTTACCAGAGATCGCCGAGCAAACCGGCCGCCCGCTTCGATCTGAGCGAAGCCAATGACCCATAGAATAGCTTGAAAAATGATCTTGATCCAACATCGGCACACCTTTGTTCACAACATGCAATATTAATTGACCAGGCGGTCGGTGTATGCAAGTTATTTGTACAAAACGCATTGGAGGCCCGCATGTCTGACACGATCCTTACCGAACATTTCGACGGCTGGATGCAAATCACATTGAACCGACCGGATCGGCTCAACGCCTTCAATGACGAAATGCATATCGCCCTCAGCGCCGCGCTAGCGGAGGCGGAAAAACCCGAGGTGCGCGCGCTCTTGCTAACTGGCGCCGGGCGCGGTTTCTGCGCGGGGCAAGATCTTGAGGGGCGCGATCCGCGCAAGATGGGCGGCCCCCCAGATCTGGGGCATACCCTGAGCACGCTTTACAATCCGCTGGTACAACGCCTTCGCACCCTGGCCAAACCCGTGGTCTGCGCTGTCAATGGGGTCGCGGCTGGAGCGGGCGCAAATATCGTATTTAGCTGCGATATTGTCCTTGCGGCTACCACTGCAAAATTTGTGCAGAGTTTCGCCAAAGTCGGACTGATTCCAGATGCGGGTGGCACCTACCATTTGACGCAAATCTTAGGACCGCTGCGCGCGAAAGCCTGGGCCATGACCGCAACCCCAATCACAGCGCAAACCGCTCAAGAATGGGGCTTGGTTTGGCAATGCTGCGAACCCAACACGCTATTGGAGGCGGCACAGAAGACGACCGCAGACCTGGCCAGGGGCGCGACCCTTGGCCTGGCCCAGACCAAACATGCCATCCATACAGCAGGGCAATTGGATCTCGAGGCGCATATGGCACTTGAAGCCGAAATTCAGCGCGCCTGTGGCCAGTCGGCAGATTACCTCGAAGGCGTCACAGCCTTCCTCGACAAGCGCCCCGCGCAGTATTCAGGACGCTAAAATGCCTCTAACTGCGCAACAAATTGCCGAAAAATCCTCCGCGGCCTTGGGCGCCCATGATGCGGCCAGCCAAGCGCTAGGGCTGCAGGTCGTCCACATCTCGCCCGGACAGGCCCATGTGACCATGCAAGTCACAGAGCAGATGCTCAATGGCCATGGAATTTGCCATGGCGGCTTGATCTTCACGCTGGCCGACACCGCCTTTGCCCATGCCTGCAACAGCTATAATCAGCGGGTCGTGGCCCAAACCTGCTCTGTCAGCTTTCTTGCGCCCGGCCAATTGGGCGACCAGTTGACCGCCACGGCCCACGAGTTGCACCGCGCCGGGCGCAGCGGCATTTATGACATTGAAGTCATCCGCGCCACGGGCGAAGTGATTGCCCAATTTCGGGGACACTCCCGCAGCATCAAGGGCCAGCATTTTGAGGAGTCCCAGCCATGACAGAAGCCTATCTTTGCACCGGACGTCGCAGCGCGATTGGCCGTTTTGGCGGCGCTTTGGCGCAAACCCGACCTGATGATCTTTTGGCCCATGTAATTCGAGCCACATTGGCGGATGTGCCAACCCTTGATCCGGCGGCCATTGATGATGTGATCATGGGCTGTGCCAATCAGGCCGGTGAAGACAATCGCAATGTGGCCCGCATGGCGGCACTGCTTGCGGGGCTGCCTGAGAGCGTCGCGGGCGTGACGCTCAACCGTTTATGCGGCTCGGGACTGGACGCCATCGCCATGGGCGCACGCGCAATCAAAGCCGGTGAGGCAGAGATCATTCTGGCCGGTGGCGTGGAAAGCATGACCCGCGCGCCGATGGTCATGCCCAAAGCCGATAGCGCCTTTTCACGAAAAGCTGAAATTTTTGATACGACCATCGGATGGCGATTTGTGAATCGCAAGATGAAGGCAGGTTTTGGCATCGATAGCATGCCAGAAACAGCTGAGAATGTGGCCGCGGATTTTGGTGTATCGCGCGCCGATCAAGATGCTTTTGCCCATCGAAGTCAGTCCCGCGCAGCCGCAGCCCAAGCCTCGGGTCGATTTGCCCGCGAAATCACACCTATATCGCTGCCGCAACGGCGCGGCGATCCAATTGTCTTTGACACTGATGAACACCCGCGCGCCACCAGCCTAGATAGGCTCGCAAGCCTCAGCACGCCTTTTCGCGAAAATGGCACGGTCACAGCCGGAAATGCCTCGGGCGTCAATGATGGGGCCGCAGCGGTCATCATCGCCTCGCAAGCTGCGGCGGAGCGCTTCGATCTCAAGCCCATGGCCCGCATTCTTGGAACCGCGGTGGCCGGGGTCGCCCCGCGTATCATGGGCATCGGCCCCGCACCTGCCAGTGAAAAGCTCTTGGATCGGCTCGGGTTGTCGATGTCAGACATCGATCTGATAGAACTGAACGAAGCCTTTGCCGCCCAGGGGTTGTCAGTCATGCGGCAGCTTGGCCTCGCGGATGATGCCGCCCATGTAAACCCAAATGGCGGCGCTATAGCCCTTGGCCACCCGCTGGGCATGTCCGGGGCGCGGCTGGCCTTGACCGCGGCCCATGAAATGCAGCTGAAAGACCACAGGCGGGCTCTATGCACGATGTGCATCGGCGTGGGGCAAGGCATTGCTATGATACTTGAGAAAGTGTGAGACAAGACAGATGAAAGACTTATCGCCAATACCCGGAGATTTAAGCGCAATCGAAACCGCCAGCCGCGACGAAATCGAAGCGCTGCAACTTGAACGAATGCGCTGGTCTCTGACCCATGCCTACACCAATGTGCCGCATTATAAACAGAGCTTCGATGCAGCAGCTGTGCATCCCAGTGACCTCAACTCTTTGGCCGATTTGGCCCGTTTTCCATTCACGGTCAAAACTGATCTGCGGAACAACTACCCCTTTGGCCTATTTGCTGTACCACGCGACCAAATCAACCGCATCCACGCCTCGTCTGGCACCACAGGCCAGCCCACAGTCGTCGGCTATACCAAAGCTGATTTGGCGATGTGGGATGAGGTGATGGAACGCTCTTTGCGCGCATCCGGTCTACGCTCTGGAGATCTACTCCACAATGCCTATGGCTACGGGCTTTTTACCGGTGGGTTGGGCGTGCATGGCGGCGCGGAAAAGATGGGGCTAACGGTGGTGCCTGTGTCGGGCGGCATGACCGAAAGACAGGTGCGTTTGATCGAAGATTTTAAAGCCACTGGGATCACCGTCACCCCTTCTTATATGCTGTCAATTCTCGACGAATACCGACGCCAGAGCCTCGATCCAAGAAAGTCTCCGCTGCAAGTGGGTATTTTTGGAGCCGAGCCTTGGACAAACGCAATGCGCGAGGAGGTCGAGCAGGCTTTTGACATGCATGCGGTTGATATTTACGGGCTCTCCGAAGTTATGGGCCCAGGCGTGTCCTGCGAATGCGTCGAAAGCAAAGACGGGCTGCATATTTGGGAAGACCACTTCTACCCTGAGATCATTGATCCAGAGACCGGAGCGGTGCTGCCCGATGGAGAACTGGGCGAATTGGTCTTCACCTCGCTGAGCAAAGAGGCTTTTCCCATCATCCGCTACCGCACCCGCGATTTGACCCGGCTTCTGCCCGGCACTGCGCGCAGCATGCGGCGCATGGAAAAGGTCACCGGTCGCAGCGATGACATGATGATCTTGCGCGGGGTCAATGTCTTTCCCACGCAGATCGAAGAGCAATTGATGAAGGTGTCACAACTGGCGGCCCATTTTCAAATTGAACTGGTCAAAAAGGGCCGTATGGATCACATGATTGTGCATGTAGAAGGCACTAGAGAAGCCGGGGGAAAGCTGGCAGCCCTTATTAAGGCCAATATCGGCATAACGGCAGAGGTGCGCGCAGGCGCGGATCATTCGGTTGCCAGATCACAAGGCAAAGCCGTTCGGGTCATTGACAACCGAGCCGTACGTTAAACTGTGGCGCGCCCCATTGCCAAAGACCACCGCGAGAAACGCAGCGCGATCTTGAAACAGGCCGCGGTCTATTTCGCAGACCATGGCTATGACCGCGCGTCGGTCAATGGGGTGGCCGGCGCCTGCGGCATATCTAAGTCACTGATTTATCATTATTACGATAGCAAAGAACAGCTGCTCTTTGACATTCTACACAGCCATCTCACGGCGCTCCATGAGGGCCTAATCTCGCTGCCACCGGCCGCGGATCCCGATGTGCAGCTGCGCCAATTGGTGGGAAAGCTGCTGCAGATGTACCGCGGCGCAGATGCGGAGCATAGGTTGCAATTGCAAAGCACAACCGCCCTGCCCAAAGCGCAACGTCATATCCTAGCAGACATCCAAAGGTCGATTGTCAATGAGTTTTCGCACGCCATTTGCGCCGCCGCGCCCGAATATCTTGGGCAGGCTTCAGATCAATTGCGTCCGCTCACCATGTCACTTTTTGGCATGGTCAACTGGTTCTACCTCTGGCACCAGCCCGGCCGCGGCTTTAGCCGAGAATCCTATGCTGATCTGGCGACTGAGATCCTCCTGGGCGGGCTGACGCGCCTGCAAAAGCAGGGGCAATCCCTTTAACCTTCGGACGCCAAAATCTGCCCCATCCGCTGCATCGCCAAGCTATAGCCCTGAACACCGAACCCCGCGATGACCCCATCTGCTCGTAAAGAGACATAAGACGCATGGCGGAAACTCTCACGTTTATGCACATTTGAAATATGCACCTCGAGCACCGGGCCATCAAAGGTATGCAAAGCATCGAGCAAAGCCACCGAAGTATGGGTGAAAGCCGCTGGGTTGATGATAATGCCCGCTGACGTTTTCCGGGCCTCATGTATCATATCAATCAGCACACCTTCATGATTGCTCTGCATCAGCTCGGAGCGCAGACCGAATTGCGCAGCCACTGCCGCGCAAGAATCTTTCACATCATCCAATGTGTCATGCCCGTAAATTTCTGGCTGACGTTGTCCCAAAAGGTTTAAATTAGGACCGTTCAAAATCGTAATGAGTTGCGCCATGATCTCAGTTCCATCTCGTTTGCAACCCGCCCATGCCACAGTTTTGCAGCAATTGCGACTGTTTCTTGCGCGCAGCTAGAATTATGCAGCCAGCTCGCAAAGCACGTCATAGGCAAAATGCACGTCCTCTTGGGTCACATCAAATTGACCAATCTGGAACCGCACGGCAATCTGACCATCCACTTGGGTTTGTGTAATATAGATCCGCCCATCGTCATTAATTCGATTTACAAAAGAAATTTGCGCCGCATCATCCCGTCCGGCCAACCGGAAGGTAAACAGTGACAACACCGGGGATGTGACAATCTCAAATTGAGGGTGCTGTGACACGCGATCGGCCAGATCTTCAGCCCAAGCCACATGATTGCGCAGCCGCTGCCGCAGGGCCTCCAGCCCATAGGAGCGCAGCAAAAACCAGAGCTTTAACGCGCGGAACCGCCGCCCCAAGGGCAAAGACCACTCCGAATAATTAATTAACCCGTCATGGCCATGGGTTTTGAGATATTCTGGCTGAATGGCTAAAGTTTTGACCAGGCTTGCAGGATCAGCAAGGAAATGCGCTGAGCAATCAAACTGCGCGCCCAGCCATTTATGTGGATTGAACACGATGGAGTCGGCGCCCTCAATCCCTGCCCACAACACACGAAATTCAGGGCAGATCATGCCCGCGCCTGCCCAAGCCGCATCCACATGGCTGTAAAGATTAAACTCTTTGCCCACCGCAAGCACGGCTGCAATATCATCGCAGGCGCCTGTGCCAGTGCCACCGGTGCAGGCAATCAGTCCCGCCGGCAGATCCCCCACCGCAATATCAGCCTCAATCGCCGCCCTCAGCGCCTCCGGGTCCATCCCGCGGCGGGCACCGCAAATGGGAATACGCACGAGATTATCTTGCCCAATCCCCGCTACCCAAATGGCGCGATCAACCGACGTGTGCACCTCTGCTGAACAATAAATACGCAGCCGGGGCGCTCCGGATAGCCCCGAGCGATTGCCTTGCCAATTCAGCGCACGCTCACGCATAGTCAGCACCGCCGCCAATGTGGCTGACGAGGCCGAATCTTGAATGACTCCGACAAAATTTTCTTTAAGGCCAATGGCTTGGCGCAACCAATCGAGCATCACAGTTTCCATCTCTGTCGCTGCCGGTGATGTCTGCCAGAGCATACATTGCGCCGCAATGGTTGAAACCAGCATCTCCGCCAACATCGATGGGGGGGCAGCATTGGCAGGAAAATAGGCAAAAAATCTTGGGTGCTGCCAATGGGTCATTCCTGGCATCACCACCCGCTCAAAATCGGCCATGATCTCTTCCATAGACTGCGGTCCCTCCGGAGCGCTTTGCGCGATAAGAGCGGCCACATCTCCTGGCTCTGTTTGAGCGCGCACCGGAC
>Ga0206682_10004831_pt1 | contig 10785 bp, 8 predicted proteins | sample M240m12015metaG_FD_155444 | JGI IMG/M metagenome (GOLD analysis project Ga0206682, IMG submission 155444) | Ammonia-oxidizing marine archaeal communities from Monterey Bay, California, United States - M2 40m 12015 | ecosystem: Environmental > Aquatic > Marine > Intertidal zone | place: USA... | reverse complement strand
AGCTAACTCCTGACACATATAAACACAGGCGTGTTTGTTCACGTAATATCTGGTCTTGCTCTCATCAACCTCACCATTGATAAAGAAGATTAAAGCAAAGACCATACGCATTACTTTTTCTGTTCTAGCATGATAGTTATAAGTTGTGCTAACTTCTCATCGCTTGCTTTGGCTGTCTCTTGTTGATCGGCCAATCCTTTTGCTATCTGTTGAATAGCCTGAGAATTTAAGGCTACAGCCTTACCATTAGCGTTAGATTCTTTTATAACCTCAACCACAGCTTTTTCAACTCTTTCAACTTCCGATTTCGTAGCCTCTGCTTGAGCCATACTAGAGCCATAGGCAATCGCAACACCTAGACCAGAGATTACAAACGGCAATGCCCACGTAGGGATAGATACAGTATTTTCACTCATTGTTTAGCCTTATTTCCTAGAAACGCAAACTGCTCAAGTATTTTGTAAGCCTTAGCAACCAACGCATCGTCCTTTGGTGTATTAGTGTAATTACAAATGACAGAGGCAATAGTTACCAACGAGGTTGCAAGTACATATAATTCAATCAAGTAACCCATTACCAAGGAACCTCGGCTACAACAGAAGGAGCCTTTGACTCTGCAATCTGTGAGGCAATAGATTCTTCTATTGAAGTTACAGCTTCTTCGCCCATTGAGTCCTTACACCACTGAATCGCGGTTGCTTCTTCAATGTCTGCAAAGGCTACAAAGCCATCTGCATCTGGGTCTGGGGTAAATCCAGAGGTTCCATAAGAACTACCATGATGAGTTACTGCGTCATCGCCAGTTCCTACTTCTTCTGAGTCTGATACACGCCAATGTGCAACGATTACACCATCGTCACTTGTGTTGCGTTCTAGTGTTGAGATTGTCCAAGTTACTGCCATTGTTTTATTCCTCTAATTGTTTTCAAGTTGTGTTATACGTGCTTCAAGTTCTTGTATTGCTGCGACAAGCGTAGGTACTAATTTTCTTAAATCTACAGCTTGCGGGTCTATCTCACCAACAGTGCCTCTATCTTTAGTAGCTTCTGTTATAAGTGCATCTTTCTCTCCTGAAACAGCATAAGGAATTACCTCTTGTAATTCATGTGCAATAAATCCTTCATGTGTCTTATCGGGGTCGTTGATGAAATTATACGATGATGGTTTTAATGCCTTAATTTTTGTAAGCGCATCAGATAAAGGAGCTACGTTTTCTTTTAGCCTATAATCTGAAACATCAGCTACAGTAATGTTATTAGCCTCAATACCAATACGACCTGCTAATGCGCCTTGGAAACGGAAAGCCATGCCATAGGTTTGTGCTGAAGGAACGCCAATTGTCAGGGCAGTGTTTGCGCCTTGAACAGACAAACCTATACCAGCGCCTACCGACATACCTGCTGTATTATTTCCCGCAGGGTGTGCAGCAGTAGTACCCACCAACAGGTTGCCTGATGAGTCTATGCGCATGCGTTCTGTGCCACCAGTCGCAAATGCCATTGAATCATCATTGTTATCATACTGAACAAGACCATTATCTAACCCTGTAGAACCACTAGGTGCAAATTGCAATCTTGCGTATCTTGTTGCTCCACTAAATATAGTTATTCCTGAATCACCTGAATCACCTACGACAAGGTTGTTTGCGCGACTGTCGTATGTTGACGGGCTGCTAATACCGATTCCTACGCGCCCTGATGAGTCGATACGCATGCGTTCAGAACCTGCGGCATTAGAGTAAATGTAAAAATCGTTACTAGAATTACCTATTGCAAACTTTGGAGTCCCAGAATCGGCTAGTACTACTTCGCTACCAACATTAGCAGTGCCTGATAGGTAGAGGTCTTTGAAGCGTCCAGATGATCGACCTAGATCAATTGCGGCATCTCGCTCCGCATTTGTTGATGCATTCCACGGAAGTATTGCGTCAATGTTGTTAGCAAGTAGTACACCAGTGTCTAATGAGCCAACACCCATAGTTGTACCAGAGTTAAAAATCGAGCCTACGGTTGTGCCGTTTTTTTGCCAGATGGTCAAATCGCCATCGTTCGACAGCCTGTTAATTATTTGCACAGTAGAAGCATTTACGGTATGAATAGATCGTCCATAATTAAGGAACTCATGACCCGCTGTACCGACGTTAGAACCAGTCTTACCCACGAGCAAATCACCGCCTGATGTGAGCTTCATACGCTGTTGATTGCTAGTTGTAAAAGACATTGAGCCAGAGGTTTGACTTCCTGAATCTGTATCCGAATATATTTCAGCAACAGAATTAGTTCCGTTTACAAATGTTATCTTGCCGCCATCAGCACCGTTTGATGCTGTAGAACCTATGTTTAATACACCTCTATTTCCAGAACCAATGATACCAACATAAGTTCTTGCTGAGACTCCATCTGCTCTTACATCTCCATCTGAAACACCAATACCCACATTCCCATCACCGTCAATAGTGACTCTTTCTCTTGAAGTTCCAGACGAATTTGTTGTACTAAACCGTAATTCTGTTTCACCAGTACTTTGATTAACAAATCTTGCGCCTACTGATGCTTTTTCTCCAACGCTATTCCTAAAATAAAGAACAGCGTTAGTGTTTGCCGCATTAGCAGTATTTTGAATATGTATAGCTGAAGTATTACCAGCTCCTACCTGTGTCCATAAATCACCGCCAGACCCTTTTGAAGATGCTGCGTGAAACAGTCCTGAAGGCGCAGTGGTAGCTCCCACCATTAGGGAGCCATTGGGGATGTTGACGTTGCCGTTTGTTGATAAATTTAAAATCTTTGAGTTATTAGACAAAAACTGGAAATCATGAGAGTGATTGCCACCAGTATTCCACTCATAATAACTGTTACCATTGTCTCTGTGTAACTGATATCCAAGCGTTGTGTGATTAGCTTTTCTGTAATAAGTTACGTTGTAATCACTATCAAAATATCTTGTACCGTTTACTTCTAGCCCTGCGCTTGTCACGCTACCAGCCGCAGTAATTTTCCCTGCAAATGCCGCTATTGAATTTGTTACGGTTGCGTTAGGTGTAATCGTTATGTGGTCTACGATAGACCCAGATATTTGATTGCCAATAGTCAGCGTGTTGCTAAAATTATGCGTTACAGCCCAAAAGTCTGCATTATCATCACCTTGGTCAGCGGCTAAAAATAAAGAAGCTGACTCTCCTTCATCAGCCAGTACAACTACAGCGTCTGTATTTATATTGACGTTACCAGTGCCATTAGGAGTAATAGTTAAATTACCGTTACTGTTGGTTGTAGATATATCATTACCATCTATTGTAATGTTGTCTACTACTACACCTGCGTTGGCTGTTACTGTTCCTGCAAATACTCCATTCCCAACATGGTCTAAAGTAAATGCCTTTTCAACAGCGTTTCGAGGGGCTAAGTAAAACTTGTCGGTTGAATTATTCTCGCCATACATCAACACCCCTGCACCGTTGCCACCCCTAAGACGGATACCTGCTGTGCCAGATGCGTTAGTATTTTCTAGCAATAGAACAGCGTTTGAGTCTGTAGCAATTTGCTCAACGGTAGCTGTGTTATTTACTTGCGCTTGAAGCTTTGCTGTCGGAGCAGAGGTGCTTCCCACCATAAGTGATGAGCCAATATTGATATTGCCTGCTGAGTCTATAGTTAGCCTGTCATTAGTTCCTAAATTATAATTATTACTGATTTTAAACTTATCACCATCAGAATTATCAACGCCAATAGCAAAAGGAGTTGCTCCGTTTAGGTCAAAGAATATTTTAGGGTCACCAGTTCCGTCCGATCGTAAATCTATAATGGAATGTGAATTTCCTGTTGACCTGAATTCAGCGATTACACCACCACCTGACAATGCAGAATGGACAGCTAAAGGTGCACTAGGAGCCGTTGTCCCCAACCCTAGTCGCGAGGTAGAACTATCCCAGAACAGATTTTGACTTGACCCCGAACTATCATAAAAGCTGATGTCACCGTTGGAGGCAATAGCTAACCTTTTAAGTAATGACGTACCGCTTGATGTAAATAAGTTTAATTCACTACCATATGAATTATATTTAGCGCCAAACGCTTTTATATTTACCGATGAAAGGCCACTAGCATAACTACCATCAATAGCCAATCCAGAACCATAATTTGCGTTAACACTAGGCGTATTGAAAATTACTGAACTGCCTGTGCCAATTGCGCCTAACTTTGCCCCTGCTGTAGAAACTGGTAGCCATGAAAAGCCTGTGGTGCTATCTACAGTAAGCCCATCGGCTGTCAGAACCCCTGTGATATCGGCTCCAGTGGCTTTGGTTTCAAACTTTTTGTTACTATCGTAGTATAGTTCTACTGCTCCATTAGTAATAAATCTTCCAGAGTATTCGGAAGAATCATCGCTCAATATGCGAACTTCAGTACCATTTAAAATTAAACTTCCTGATCCAGCATCGTCAATATAACTGTTAGTTCCATCATGGAATATCTGTAGGTCATCACCAGCACCAAACTGTGCCTTGACGTTATCGCCTAGTGATAGGTTGCCTGTAAGTGTGCCGCCAGATAGTTCTAACTTATCTGTATTAAGATTTGTAAAGTTCGCATCTACTTCGTTATTAGTTAGGGGCGAACCCTTTCCGCTTCGTGTTGTAATAGTAGCCATGAGAAGCCCCTTCTAATTAAGATGCAGTTAAAGTAATAGTCCAAGTTACTGACATAGTGTCGTCAGCTTGCTTATTTACAACTGCAAAAACTGTACGGCAAAGCATAGTGCCGCTAGATGAAGCATTAAAGATACCTGCCTCTGTAACCGCTCCAGTGCCTTCTCCTGCCTCAAAAGAAGAAACGTATGTAATCGTATTACTAGAAGCAGAAGTGCTGTCTAACGCTTCTCTAGAGCCTAGAATCGACACTAGATCAGTCTGACTTGCAGATGCCGCAGTTGTGCCTGAACCTAAAGCCATATGAGACATAACACCCGCAGAAGTTCCTGCCATGCGAGAACAAATAAAAGTTAAACCTGCACTTACTACTAAATTGTGAATTTCACGGCTGTCTTTAACATTGCCGTCCTTGTCTTTCAGAACTATCGCAACATCACCGCGAAGTTTTAAATCATCGTTAATCATAAATCACCTCTAAAAAGTTTGGCTTGCGCCAACGTAATCTTCCAAAAAATAGTCAAAAGCACAATAGCCTTGACTGCGTAAAGAACCTGAATCGTTTGTTCCGATTGTATCACTTAAACCCCTACCAGTGGAATGAGCAAATGAGTCAACCAATGTCGCTAAGTCAGATCGAACTTTAGTAAACGTCATTTCCTGATCATCATCGGCAGTGGCTTCGCCATCAAGGTCGTCAGTTACTCCTGTTTGTTCACTGATAAACTTGGCAAAGCCCATGTTTTGATCTTCACTAACTAATGAAGAATTTTGTAATACTTTGTTTGGCGACATTACGGCATTTTCTGCTACGCCTGATTCGTCAGATAAAGCCTTCGTAAGCTGAAAAGACTCGCTGTCAGTCGTCCCAAAAGAGTGTGCAAATACTTTACCTGCACTTAATGTCAGAGACTCAGCGGCAAAAAAGGAATCATCGTATTCACGATTAAAACCAGTTTCAAGGAATATACTTTCGTCAACACTAGAGTTATCTTGAATTAACTTGCCTATTGTAAAAGTATCTATGTTGTCAGTAACGCTACCAGAATCTGAGTTCGTAAATCCAAAACCAAAAGACAAAGAGTCTTCGGCAGATGATGTATCGGAGTTACTTTTTCCAACATTAGATATGCTTGCATCAGATACAGCTTGCGAGTCTGCTAATGACTTACCTACACTTTTGACCTCAGCGTCAGACAACCCCAAAACATCAAAGAAAAACCTAAATATTAAAAAGTTGCCTAACCTAATTGTTGCAATCGCCTTTTTAAAAGAAACAGTTGCCTCTGCTTTTTTAAAAGCAATAGCAGATATAGCCTTTTTAAAAGCAACAACCCGATTGATCATGCAAAATCTTCCCTAACGTAAAAGTCTAAAACTTGAAATACAGTTTCTTTTGTTCCGCTTGAATAGGTGACTTCAATCTCGCCCTCATAATACCCTTCGTCAATATCTAACTGAGTACCTGAGAATGAAAAGATTGCAGTGCCTTCTTGAAAGTTATCGCCCACATCTGCCGCGGCTAACGTAAACAAAGTAGTCGTTGTTCCTTTTGCTCTAAACTTTAAAGCGCAAGAACCGCCACTAAAATCAATGACAGAATCATCGTCTTGTCTTTTTAACGTAGCTTTTATTTGGGGGGCTTGATCGCCTTGTACTAGTTGATATGTCATTTTAAACCTCTGCGTCTTTACGCAATATTATACTACTTGTGGGATCGATCTATAAGGGGTCAACAAAAGCATATTTTTCCCACTCTGTTTCTGTTGTCTGACGCTCCTTGTAAAAGTAATCTATTGAGTCATTTCTTTTTAACTCTCTTAAAGCGTCCATGGCTTCATTGCTTTCTGGAACACTGTCTACCGTCTCATGCACAATATCTTCACCGTTTTTTATATACCCTAAACGTATCACGCTATATTCTCCATAGTTCCTTTAACTGTACTGAATGTACCAGTGAGATTGTTCATATTTGTAGAGGCAATTATGTATGGCCTAACATTTGTCGCTGTTGTGCTTGAGCCAAAATACTGCTGTAGAGGCAAGCTAAAACGCTCAGTTGTATTAGCAAAAATCATTTTTGTCTGAAGGCTTGTATAATTTGCAACAAAAGTTCCTGCTGATTCAAATCTATTTACACTAAAAAACAGTGTGTCCCCAGTTGCAAAAGTTGTAGCAATGTTGGCCATTAAAACGTAGGTTTTATCGTCATCAGCGTCATATGAAACGCCAACTATTGAAGCAACGCCATAAGTACCTGCGCCATTATTTGTTTTAGCAACACCACCAACATTATCTAATTTGTCTAAAACATTTCCTGCTAAGGATACATATTGACGGTAAGAAGCAGGGAAACTTACATGAGTAACTGTGCCTACAGATGTTCCAATATTTGTTTTACCTTTATATTGCAGACCGTATTGGAAATATGCTGAATAATTAGTTGATGAAGAATTTTGAATACTAAAAGTAAAGTCTGCTGATATTCTTTGCCTTTTAGATATACCTAACGATGGGGCAGGTATCCAAATATCTTGATAGGTAGTTGTTCCTCCAGTACCCATTGAATTATTAACTTCAATGCCTATTGGATAAACTTCAGTTACATCACCTGTCAACAACCCTACAGATATTGAACCTGCTGTAATTGTTCCCATGTCAGCATTAATAGCCGCAAGGTTAGCAACATTAATTGCATTAGCAGTAACAGCGTTGGCCGCAATCTCAGAAGCTGTAATTGTGTTGGCCGCAATCTCGCTTGCAGTTACAGAGTTAGCCGCAATAGCATCAGCCGTCACAGCATTGGCGGAAATAGCATTAGCAGTCACAGCATCAGCCGCAATTTCATTTGCAGTTACAGCATTGGCCGCAATTTCGTTAGCTGTAATCGCATTAGCGGATATCTCATTTGCACCTATAGCATTAGCGGCAATCTCTGAAGCAGTAATTGTGTTCGCGGCAATAGCACTTGCGGTTACGGCATTGGCGGCTATTTCATCTGCGGTAATTGCATCAGCGGCTATTTGAGAAGCGGTAACAGTATTTGCGGCTATTTCTGCGGCTGTAATGGTGTTTGCGGCTATTGCATCTGCTGTTACTGCGTCTGCGGCAATCTCATTAGCAGTTATAGCGTCTGCGGCTATTTGACTTGCTGTAATAGTATTCGCGGCAATCTCACTTGCTGTAACCGAACCTGCGGCTATTTGAGAAGCAGTAACGGAATTAGCGGCCAATTCACTAGCAGTAATGGTTCCTGCAACAATAGATGAGGCAGTTACAGAGTTAGCCGCAATAGAATCATTATTCACCGCATCAGTAGCAATCAACGCATTAGTCACTGCATCGTCAGCTATTTTGGCTGTGGTAACTGCGTCTGCTCCTATTTGAGCGGCTGTAACCGCATTGTCGGCTATCTTGGCACTAGTAACTGCATCAACGCCCAGTTCTGTAGAAGTAATCGCACCTGCGGCAATAACCGCACTGGTTACAGCATTATCTGCAATTAAAGCCGTAGTAATTGAGTCATTTGCAATATTAACTGTAGTTACAGCATCAACGCCCAACATCGTTGTAACAATAGCTCCTGCGGCTATAACGTCACCCTGAATAGCATCAACGGCAATTTGAGCATTAGTGATTGCATCGTTAGCAATATTGGCTGTTTGGACGGTTCCAACTTGAAGATTGCCGCCACTATATTCAACAGTAGTCCCATCGACATTGGTTAGGGTCAGTGTGCCTGTAATCGTTGCGCTTGTTGCAGTTAATGCCCCTGCTCTATTTACTCTAAAAGGTGCAGAAGCAAAAGTGTTATGACCTAAATGAATACCATCAGTAGTACTAAGAGAGACTCTTGTTGCGTCAGCCCCTGCAATCAATGACGTAGACCCAACCGTAAAGCCGCCTACGACTCCAGTACTGGCAGTAATTTCACCACGGATAGTGGCTTCTTCAAATTCAACTACACCGCTCTTTTGTATTTTCCAACCTGCTGAACCAGAAACATAATTTGTTGATTGCAAGCTAGCGGCAATTTGATTGATTTCAACAGCTTCATCTGCAATCTGGTCTGTATCAACAGCATCATCAGCAATCTGGTCTGTATCAACAGCATCATTAGCAATGCCGCCAGAGGGAACTTGAGTAGTAGTAGCACTATCAACGCTACTATAACCAGAGTCATTTCCAGTGTGATCAAATGCCTTTAATTTATAATGTCTTGTAACGCCAGTTCCAAGTTCAGGCTCTGTGAATGTAGTCCCTGCGCTTTCTCCTATTTTTGCAAAACCACTTGTTCCAGAATCCGAGCCATAAATAAACACGATTTTAAAATCTTTTGCGGTCGGATTAACCCAAGAAACAGTAATTTGTTCAAACTCACCTTTAGCATTAACAGACGTTGGCGCATTAGGAGCAGTCGTATCAGCGGCAGGAACTGCTTGTGCGCTTACATAGCTACTAGATACAGCCAACCCATTAACTGCTTTCAGTCTTACGTCATAAGTTTTGCTAGGGTCTAAACCAACAATCTGTAATGGCGCAGTCTTTGTAGATTGAGAAAAGTAAGAACTGTCCGTAGATACTTTCCACTCTACGACGTAATGATCCACAAACGCATCAACAGATGTAGGCCAACTAACGTCAAAAGAAGCACTAGATGTTCCGTCAGATGATATAAAGGTATCCGCTGTTACAGTAATACTTGCAGGAGCAGTAGTGCTTGTTCCGTCATAAATATCAACTTCACCTGCACCTAAGAATACCTCTTCATCTTCATCCCAAGACCAAATAGAAGAAGCTGTTTCAATAGCATCGACGTTGACAACCATTTGATCGGAACTAAAGCCCATCGAATAGCCAACAACCTCAAACACCTTAGCGGAATATCCAAGGCGTGTGTTTGTAACGCTTATATTGTCCCCTATTTTAAATTTAAGCGCGTTTAAGTTACAGGGAATAGTAATAGATTCCTGTTGCCTAGATCGCCTTAGAGCGAGTTGTGCGATCCTCTGAGCGCGTACATTATTTATAGTGTATGGAAGCGGCATATCCAAATAGATTGGATCGCCATCTTGAGCCGCATAAGTAGAGGATATTTGTGCAGGGTAATCAGCAAGGATATAGTTATCTTCTTCGCTTAAGAAAACTCCTTTCACGCCATTATAGGCTGACCGTCTTGACTGCTTAGTCTGAACGCTGATCTCACCGATCATCATTGACTCATCAATCGTTACTGTAGGAGCAACGTACTCACCTGCATGAATCTCAAACTTACCGCCAGAATAAACCAAGCGGCCAATCATAGACCCTACCATGTTTTCTATGTTTGCTTTGATAGAGTTAGCAGTATCAACCACTCCATCCATCGTGTAGCGCGGCTGAGTCCCACCTGCGGCTAAATCGACAGCTTCATTACAAACACCAAATGCAGTATTGATAGAGGCAATGTTGGCAGATGACTCCCCTAAACCATATTTAGTGTCAGTCAGATAATCTCTTATGCATAGCGCAGGGTTTTGTGACCAAACAGGAGAAGAATGATTTGGATGCCAAACCTTTTTACCTCGTACCACAGTAGATATGTTCGGCAGACCTTGGGCAAATTGCTCTTGGTCATAGGTTAGCTTGACTACCATGTAAGCGGTATCGAGTAGTATATGATTAGATGTCCACTTTGTAGATGCGTTATCTAAGCCTGAATCTACTGTTGTTTGATTACCTAAATGGAAACTTAAATCAACATAAGGTGAAGTGCTTGAATTCCCAGTCGTAGCCCAAGCTGATGTGAAATTACCACCGTCCCAAATCTTTTCATCGTTAAACCAAACTTCCTCATAGCCATCTATTTCATGCCCTGCAATCGCGGTTACTAACCAGAGGTATTTGTTATCATCGCCAGTTGATTCTAAGTAAACAACATTACCGCCAATACGCGCACGACCATAAATAATCTTGCGAGAATGAGCCGCCTCTCTGGTCATTACAGACTGACCACCCATCTGAGTGCCAATATCAGGCTTAGGCATTAATGCGCGAGATACAAGAGATAGACCTGCCCCTAAAGCAAATGCCGCGGCAAATCCTGCAAGACTAGTTGCCGCAAGACCAAAGATAGTTAATCCTGCGGCCGCTGATCC
>Ga0206682_10004827_pt1 | contig 10790 bp, 16 predicted proteins | sample M240m12015metaG_FD_155444 | JGI IMG/M metagenome (GOLD analysis project Ga0206682, IMG submission 155444) | Ammonia-oxidizing marine archaeal communities from Monterey Bay, California, United States - M2 40m 12015 | ecosystem: Environmental > Aquatic > Marine > Intertidal zone | place: USA... | reverse complement strand
AATGGTGTCGGAATTATTGATTCAGATTATGTAGACCAAACCTATATAATGTTAGTTAATGAAACAGACTCGTTGGCTCCTATTTCAAACGGCGAACGTTTAGCACAGTGTATCGTTGAGAAAACTACCAATATTAAGTTAACTGAAACCAAAACAGCGCCAGAGCGAAAGACCGATAGAGACGGAGGGTTTGGAAGCACTGGAGAATAGGACATGATATGTTTAAATATCTAATACCATTAACCCTGCTTGCCACACCGTTAATAGCCCAAGAACAACCTTTTAATCAACCTTTTATGGCATCGCAGCCATGTAGTGACTTTATGACTGTTGCCCCAGTCATTAGAGAAAAAAACGAAGAAATGTTATTTAAAGGCGATGTTGTTCAACGCCACATCAGTGGTCAAATCGTACCTGCAAAAATGGTATTCACTACTAACCAAGACACAGGAACATGGTCTTTATTGGCACTTTTCCCAGGGAATATCGCTTGTCTTGTAGCAAATGGTACAGAATTTGAACCATATATTGATTAAATGTTAATTAACTATTGACATCTGCGTAAAAAGTATTATATATAGTAATAGGAATGCCATAACGGGTTCCTTACATTAAACTCGCTTAATAAGGAGAACTAAAATGAACACACGCACATTTAATGCGAATATGCTTAACGATCCATTCTTTATCGGCTTTGACCGAATGTTAGATAGAATGACATCAACAACGCTACCAACAACATCCCCAAAATATCCACCTTATAATGTTGTCAAACTAGACGACGATCGCTACGAACTTCAGTTGGCTATCGCTGGTTTTGATTATGACGATTTAGATATTTCACGGAAGTTAGGTGTATTGACTATTGCTGGTAATAAAGATACCGATGATGATAAAAACTATCTTCATAAAGGTATTTCAGCACGAAGCTTCAAAAGAGAATTTACATTAATGGATACTATTGAAATTCATGGAGCTGATTTGAATGCCGGTATTTTAACCGTACATTTAGAGAATGTTATCCCAGAGGAAAAGAAACCACAAAAGATTAATATCAATCGTGGTGAGAAAGAGTTCCTTAAAGGTTAATAACCACAGGAGGGTGAAAGTCCCTCCATTTTCTATTGACATACATATAAATATGGTATATAATAGAATCATAACACAACGTATAATAGGAAAATAATATGAGAGATTTCGTAGTTAGCAGCTGGAATGTAGTAATGGATTCCAGCCATAATCCCCTTAGTAATATTACTAATTTAGCAGTTCGCCATATGGTTATGCAAGTATTAGCATGGATGTGGTGTATCGTATTTGGTATTATTGTAGGTAGTATGTGGGCAGGTATTTTTAGTATGGTACTCCACGCAATTCTACTTGGCGCAGTTTTTATTACTGTAGCAACATTTGAAACAGCTAAGCGTTCACCACAAGTATTTGGTAACTATAGCGGTCGTGCAAACGGAGGAGAGCATGAGTAAAATCCAAACGGCACTTAAAGGATATATGGATCAGATCCAAGAATTGATGGAAAGCCATCCACGTGCTCACCTCGAAGAAAATAGTAATATTCATTATTTAATGTCAAAGGCATCAGTATACTATGCTCACATGGACGATGAAAACAGAGACTATTATCAATTTGTTCAAACGGCAATAGAAGATGAATTGGAGTGGAACGTATGAGTAACCCAAATGAACCATATCACAATAAAGGCGTCGGCCTTGCATTCGCAATTATTGCCTTTACAATGATTGGATTACCAATTATTATCGGAACATCAATGGGTTGGTTTGACCTGTTTGGAATCCTAGGATTATGAGTAAGAAGAGTTGCGACGCATTCTTTTGCTCAAATAAAACAGATAAAAAATACGCATTCTGTTATGACTGTGCGAAAAGCAGAGGACTGATAGGCGGCGGTCTGTTTAGTGGAATAATGCCACTTATTTGGCTAGCTCTAATACTTTTATGGATATTTTAATGAAACCTAATGATAAATTTAAACTTACAGTACGAGACATTGAATTAATCGAACGCGCTTTACAAGGTAAAATATCAAGGCGCGGCATAAGTGTGGCAATGGATCCTGAAAGCATATATGCTGCAGAGCTCCAAGAAGAAATTGACGAGATGCGAGATCTATTAGGTCGTATTCATCATCAGAAAGTTTGGTACACACCTAAAGATGGTAGGTTCCAAGGCGGAGGTTAGAGAAAGGGAGCGTTTGCTCCCTTTTTTATTGAGCGAAGAATGGTAAGCCATATACTAATGGATCGCCACTCATTCCACCAACTACGTTAACTTCTGATTTGCTATTACCACCATGTGTGTTAGTAATATTTGGGTTGACATTGGTTGGTGCATTGATCACGGTCACGCCACTTGTTGCTTCCATACCACCTACACTTCTGTTCTTAACAACAGTCTCAAACATTCTTAAGAACTGACCTTCTGGTGAGCTTTCATTAATTACAGCCTCATTACCATGAAGCATTGAAAGAGTACCTTTGCCAAAGTTTAAGAAACCACCAGTACCTCTACTGAATGAGTTCATTGGTATTTCTTTTAATTGCCTAAAGAATTCTTGTTCTTGAGGTGTTAAAGCTGAGAACATTTCATCATCTGTACCACTGATACCATATTGTTTAAAGAAATTTAGAAGTGATGTCTGTGCGCCCAAAGCTAAAACATCATTACCACTTGACATTTTTCCTCTTATATCTTCCAAAACAGAGGTTAGCAATTCTTCGTTTGTAACTTCACCTTGATTTTCAATCAGTGTATTAATTTTTCCATCCAAAGCGGCGGCTGTTGCGAAATTTCTTTCTACAAGCGCGGCAACAACACCTTCTCTTACTGCTTCTGCTATTCTTGCCTGACCTTCTTCACCATCTCCAGCAGCGGCTATAATTTCTTCGTTTGTGATTTGTCCTTGTTGAACAGCTTTGGCAAGAGCCTGTGCTGGGGTCATGGCTAATCCTGCGCCAGCAGAAACTTCGCCAACGATATCATTCAATTCACTTGCGTCTGAAGAATCAATGCCAAAAACAGTATCTAGTACCTTCATTCTTTCTGCCATCTCTGCGGCGGCTTTGGCTTTTCTTTCTTCCATCCAGTTGTAAATTGATTTGCCTATGACAAAGGCAAGACCAACAGCCGCACCAATAATTATACCAGTAGGACCAAAACCAAACATAGCCGCTAAAGTTGCTCCACCAAGCATCGCTTGACCTGCATCTACTGCAAAACTTGCAACATCTGGGTCTACACCTTGTTGATTAACAAGCCAATCTTCCACTCTGTCACCATAAGCAATTGCCAACCCTGTAACAGCCAGTAGGATTGTACCTCTTATGTTCATCAATCCACCCATGCCTCTTCTAGGTCCCATTCCCCTAACAGCCGCACCTGATGCTAATCCAAAAGCGGCTTGTTTAGCCGCATAGCCTACCATACCACCACCTAATAGAAGCATTGGCAAACCATCTAGCCATTCTTCAAATCTGGTAATAGAGTTTATCATGTTATTGAATTTTTCTTTGAACCCTTCCCAATTAACCTCTTTGAAAGAGTTAATAAATCTTGAAAATCCACCATCAGTCTGTTCGTCTATGAAACCTTTTAGTAAGTTATACCCCACAAACAATCCAGCAGCACCCATGGCAATATTTTTCATACTAAGTGCTTTGGTTACTCTATCTCCAAATGCATCGATTTTAGTGTTATCTCTGCCTTTAGATTCTTTAGATTCTTCGATTTTGTCTTCTTGAATAAATTCAGCATCTCGTTTTAGTTCATCGAACTGTTCTTGGTTCTTTTGAAATTCGATAGCTTCTTTCGCAATGCCCATTTGCATTTGCATCATCTTAGTTTGTTCTATTGTATTTGCATTAATAGAATCAAAAACCTTTTCAAACTTTTGTAATTGAATCTTCACAGAACGAACGGAATGCGTACCACGATTACGGCTTAACTCGCCCTCTGCTTTTAGGCGATTAATTATTGCTTGTGTTTCCTCTGACAACTTTGCCATATCTTATCCTTATTGGTTCTTTTGTGCTTCGTTCTGTTTTTCTATATGATCAACCAACATTCCAAAATATAAATCACGTTCATATGGTAGCAAACCTTCTACGTCTGTTATTGAGTATTTATGGTGCTGAACCATGGCAAAAACGGTTTGGTAATAATTGCCCAAGTTTGTGTGGCTCAACATCAGATAAAAAAACTACGCATTCCTTCTATTACAAATGTTTTATCTTTGCCTTCTTTATTCTTGTACTTCATTTCATGTCTTAGCTTTGGCATTGTTGAAAAGAAGTGTTCAATTTTCTTAATTACACCACCATCAAGGTTATCCATAAATGCATCGATGTCACTATTTTCATAATCTTTAAAATAGTGAACTTCATCCTCAGATGCGATATAATCCAAACATGATATCATAACAAAATAATTAACTAGTGGATCGTCATCATCCATTTTAATAATTGATGTAAACTCTTCTATAGTTGGGTATTTCAAAAAGAGGCTATATGTTCCATCAAGTTCTATTTTATTAGTATGCGTTTCTGTTTCCATAAACTTGACGTTTTCTGCATCAATCACTAACTGTATTGACTCTTCTGTGTCTGGGTCTTTAATTTGAAATGTGATTGTGTTGTCAACAGATCGTGACCTCAGAACTAGAAGCACATATTCCAAATCAAACATAGCAAAACTAGATACGTCCTCATCAATAATACAGTTGCTAATAACTTGTCTTGCCGCTAGAATTTCTTGTTCTGGGTCGTTTGCTTCTTGAGCAACCAAAAGAATCTTTTCTTCTTTAACAGTAAATGGTCTGTACTTTAGTTTCTTTTTTGTTGATGGCAATTCCATCTCAAAAATAGGTATGTCAATTTTAGGTAGTGGCATAATCTAATTCTCCTGTTATCTTAAACCGCTAACACGGCTTGATATATTATCAAAGTTATTTGTAATTCGTGTAAATTTATTTACGCTATCTTGTATTGAACGAGGCACAATGTTTTGTCCAATTAATTGACCAAAATCTCCAACTGATTCAATAAGACCAAGTAAACCGTTACCTCTGTTAAATCTTCCTGATGTAATTCCTTGACGTTCGCCCGAGAATTCAATTCTATCATATTGGAAACTTATAGGCAATGTACTATAACTATCATTTGACTCCCAAGCTAAATCAACGTCTCCTAACAACCCAGGGAATGCACCATCTAATATTGTTTCATAATACTTACCTGTTTTTAGGAAATCGTTTGAATACGCTTTAATAGTTAAGCGGCAGCCATATTCGTTTTTATATCCAATCTCGAATGGTAATTGTCCACCAACCTCAGAAAAGCTTCCACCTGAAGTTGAATAGTTTACTATACGCTGCATCCATGAATGGAAAAATGTTAATACTTGATGATCTGAGTCTAACATAAAGATAGCTTGAACTGGTTCTGGGTTCATCATTGTTGGATACATTCTACGTTGTTGTCCGACAGCTTCGTATGATGTTAACGCCATACTTAACCCAGGGATCGCAACGTTTTTACAAAAGAATGTTAAATCTCTCGTGTCCATAGTCGATGTATTAACTGGAAAGTTATTAATCGTAACCTCAAATAATGACTGACGCTGTGGTCCGCCAAAGCGATCCATTTGCGATTTAAAATCTGTTATGCTGAACGCCATGTTATCCTCTGATTATCTTTCTTGAGTCTTTAAAGACTTGTGCTTGTGTGGCACCTACAAAACGTGCCGTTGGTAAAAATAACGCTACATCCCATTCAGTAGGGTTAATGTATATTAAACGTGATCTCATCTGTCCTGTCAAGTAATGCTTTATACAAGGTTTAAATTCTTTGAATTTAGTTGCACTTGCTAAAGTTTGGTAATTCATTTTTAAACGTGTGGTCTCATCATAGTATTTATTATTAGCAGTATCATAAAGCGCATCCATTAACTTAGCCCTTAAAATTGGAGGTAAGTAATGCATGTTAATTCCCATGAAGCCACCTTTAGCTCTATTTATTGGAAATATGAGCGGAAATCTATCGTAGTATGGTAAAGTATCTTTATGTTTTGGTAAATAGTTAAACATATACATTTGACCAAGTAAAAACCTTTGCTTTGCACGGTCAGGAGCCATTTCTTTAATAAGCTTTTCAGGATTGGCTTTTGTTTTAGTTGTATCTTTTGCTTGCTGGCGATACCATTCTCTAGCAGCGTCTGTACGAGCCGGGATTTGCCCAGAGCGTACTCCTCTTAATAAAATATCGTCAAATACTTTTGCTACCATTACTTTAGCCCCAGTTCGTGTTCTGTGTAAATTTCAAATGCCCAACCACGGTCAGCGCAGAAATTTCTAGCTGCTTTCCATTTTGCTTCGTTGACACCATATGTCTTTACCTCGTTTAGATATCTACGGGATACCCTACCTTTACTTGTTTTCATCTTACTTCTATCCGGCGGTTTAGTTTGTGCTGCCGGTTTAATTTCAATCATCAAAGTTTTCTGTTCGCCATTCGCGATTTTCCTATGGACAACAACATCAGGGAAATACCTATGCCTTCTCCCGTCAATAGGCGAAAGATATGGTATTACCACTTCTTCACTTTGCCACCATATGACGTCAGGATGTTCGTCTACATAACGAAAAAACTTAAATTCCCACATGGAACGATAAATAATCTTTGTCGGGTCACCCTTATATTTAGTTGGGTTCTTTGGTCGAAACCTTCCGCTATATGCCAAGTCGTACCTCATAATTTAGTATAAATAGAACAATAAACTATTTATAATCCAATGACAGGAAAAATCTATGGTAAATTTGCTAAGGCGCGTTGAAACATACCGTAAACGAAAAGAGCAGACATTTTCACAAGGCTATCAATGTTTCCCAGAACAACCACACGCACATAGCTGTCTAATAGTGTTTAAAGACTTTACATATGACGCAATTAAAATTGGACAAAGCTCAGGTGGTATAAGAACGCCTTTTCAACAGGCATTTAATCAACGTTCATCGGGTGCTCAGCTAAGAGCAAGCAATACGCTTGAATTACCATTCCCAAAAGCTTTACTTGACAATACTGGTTTACGCATAAATGGCAATGAAAGAGATCCATTCGTTGAAGGAATAGCCAATAAAGTTAATGGCTTTATCAAAGGCACCGGTGATATGACTGCTGCGCAAATTCCACAAATGTTGCAAGGAATGGGCGCATCAATGGCTAAAGCCGGTGGCGGTGATATCGTAGGTGCAGCTGGTAATATAATGCGAGATATTCTTGGAACAGACGTTACTGATATTGCGTCTGCAGCACAGTATTTGTTAAGAGATAAACTAGGTTCAGAAATTAGTAGATCCATTGATTTGGTTACAGGTCAAACAATTAACCCTCGCGAAACTCTTGCGTTTGAAGGTGTTAATCTAAGACAACACCAATTTTCTTGGGATCTGTTTCCAAACAGTGCAGCTGACTCTGAAAGAATTAAAAACATCGTTGCTATGATTAAAAGAAAAGCATTACCTGAAGTATCAAGTTTAACTGGTATTCCAAAAGCCTTTTTACAGTACCCATCAGTTGTTGATGTATATTTACTTGGTGTTAATACTGACCACTTTATTAAATATAAAAGTTCTATGATAACAGAGTTTAGTGTTGATTATGGCGCAGGCGGTGGAGTTGCGATTATGAAAGGTGGTAAACCTGCTGGCGTTACTCTTAGTATGAGTATGACTGAGCTAGAAATTGAAACAGCTCACGATTATGGCGCAGAGAACGAAGGAAGACAACAGGAAGCAATGAGTGAAAGCAGTTTAGTAACTCCAGGGAATGGCAGTGCTGGTGGATCAATTGGGTCGGGAGGTATATAATGGCAAAATATTTCGAAAACTTTCCTTTAATAGAATACGAAGGTAAACTAGTACGAGACATTACTCGACGTACTAACTTTACTAAAGAAGTTTCTAATAACCCTTTAATGTATTTACCATATACTGTTAAAGAAGGTGAGAGGCCAGAAGACATTGCTGAGTTTTATTATGGTAGTGTTGATTACACTTGGGTTGTGTACTTTTCAAACTCTATGATGGATCCATACCATGATTGGCCTAAAGCCGAAGCAGACTTTAATAATTACCTAATTGCAAAATATGGTGAAGACTCTGGTTTAGTTGGTGAAGATATTGTTGATTGGACAAGAGATGATAACCCTGAAAACATTCTATACTATTATAAAGAGGTATAATTAAATGGCAGTTGATATTGTTAAGTTAGCTCCTGAGTCGTTCCGAACGATTTATTTGCGTAAGGAAGACCGTATTATTTTACGTACAGAGCAAGGACGTAAGATTATTATTAAACGTATTATCCCAGATGAATGGAAACCTTGGAGAGTTTACGATCAGGAATTGGCTGATAACAATAATAAGAAAGAAATCTTTTTGGTGGATAACGCTTATTTACCACAAGTTACAGATTCATTTAGAAAGAAAATGCGTAGCAAATAATGCCAGATACACAATTTAATCCGGGTTCTGCAGATATTGTTGAAGCAATAATGACTTCACACGATGGCAGTAACTCTCAAAACATTACAGCGCAAATAACTAAGTTTAGCTTGAGCCAGTCAATGAGCGCTATGAGTTATAGTGGTACGTTAACTTTGCTTGACGGTATTAGTTTATTTGAAGGATTTCCAATTCGCGGTGAAGAAACAATTACTTTAAAACTGCAAGGGCATGATTTAAATACAGAAGTTAATTTAAAAGTACATGCATATAGTATTGATAACATAACGGTAGATGAGTCTAGCAGTAAGTTATTATTTAATATTAATTTCGTTTCAAATTTAACATACAAAGCAAGCACACGTAGAATTATTAAAGCGTTTCAAAGAAAATCAATAGATCAGATTGTTCGTATGCTATTTAATACATACTATGGATCGCTTGGTAAAAAAGAATATTTAGATCCTGTTACTAAACGAACTTTAGAGTATGGAGCATACGTAATGCCAATTACTGAGGAAGAAGATAGAAACTTTATTTTGCAGCCAACAACAAATATGACGGATTGTACTATACCTAATTATCTTCCAACAGAAGCTATGAATTTTTTACAAAATCAAAGTTATCAACCTGAGACACCATCTTGTTCGTTTAAGTTTTTTGAAACGTTAGATAACTTTTATTTCTGCACAGATGAATATTTTATTAAAACAGCGCAACGAAAAGAAATAATTGATTTATTTTATTCACCAGCTTCTTCAAACGATCCACGTAAACCTTTAGACCAAATTAATAGAATTGAAGACATAACAATAATTAATAAAGGTTTAAATACTGCTGCTGATATGTTGTCTGGTGGATACAAAAGTAAAACAACTGAAGTTGATTTAGTAAGGCGAAAGCTTGTCACTAAAGTTTTTACATATGACAACGATAAAGATGCCAAATTTATTGATATGTCAGGTTCACCACGTGATATAGCAGATGATACACATACATCCGAGTTTAGAAAAGATACTTTTACAGATGAAAATGCTAAAGACTTTTTAGTGTTTAAAGACTATCAACAAAATGGTGATATACCTAGTAGTTTACATACTGATAGATTTATGCCACAAATTATTGCTAACAGACTTGCGTATAAACATCATTTAGGTAAAACAGTATTAGCAGCCAAAATGAAAGGTCGTTTAGATATTAGACCTGGGATGATCGTTAACTTGGATATTACAAATTTAGACGGTGTTGCTAGCAATCCAGAAAGAAACCAAACAATGTCTGGAAAATACTTGGTTGAAGCCGTCAACCACAACCGTGATGATAAAGGAACCTTACATTGCGGTTTAAGACTACAAAAGTTTGGGTGGAGCAGAGGTGAAGTAGATGTTTGATTATGGTAAAGGGATTAGAAATCCATTATTCTTTGTTGGCGTTATTGAAGAAAACGTAGATCCACGTAAAGAAGGTCGTGTTAAAGTACGCGCGTTTGGTGTACATGGTTTAAATACAGATATTCGTAGAGATGAATTACCTTGGGCTGTATGTGTTAAAGGTGATTACGATCCAAACGGTTCACCTGGGCTAGGGTTACCTGCATTGAATAGTTTTGTGTTTGGTATGTTCCTTGATGGCGAAGGTGCTCAACAGCCAATGGTTCTTGGATTAATTCCAACTCAATATACTGAAGTTATTGATCCAGTTGCAAATGGGTGGGGAACTATTCCAAGAAATAATGCTGAGTTACTTATGCGTGGTTCAGCACCAGAAGATTTTGGTCAGCCTCAACAATCTAGACGAGCTCGTAACGAATACATGCATGAAACAACCACGACTGACCAAAATGCTGCTAGGGTTGAAGGTGTTGAAATTGCTGGTATTGACCCAGACGAAAGAACTTGGGCAGAACCGGCACCGGGAGCTCAAACATCATATCCATTTAACAGAGTTATCGAGTCAGGTGCTCATGTTATTGAACTAGACGATACGCCAGATGCTGAACGCATTTTAATATATCATAAAGAAGGTTCTTATATGCAGATAGACGCGCGTGGCGTGGTTATCAATAAAGCAGTATCAGACCAATATGATGTATTAGATAGAAACGAACATAAAGTTGTTGGTGGTAATGGTGGCGGATTTAGTACAGTAACTATTAATGGTAATTCGTATGTTAAGGTTAAAGGTAATAAGACTGAAGAAATTGATGGCGATTTACAAACATTAGTTCATGGTAATCATTTACTTTCAGTTGGTGGAC
>Ga0206682_10004826_pt1 | contig 10791 bp, 15 predicted proteins | sample M240m12015metaG_FD_155444 | JGI IMG/M metagenome (GOLD analysis project Ga0206682, IMG submission 155444) | Ammonia-oxidizing marine archaeal communities from Monterey Bay, California, United States - M2 40m 12015 | ecosystem: Environmental > Aquatic > Marine > Intertidal zone | place: USA... | reverse complement strand
CTACGAAGACTTTTCAGATAATGATATATTTGAATTTGAAATTCAAGTAGATAGAGCTTTTGGTGAGCGCACAGACGAATGGATTATGACCAAGCTCAAGTTGATTAAGAAAGTTACTGAAAACTTTACTTGTATTGATGAGAACAATAAGATTGTTATTTTTAACAGTCTTAAAGAACTTCTAGAAGCGTGGTATGTAAAGCGTATTGAATACAACGACAAGCGTAAACAGTATCTACTATCTAGTATGCAAGAAGAAATGGACTACACTAACGCAAGAGCTAAGTTTATACAAGGCGTTGTAGAAGGTGCCATAGAGCTTCGTAACGCTAAGGAAACAGCAGTTATTGCACAAGCTGAAGCATATGACACTATACTACAAGGTCGTGTTAAGGGCTTCTTAGGGCTTCCTATGCGTAGTCTAACAACAGAAGAAATAGCAAAACTTAAAGCAAAAGCCAAAACTCTTAAGGCTGAAATTGCAGACTATAAGAAGAAAACTTTCGAGGACATCTTAACTGAAGACTTAGATTTTGTAAAAATTTAATATATACTAGTATTATAAAGGAAATAATACAATGAAAGTAAAGCAATCCCGTATATATGAAATAACAGAAAGTATTGACGTTTGGCTGGAACGTTGGAATGAAAACTCTAAAGAATTTAACCCTAATGGATTCAACTTCCATAATTACTTTAAGATGATGAAGGTCAACAAAACAGAAGCTAAAAAAATAAAACAGTTCTATGTAAGTGAAGTAGCAGACTACGATGAATTAGAAAGAATGCCTTCGAAACAAGAACTTAATACAATGTCAGAATACGATAAAGATCAATGGTTACAACTTGAAGAAGCGTATTCACATGTCAAATCAGAAGATATAAAATCATATCAAACAGCAATTCATAACCTATTAGATGCTGTTGACAGAGTAATTCAATAAACTGATAAATACTTACATGAGCAATGTATCCGATCCAGAAATTCAACGTATTCGCCAAGGGCTATCAGACCTAGGTGATGCAATCTTTCAGCTTTCAAGAGCTGAATCACCTACACCTATTATAGGCAATAGAAGTTTAAGTGGCGATGTTTTACATGGCGGCAAAATAACAGCTTTTCAAAGTATAGGCATTAGAGACGACAGTACACGTTTAGTAGTTGTAGTCGACGATGACGGCATTGTTACTGATAGAATTGACGTTGATACTATTACAGGTGATACAACTGTAAGTGGTGATCTAACAGTTGACGGTGAAATTACTGCTAGAAAAATTCACGTAGATGAACTTACAGCAGACATTAGACAAGAAAGAACAAGCTCATTGGAATTTACCAGCCAAAGTGGCGACACTATTGAAGGTAAAGGACTTGCCTGGAGAGCAACTGATAGAACTCAACAATTAATATACAAGCCTGGTCCTGATAGACTATTTTCAACTATGCCTATTGAAGTACGTGCAAACGACTATTACGGAATTGATGGTGTAAGTGTATTAAGTATGAATGAATTAGGCTCAACAGTTACACGCAGTAGTTTAACACAAGTTGGTGTACTACAAAATTTAGCAGTTGACGGTAACTTCAATATAGATCAATATGTATTTTGGAACGGCGACTATATGCGGTTTGGTATTGGTACTGAAACACCAAACGGAACATTTGGTATAGTACAAGACGATGCAGAATTCATTATTGATGCAGAAGGCAAGACAGCTACATTTGGTACATATACTACAACTGATATAGAGTTAGTTACAGATAACACTAAACGTATTAGTGTAAGTGCTACTGGTAGAATTACTATCGGATCAGATGCAACTAGTAAAACAACAGTCAAAGGCAAGTTAGGAATCAACGTTGAAAATCCTACTGCTGATATTGAAACTGCTGGTCCAGTTAGTTTCGAAGGCAAACGATTTGAAGTTGGCGCAAGCGAACCTACAAACGGTTCATACAGACAAGGCGATATTGTTTGGAATTCATTACCTCGTCCAAGTGGATATGTAGGATGGATTTGCACCAAAGACGGCACACCAGGAATTTGGAAACCATTCGGTCAAATTGCTACTTAAAGTTTAGTTTAACTTTATACTCACCTCCAATAAATACTAGCGTACCCAAAAAAGGGACAACGGAGTTTGTCACTAGCCTCCGTCAACAAAAGGCAGGAATAAAATGATAAAGGCAATAAAAGGCAGGAATAAAAAAATGACAAGGGCAACTGAAGAGGCAATTGAACTACAAGTCGAAAGATGGGACTTATTCGCTCGAATTACTCCTACAATTTTTTTATTAGTATCAATGATATTAATAGCATCAGGCATCATAGATTTTAAAACCGCATTCTGGGTAGGACTTGGAATGTTTGCTCTTACAGCAGTAACATGGTGGTTTTGGACTATATACACAATAAGACATTTAATAAGAACACTTAATAGAGCAAGTAATAACATAGTTGAAGTTAAAGACGAGTTCGTTAGTATCAAGAAAGATCTCGAGGCATTTAAAAATGAAACTGAATAAAAGTCTAAGACGATATATGTATGTTAAGGCTATGCTAAATGTAATTAGCGGACTTAGTATGGTAACCATTATAACGTTCGGTATAGCATACATGAGTTTTGACAATGCGTTTGTATTTACAGATACAGAAATTGGTATTACAAACAATCCAGTTACCAAAGACCAAGACATAGAGTTCTTCATGGTAGGCTCAAAGAAATATCAATGCAACAGCATAGCAGTACACGGTGTAGCACACGCAACAGACGGCTCACACTCGCACAAACTAAACACCTTTACAAAACGCTACATACAAGCAACATCACCAGGTGACCGTGTAGAAAACGGCTGGCATATGGCTGTACCTGAACATATGAAAAAAGGTGGCGAGTATCGTGTTAGCATGACAGGTGAATTTGAATGTGTACATTTGATATTCAAAACACAAAAAGCACAAGTATTCGATAACATCTATTTAAAAGTAGACCCCCGCTAAATAATTTTATGTATGTATTTGGAAATGGCGAAAGCCGAACCTCTATTAATATAGATAAACTTGATGGACCTAAAGTAGGATGTAATGCAATACATCGTGATTATTATATGGATCATCTAGTTTGTGCTGATCGAAGGATGGTTAAAGAAGCCATAGACTCAAATACTCAATCAAAAATATATACTAGAACAGACTGGGTACCAATGTTTAAAGGGGCAGTAAGGACAGTTCCGCCGTTACCTTACAAGGGTGTAGAGCGATGGGACGAGCCGTTTCAGTGGGGGAGTGGTCCTTACGCTGTACTAATTGCATCTATGTATACTACAGACAAGTGCGTTAATTTAATTGGGTTTGACTTATGGAGCAGATCAGATAACATTAACAATATGTATAAAGATACACCCAATTATCAAAATGCAGATTATCGAGCCGTAGATCCACGTTATTGGATACATCAAATAGGAATGGTGTTTAAATGCTTTCCTAACATACAATTTACTATATATCAAGACAATTGGGATTTACCAGAAACCTGGAATTATTCCAATGTAATGGTTGACACACTAAGTAACATAAGTTATAATAGTAACTAATAAACAGGTCTTGGCGTCAACCCTTCTAACTCTGCCGCCCATATAATTATACAGGAGACTATTATGGGAAAACATTTAAGCACAAAACATTACGGACACAACATCGGACTGTCAGCAGTCTTTAGGCAACCTAATGCAGATCATTCACACTGTCATTTGTTACATGGATACAGTTTAGCGTTTACATTTACATTTGGTTGTGATGAACTAGACAACAAAAATTGGGCAGTTGACTTTGGCGGATTAAAGCCTTTGAAGGCTTGGCTCGAAGATTCATTTGATCACAAGGTAGCAGTTGATGCAAACGATCCGCATATGGATACACTAAAGGATCTTGAAGCAAAAGGTTTAGCAGAGCTACGTATCTTTGATGGTGTTGGTGCAGAAAAATTTGCCGAACACGCATTTAATTTTGCAGACAAACTTATACGTGAAGCAACAGACAATCGTTGTTATTGCGTAAGGGCAGAATGTGCAGAACACGGAGCAAACTCAGCAATATACGAGGTGTAGGTTGGTAAGAAAATACGTTGACGGTGAAACAAAAGAACAACGTAAACGCAGAAAAGCTCTCGAAAAACTAGCAAAACTTGATCCGTCTATTATTAATTCAGAAACTGAATACTATGTGTTGTGCTTAAAGCACGGCACAAAGTACTCTGCTGATTATGTAAACAAGTTATATAATATGGTACAACGCAATTGTACCCTTGACTACAAATTTGTATGCTTAACTGACGATCCTGAAGGAATTAACAAAGAAGTAACCATACTTCCTTTGCCAGGTGGAATTGCTGGTTGGTGGTGTAAGCCTTATATGTTTTCTAAAGACTTGCCGATTGACGGTATTGTACTTTATATGGATTTAGATGTTGTCATAGCAGACAATATAGATAAACTTTTTACATGGCAACCAAATCAGTGGTGTACACTAAGAGACTTTACAAGAGTAATGCGTCCTAAATGGCAAAAATATAATAGTAGTATTGTTCGTTATCGTACAGGAGAATTAGATTTTGTATGGACCAAATACGAAAAAGATAGAATTAGTATTGAAAAAAGACTTCACGGTGATCAAGATTGGTTATATGAAGTAACACATAAAAATAAAGGCGCAATGCTATATCCAGATAGTTGGGTACAAAGTTGGAAATGGGAAGTTCGAAAAGATAAAACGATTGCTCCAGGTGGCATACGAGGCAAAAGAAGACTAAAAAATATTGAAAACTGTAAACCACGAGTAGAGTGTTGTGTTTGTGTTTTTCATGGCGATCCTAATCCTGAACATTGTTTAGATCCATGGGTAGTTGACAATTGGCGTTGACAAACTTTAAGAAACGTGTTATACTATTTAAACAATGGTACAAACAACTCAGGCAACATCCACACTATGCATGGTACAACTGTGTACAGTGGGCATGGTCAAACTCAGGCACACACGAGCTAGACGGTTCGTACAGGAAATGGTAATATGAACGATCTTAAATTTACAACAGCAGGGGACTTTTTGAAATCACAACAAGACATTCAACGTATCGGTTTTGCTTGCAAGTATATGCATCCAGACCAATCGCAGAAAAAGAAATTACTAGAAGAAATTCAACGTCCACTAAATACACGTAGCACAACAGTACAATGGCTGAATAAGCAGACACGTGATGTTGCTGAAGAACGCTTGTGGGAACTTATGGTTCACAACATTGCGTCATACAAAAGGTTGATTGAATATGTGGGAAGCCTTCCACCTGAACTTAGGATGGTACGACTGGGTTCTGATGTACTTCCTGTTTATACCCAGCGGGATTGGTGCTATTATTGGCGTAAGCCTGACGTTGTGGCTTACTGTGAGAGAGCGTTTGCAGAAGTCGGTGCCACGGCAAGAGCCCTTGATGTGCGACTTTCCATGCATCCAGGTCAGTTCACAGTGCTTGCCAGTGATAACCCGGACATCGTCGAACGATCAATAGAGGAATTTGAATATCATGTGGATTGTATCAGGTGGATGGGTTACGGACAATCATTCCAAGACTTCAAGTGTAACGTACACATATCCGGCAGACAAGGTCCAGCCGGCATCAAGGCCGCACTCAAGAGACTCACACCAGAAGCGAGAAATGTTATCACAATCGAAAACGACGAAAACAAATGGGGCATCGACGCAAGCCTCGAACTTGCAGACGACCTTGCATTGGTACTCGACATACACCATCACTGGTGCCGTGAAGGTGAATATATACAGCCCACCGACGATAGATTTTCTCGCGTAATTGACAGCTGGCGTGGTGTACGTCCTGCAATACATTATTCTTACAGCAGAGACACAGCACTACCCGAAGGCTTTGCACACGACACAATGCCAGACTTTTCAGCACTACTAGAAGCAGGACACAAAAAAGCAAAACTACGTGCGCACAGCGACTACTATCCTAACCAGCTTGTTAACGATTATGCACTAAGTTTCTTACCATACGCAGACATTATGTGCGAGAGCAAGTGCAAGAATCTTGCTAGTATTGACTTATATAATTATAATGAAGCCATAAAAGATTATGCTCTTATGCAAGAAGATATAATGTTAGCTAGTTAATTAATGGAAATTAAAAATAGACAAATTACACAAAGATTTGGTTATTCCCATGTACCTATTGGTCATACAAAATTTGAAGAACAGTTAGAGCCTAAAATAAAAGATAGTGTGATAATGTTAATAAGTTTAGGATACAAAACAACATCGAGCTGCCAAGGGCATGAAAATGAGCCATTTATTACTTTAGATAAAAAAACAACAAATAAAAATATTGTGCAGTATTTTAATAAATTCTTTGTATCATGCGAGATAGAAAAAGATTCAATTATTATTAAAGGTAATAGAAATTTAGTATTATCAAACGCATTTCTATGTAAAAGAATTTATAAAGCGGTATCTAAACTTCCGATAAATATATTATAACGGAGAACACAAATGTCATATCTAAATCAAATGTACGGACGTCGGTCCAAGAATACAGTATCTACATCAGGTAAGAATCCTAACAGAGTTACAGGCGGTTTAAAAGCACAAGGTGTTGATCGATTCACTATGATGAGCGAAGATGGAAGTCCTCAGGAAATTCCTACAGTTCAATATGTAAATAGTTTGGAAGAGCAGTCAAGAAAACAACGGGCCGCTATTACTACATTAGAGCGCAAGCTGACCCGCTGTGAGACTGCAATTGAACAGTTAAAGAACGTTATTTCGCGCTCTTAACTCTACTTAAAATTTCTGCTTTAGTAAGACTTGCATTGGCTTTAACACCACGCTTCTTAGCTTCTTTTAAAAGCTGAGCTTTATTCAATTTATCAAAATCGCAACTACCTGTTGATTTCTTCTTAGTTGAAGCTTTCTTAGTTGTTGCTTTCTTTTTAGTTTGTGTTTTAGACTTTGCTTCCGGTGCCATTACTGTTTCAATAACTTCTGGAACTGAACCATAGCCTAAAATACGTTTAAACCAATTTAACATATTTTTTCTCCTATAGGAACAATTATTTACTAAATACATATAACATAGGAGACGAATATGGCTAGAAATACAACAACACCAGTATACTCAGGAAGTTTAAAACTAGACAAAGTAACAGGGTTGAGAGCTGACAGAAAACGTGCTATCTCAGCAAAAAGTCTTTTGAAGCCTGATACATCTCTTCCAAAGATTACTCCAGCAAGAAAAACTGTTGCTAATGTAACTAAAGACGGACTTAAAAAATAAAAAGGGGTATAATATGAAAAAATTTATTATGGACAGACTTAGCGAAAGAACTTCACTAGACGGTGCAGTGCTAATCGGCGCAGGAATTGCGTTTTTAATCTTTAAACCAATTGCAAGTATAGTAGCATACGGTGCTATTGCATACGGCGCTTGGACTATTTACAAAAGAGAAGACTAAAGTTTACTAATATCTAGGTTACTAGAAGCAGGCATATCCCATATCTGCTTCTTAGTAACACCCATCTTTTGAGCAAATTTCTTACTATCACAGTTCTTACATACATGAAAGTAGTTGTTTGATATGCGTTTAGGATCCATTGATCCTCTCTTACGTTCAAACTCTGTATTACAATTATCACAACGCATTACAACCATAGTAACTTCGCGACTATAGGTATGTTCCTTACCGGTTTTACTACAACGAGTATGTCGGGTTTGCTTTTTAAATTCTCTCATATACATAACTATATTTACATTAAGATTATAAAAACTATCGATAAATAACAGTAAGGAGACATAATGATTTTACCTATTACACTCACAGAACAAGCAAAAAATAAAATTAACGAGCTATGTGTTGCTAATACAGAGCAGTTTGGAGTGCATTTAAGCCTTAAAGGCGGTGGATGTGCTGGTTTTGAATATGCTTGGGGTATGATAGCAAAAGAAGATGTCCAACCAACAGACGAAACTATTAGTACTAGTACAGGTAATTTAGTCATAGATTCTATGGCACATATGTATTTGTTTGGATGTACAATTGATTATGAAACTAATGTGTTCCAAACACAATTTGTAATCAATAACCCCAATGCACAGAGTGCATGTGGGTGTGGAATTAGCGTAAACTTCGACATGGACGCTGTCGAAAAGAATAATGAAATGATAACGGAGCTCACATAAAATGGCAAAACAAGATATTAATATCGGCGTTGAGGGTAACGACGGCACAGGCGATAGTATTCGCGAGTCGTTTCGTAAAACGAATGAAAACTTTAACGAGCTTTATGCTGTTATTGGTGAAGGTGGACAAATTGGACTTACTGATTTAAGCGGTGTAGCAATTGATAGTTTTGAAAACTTTCCAAGTACAGACTCAGCACCGGTACTAGCAGGTATTAACAATAATACACAAGGTAGCGAATTAGAATTTTTTAGGCTTGTTAGTGATAGCTTTGTTAACCCAGATGCAGATGATAGTATTGAATTTGATGTAAGCAGAGTAGCCGACGACGGACGTCCTGTTATCGTTGTTAAAAACAAAAAAGCATCGTTAGCAAGTGATCCTAATCCAACTCTTAGTGCAGATTTAAACCTCAACGGACGCATTGCATTAAACACTGCTCCTTCGTCACAGTGGGCGCAACTGGCAGCTGACTTTGATATAAACAGTAGTTTTACTGAAGACGATGTTCTTATCAACAAAGGCTTTGCTGATCAAACTTATTTAAAATCAACTGGTTCAGGTATTGGTGGACAATTACGTGTACGCACAGAAGACGAAATTAATACTGAAGATTACACATATACTATCGCTAGTTTTGATAGTAGTGGTAGAATTGTTATCAATGATAGATTCCAGGACGGTGTATTAGTAACTGGTGATGGTCATGGTTTAGATAGTTCTGGTAACGGAGCACCATTCCTTTATGCAACAGCAGGAACTAGTGCTATAGATACTAGTGTTTCACCTAGTAGAACACTTACAGATACTACTGAATTTCCATTAACAAAGTTCTTTATTAGAGTTATAGATAGTGTAACAATTAGTTTACACCCTACTGAAACTGATGCAACAGCAGGCACAAACGCTCTAGTTATAGCAGGCGGTAGTGGAGTACAAACACTAAAAGATTTTTATTATCAACCAGACGTATTACAAGGCGATTACCTTGCTAATGAAGCTATTCCAAGAGAAAGCGCATTACGCAGAAAAGGTGATCAAATGGACGGAAAACTTTATCTTGAAGATCACCCTGGTGAGCTTGCAGGTATTGGTAGTCCTAACGGTTTAGAAGACCTACAAGCAGCAACAAAATTTTATGTAGATAACACAAGTTTTGCATCTAATATTAACTTGTTTGTTAGTACATCAGGCGACGATACACAATCAAGTACACCTCCCGGCAAAGAAGGACGTTCATTAGCATATGCATTCCGTACTGTTAACGCAGCGGCACGTAAAGCAGAACTTATTGTTAATTCAAGTCCAGTAGAGCCAGGGCCATACATGCAGGTTATTGAGCATGGCGCTAATGCAGCTAGTTTAGTACCGTCTAAAGTATACAGTGCAGATTTTGACGCAGCTCTTGCTCCGGACTATACTGATCCAGTTACAGGTGCTACAGGTGAAAAATTAAATTTACTTGTTAATAAAAACAAAGAATTTGTTATTGCAGAAACTATTGCATGGGTCACTGATAAAATTACAACTGCAACAGCTGATTTAACACTAACACCGGCAGACGATGACTATATTTGGAAGAACTTTGCATATGACGAAACAATATGTGCTAGAGACTTAGGATATATTATTGATTCTGCTAGATTAGATACACTATCAGGCACTAATACTAACAAACTATCAAGAACATCAGGACTGAGATATTTTAGTAATGCAAGTGGTGTATTGGCAGCAACTACTCAACAAGCTCAAACAATTGCTACTATTAATAAAGCAAAACAGATTTTAGAATCTTATATCCTTACAAACTCAGCATATCCAGCACCATTAAATGTTGATTATAATCAGTATTACGATGTAAGTCTTGTTGATGCTCCAAGTGTAGCTATTGATGTTTTTGCTGATAAGTTTGATGTTGTTACTGGTATTATTAGTAGTGAAGGTGAAACTATTCCTGCACTACGTGAAGGTGCACCTATTTTATTAAAAATTACCAATGGCGGTAATGATAGTGTATGGCAAGGACAGTTAGGAAATACTGATTTAATTCCAGGTAAAATTGTAACTGGTACAAGAAGTAAAGCAGTAGCACGTATAGTAAGCTATAATAGAGATGTTAATGATGGTTCAAACACAGATACATTAGAACTTATCTATGAAGAACCGTTTGAGTTTTTAGTTGACGATGCTGAAAGAGATATTCAAAATACACAAGTTGCAAATGCAATAGGTGACACACTTGAGTTTGGTAACTATGTGAGTACAAAACAAGTTGTAATCAAAATTGAATCAGGAATATATTACGAAGATTATCCAATCAAAGTAAGTTCGCAAGTGTCAATTGTTGGTGACGAAATGAGACGTTCAATTATACGTCCAAGAAATCGTGTTTCACAATCAAAGTGGGCAAACTCATATTTCTATCGTGACAAATATTTTGATGGATTGACCTTACACAGTAACACAGTTACATATCAAGACGAAGCAGTTCTTACACTTAGTGGCGGCTCTATAACAGCGTTTAAAGGTGACAAACTTACACAAGA
>Ga0206682_10004825_pt1 | contig 10792 bp, 10 predicted proteins | sample M240m12015metaG_FD_155444 | JGI IMG/M metagenome (GOLD analysis project Ga0206682, IMG submission 155444) | Ammonia-oxidizing marine archaeal communities from Monterey Bay, California, United States - M2 40m 12015 | ecosystem: Environmental > Aquatic > Marine > Intertidal zone | place: USA... | reverse complement strand
CAGATACGACTCTCGTCGTCACAAATGCGTGGAGGACAAATAGGGATAATCTCCCAGTCACAGTACTCTGGTCGATTGTCGTCCAGCCACTTCTTGAATGACTCCATGCCATTTGTATCAACAAGATCAGCATGTGCCTTTACCTCGGCTGGCGAATCCGCAAGAGTAATGTAGACGCTGTCAGTTCCACAACAGTCCAACCAACTCTTGCGAAATACGTAGGGGGGGATATTTCCCTTGCAAACTCCATCTCGAAGTGTGAACGTCTCGCCGTAAATGCAAAAAGTGTGGTGAGAAGGAAAGTTCCCAAACACAATGACCATCGCGTCCATGAAATGGCCATCACCATCCTCCTTCTTTCCATGAAAGTGGTATAGTTTTGACAGTGACATGTTGTTCGTGTTTTATTACTTCGTATATAATACACAAAATTTCCTCAATTTTTTATATTGATTTTACATCTTTAAACATTTAAAACGCCGATTATATATAATAAATGATTTTTTTAGTTGATTTTTTTTAGTAACAGGTTTTCTTTTAGTTGACGCGCAGAGCGTTGTTGTTATTATTGTTGCTGTTGTTGTTGTTGTCACACATTGTAAAAATTGTGAGGCGAAGAGTAATTCTATATAAGTCGATTTTTTAAAACATACATTTATTTTTACACGGTCCATATGACGTTCGATGATATTTTGTAATACCGAACTCTTTAATAGCATCCATATGTACTTTTGTACCATATCCCTTATTTGTTGATATACCATATCTATTTACGTCTTGATTTTCTTTACACAATTCCTCCAGGTATTCATCTCTATATTCCTTTGCCAATATAGATGCCGCAGCGATTGACATATATTTATCATCTCCGCCTATTATACACTTATGTGGTATAGTTTTTCCATCTTTATTCCTATAACCATAAAAACGATTACCGTCAATTAATAACAACTCTGGTTCAACACTTAATTTGCCTACAATTTTACACATTAGATCCAACGTTGTCTGTAATATATTTTTTTGATCAATAACAGTATGTTCTTCATATCCTACATAATAATCTACTGCATTCTCTTCAATATACTTACGTAATATTTTACGTTTCTTACTAGATAACCGTTTGGAATCTCGAATCATTGCTGAATATTCATCATCCAAATCATTTGGTAATATAACACCGGCGGCATATACACGACCAAATAAAGACCCACGTCCAACTTCATCTATACCTACCTCTAGGGTATTTTCTTTATAATAATTTAATAGTTGCATTATTAAATGAATAAGTTAAAAATAATTTTAAGTGTTTTTAGTGTTTTTAATGTTGTTAATGTTATATTATAATTTTTGTATATTTTTACATATACGTCTACGCAGTAGACACCTCAGATGAAGAATGATCAACAGTCTGATCAAACCAATATGAGATTGCTCCCATAATCTGGGTGTACACTAGCGTGTCATCAACAATGTCTTCATATTGTTTTGTTTCTTTGTTTTTACGTTTACAAAGAATAGTCTTCATCTTGTCATCAAGAGTAAACTCTTTCTTTGCAGTAGGATTCTGAAGGTTATTTTCACGAATATAATCACAAACACCTGTTAGAAGATCTTTGCGTGATACTTGTTGTGATCCATCAATCCCAAGGAAATTTGTAACCTCGTCTTGAACATCATGTAGTTTTAGAACACCATGATTCTTCTTTTTCTCATCTGACTGCTTGGTTTTCTTTTTTCCTTTCGTCACAGCCTTGCAACCTTTCACAATTTCTTTAAGTTTTGGCTCAAGGTTACGTAGTGCTTGTTTGAAAGCAGTTACTTCTGTAAGAATGTAACTTACTTTCTCATGTAGTTCTAGAAGATCCCATTGATTATCATTTGAATCATTATCATTTGAATCATTATCATTTGAATCATTATCATTTGAATCAGGCGTATTATCTGACACGTCGTCTGATACAGTGGGAGGATCATCTACATCTTGAGTAGTTACTTCCTTAGATTGTTGAACCACTGGTTCATCATCAGTCGGCGTAGCTTTATCTACTACGTCCTCTGTTGATTGTTGAACTACTGGTTCAATATCAGCGGGCGTAGAATTGTCTACCTTGACTTGCTTGTTTTGTTTAGATACTTTCTTGGATTTAGATGGCATTTTTATAAAATATTATTCAAGAGATAATTTATTAATTCAATTTTTTATAAATTTTATTAAAATATAATACAAAAATACAATAATCTACGTGAATTAATTAATATCTAATTCCTCTAATTTCCAATATTCAGACTCATTATTTGGTAACGTTCTCTTAATAATTAATGGAATCTTCCGTTCTTTTAATTCTTTTTCTACTATATCAACCACCTTTGTAATATTACCAACGTCAACGCATGGTTCTGAACCAGATGCGATCTGTTCTGCTCTATATCCGACAATTCTTGCACGTTCATACTTTGTTAAGAATGGTTTTGTACATCTATTCTTTGATAGTAACTTATCTTTTAAATCATCATATGAAAATATCATATTATTTAATTCGGCATTATTATCAATAATATCGTCGTTAGTTGTTTCGGATGCATTATTTACAAAACTCATTTATTATGTATATATAAAATATAAATAAATATAAACTTTTATATCAATTTATATTTATTTATATATATTTATATATATTTAATTTATAAAAGTTTATTTATATTAACTGTAACTCCACTCTGTATTACAGGTAGCACATGTATAGTATAATTTCTGTGTATATTTATCTGTTAGCATTACTACATCACGTAACTCAATCTTAATGTTTGACTCACATTTATCATTAGGACATTTCTTCTTTTTTGTTCGCGCCAGTGTATTATCATAAATAACATATTTATTATTATCGCCACGATCCATCTCTTTTTCTTTATATACTAAAGAATCAATTATTACATCATTGCACTCTTCGATCTCACTACAAACACTACATACATATTTTAAATCTTCCTCAATTTCTTTCGGTTGTAAAAGTGAATTACATTGTTTACAAAAATTCATGTTATATTTATAATTAATATTTTAATATATCTTTATATATATCAATTTTTAATGTTTTATAATGGTTTTTTATGACAGTCAACATTATGCGTTATTCTCTAGCTTGGCATCAATATCTGACAGTAAGTCAGCTTTTGTTTTTTTGATTTGTTTACCAGAACTGGATGACACTTTATGAACATTAACATCTAGTTTAGATGCAATACTCTGTATATCAACCAATGATGTTGACTTATTAACTCGAGATCTAAGATACATAATGTTTTTTCTATCTTCGCCCAGTTTTATATCTTGTGTAATGGATAGTAGTTGTTCCTTACTCGACAGACTAGTTAACTTCGACAATAAAATATCAAAATCTGGATATAATGTCATATTGTATACACCTGAATGTAAATAATTATGAGACTTGTATTGTGGGAAGATGTCGACCTCCTTAGTTTTATGTGTGTTTTTATCTAAAATATTAACTTTCTTAGCAAGATTGTCTTTTAACATATGAATGTTCTCTATATATTTATCTTTGTTTTCAAAGAAACTATCAATCATCTCCTCGTGGAACATTTTAAATACTCCGGGTGGATTTTGAATCATAGATAAAACAGCAACTTCATAATTAAAATATTCTATTACATAGCTATATTTTAGCAATTCTAACTCACCTGCATTTTCAAAACCAGGTTCATTCTCGAGTGGTTTATCATTAAGAACCATTGACTGTATAGATAATAGAACTGATGCAATATTATTACATGCTGTCCACCCGGGACCAGTCCACGTACCTAGTAAAGATAAACATACTTTACCTTCCCTATAAAGATTTGGATTAAATCTTACATGTGGGTGCAAAGTACAAAATTTTACATGAGGTGAACTATGGGGATAATTTTTAGGAAATGTAATATCAAAGAAATAAAACCCACCTTTATATGGTGTATCGTCCGATCCTTTTATCATTGCGTACATCTTTTCAATGTTATCCTCGTCAACTTTTGCCCAGACGTTATTTGTACCATCATCTAGATTATTTTTTTTTAGATAGCGTATATCTGCTAAAATTCTTTTTACTTGAGGTGACGACATGTTAATACTATTTTAGTTTATATTTAAAATATAATCAAATTTTTATATCGGTTATTATTTAAAAATTATTACTATATTATATATAAAATGTTATATTCAATATATTCATTATTATATACGATTGTACAAGTTACAAAAGATAAATCATATTATCTATTATATGGTAGCCCGGATGAAAAATACGAAGACGGATATGTAATCGTTGAAAGAATGAGAAAAAAACCATTAACGGAATCTATATATGACCACATAAGTGCGCCATTTATAAAATTAACATCCATTGATGACATTATATATCTTGGGAATGCATATAATGCCGCAGATTATTACTATTTAAAGAATTTCGGAATAACCGGTATAGTAAATGCATGTAATGAAATAAGTAATTATTTTGAAGATGATTTCGAATATTTTAAAATTGATATTCTTGACATAAATAACAGTTCTATATACAAATTCTTTGATCCATTTATTACATTTGTTGAAAATATATTGAATGATAATGGTAAAATAATGATTCATTGTTATATGGGATCAAGTAGGTCGGCTATATTGGTGGTATTGTATCTAATTAAATATAAATCATATACCATGGATGATAGTATTCATTTTATTACGGGCAAGCGTAATAGAGTGAATATAAATGTCACATATATAGAAGAATTAAAAAAATATTTAAATAACAACAATATAAAATATGAGTAATATATAATTATGTTTCATAAAAATAATTGGACATTATTAGATTTTATATTTGAGGATGAAAAAGAAAATGAAAGTAATTATGAAAGTAATTTATCATTCTTAAAAATTATATTATCATTTCAGGATGTATCCGTTTATATACCGGAACGAATAAAAAAAGAGAGTGGGAATATTATAGTAAAATATGATTATGACACATTTATATATGATTTATTTGAGTCCTTCCCAACATATGATGATATAAAATCACAGGCAGTAAAAGATACGCGTCGATCAGAGGTAGACCTGAATGGTACCGCATTAGAGAAAGATGAAATTATTGAAAAACTAGGTTATACAATGGATTTATATAAACTTTCACAAAAAGAGAAGTACACACTATTAATGTTAATCACCCAGGGTGTTTTTGGGTTACCCTATAATTATGTTTTGAATGAATATCCAGGATATCATTTAGGCGAATTAAAATCTTCTGAAAAAATAAAAGGATATAATAGAATGAAAATTATTATTTCCCTGCACTGTAACAGGCAAAAGATTATAATAAATAAAAAACTTCGCTTATTTACAGTAGAAAACGGAGATGATAGTACTCATAAAATACTTGATTTCACAATTAATGCAAACATTTTAAAAAAAAAAATTGCATTTAGGGTTAAAGAACTAAGCTAATTATTTATATGTACTGTACTTCGGGCGTATCATAAAAATATAATAAAATTATAAACAAATTTTATTATATATTTTAAAAATTGAAATAAAAATGGTTTTAACAATTTAAAAAAATATAACATTATATTACAAATGGTTAATATTAAAGATTATAAAAACTTAAATGATTTTCTTCAGAAACATAAAGTTTCAAAAGGGGATAAACATACCCATACCAGTATGGGTAAGCCGTTTGGCGCATTTTATATAGATGATAGTAAGCTGAGTGTATTCTATAAATTATATGAAAACGCAGTTCAGAATAAAGAGAGTGTATATATTATTGAAAAACACACGGAAGCTTCTCCAGTACTGATTGATTTTGATTTTAAGTTTAATCTTGAATGTGTAGACCGACAATATGATATTAACCATATTAACAAAATTGTCGATTTATATATGAATGAAATGGAGCAGATTTTTAAATTTAATAATAAAGAAAATGAACTAATAGCATTTGTATTTGAACGTTCTAAACCATACCAGGCGAAAACAATTACAAAGGATGGTATTCATATTGTATTCCCATTTATTATCACGGAGCCATATGCGCAATACGCATTGCGAGATAATATCCTTAAAAAAATTGAACCTATCCTCTCAGATATCAATATTACAAATCCTATATCAGATGTTGTGGATAGATGTGTTATTCAAAAAAATGGATGGCTGATGTATGGTAGTAAAAAACCAAACTGCGATCCATATAAGTTGGCCCATGTGTATGACTCGCATAGACAACAAATCAAACCAGATGAAGTAGATTATAAAGGAATTACTAACTTCGCTCAATTCCTAAGTATTAGGAGACATTCTATTACAGAATGTATATCATTGAAGGATCAGAATATTACAACAAAATATCAAAAAAAAGTGTCTAAAAGTAAGATTAAAAGCAGTAAAAGTTCATACAATGTAGACTATGTTAGTGCATTAGTAGATATTCTTTCGATGGATCGAGCAACTGAATTTGAAAAATGGCTTGAAGTTGGCATTTGTTTAAATTCGATAGATCATCATGAATTATTTGATATATGGATTGAATTCAGTCAAAAATCACCTAATTATAATGAAGAAAGTTGTATCCAAAAATGGGATGAAATTACAGAATCGAATAAGAATAGAAAAGAGATTACTATTGCAAGTCTTATTTACTGGGCAAAGATGGATGATTTTGATAGTTTTATGAAAATTAAACGTATCGATGTTCAAAAAAGACTGGAGGACACACTTCGATCTGCTGTACCTAATAACTGGGATATTGCAAATGTATTATATGAAATGTTTCAGAACCAATTTGTTTATTCAAAGAGGTGCTGGTATGAATTTAAAAATCATAAGTGGGAATCGGAGGAGGACGGTCTATGTTTACGTAAAAAAATTTCGAATGAACTTGTTGAGGAGTATCTTCGATTAAATTCTCAATATAATGATCTAGCGGCGGATGCGGGAGATGAAGGGGATGATACAAAAAAGGAAGACTATCTCAATCAAACAAAGAAGATTATTAAAATTATTAATAATATTAAGAGTACAAGTTTTAAAGATAATGTTATGAAAGAATGTAAAGAATTATTTGATAATAAGCAATTCAGTAACAAGTTGGATACTAATGAATATCTAATTGGATTTGATAATGGTATATATGATCTTAAGAATATGGAATTTAGAGATGGTAGGCCAGACGATTATGTTACACTCTCGACAAATACTTCCTATATAGAATACTACGATGATTCTCCAGAGGCAGAGGAAATAGATGATTTTACAAAAAAGATTGTAACAGATGATGAGGTACGACTATATCTACTTACACTACTTTCATCATTTCTACAAGGTGTTAATGCAGAAGAAAAATTCAGAGTATGGACGGGTTCTGGTTCAAATGGTAAGAGTAAATTACTGGAATTATTCATTACATCATTTGGTGATTATTGCATTAAATTTCCAGTTACTCTTTTAACAGGCAAAAGAGCGCAGTCGAATGCATGTACGCCAGAGATTGTACAAGCAGTTGGTAAAAGATTCGGATATTTTGATGAACCAAATGAAAACGAGCGTATTAATGTTGGTTTAATGAAAGAATATACTGGTGGTGATAAAATCAAAGCAAGAGGTTTACATAAAGATCCAATTGAATTTAAACCTCAATTTAAACTGGTATTACTATGCAATGAAATACCAAAGGTTCCGCCACATGACGAAGGTACTTGGCGTAGAATGGAACTTCTTGAATTTAAAAGTAAGTTTGTAGATAATCCAAAAGAACCACATGAATTTTCACGTGATAATTATTTATCAGAGAAGATTAAACGATGGAAAGAAGTTTTCCTATCATGGTTAATTGATAAATACTATAGGATTTACAAAAAATCTGGTATTTCTGTACCAGATGAGATTCTTAAATTTACACTTGATCATAAGAAAAACTGTGATATGTATGCAGAATTTCTTGATGAAGTTATTGAAAAGGGTAGTAAATCTGATATGGTAAGTCTGACGGAATTACATGATGAATATAAAATGTGGCATAATGAAAATTATAATGGGGTCAAGATGGTACCTAAAAAAGAATTTAAACAATTTATTGAGAAGAAGTTTAAATCAAATGAATATACAAATAAATCCATTAGAGGGTATAAATTCAAAAATAGAAATTTTTCAATGAATGAAAATGAAATCTCTGTTCTATAAAAATATTATATTATATAAAGTATACATGGTATTTTATGAAAACTTATCAACCTATGATTTCTTGAGTAAAAAATATAGTTTCGATGACTATATGGTGTCATTTACAACTGCAATGGGTATTCTTTTTTTTGTTTATATGTTACTTATCGCACAAACTGAACCATTCATATTATTAACTATAATGTTTGGAGTAATATTTGGTTTTCTAATTGTTGTTGATAAAAAATATAAAGGAAAATATAATTCGAAACTAGATGATGTTAGGGGACAAATTGATATAATTCGAAATAAGTTACACCAAGGTGGTACAGTGACAGCATCAGCATCATCATCGAAAGATCTGGTTGATGATATTCAATCCGAAGAGGAAAATGACGACCCTATCATTGAAAGTATTTCTCCACACAATTTTGAAAATATGACGAATAAATTAAGTTTATTTTGATGCTTTTGAAGTTGGTTTAATGGTATCTATATATTTATTTCGTACACCAAAATAACATAACACAAACATTGTTATTATAAATATCCATAATGTTATTGTTCTTAATAATTTTATGATTTTATTATTAAAATCATATTTGTCTTTTAGATTATTTATTTTTTCGGAGGTAGTTAATATCTTCTCATCTATTCCATTAATATCATACGAATTTTTATGTAATAATTCATCTTTACTTACATTCATCTGGTTTAAAATATTTAATGAGTACTGGTTATTTTCTAATGCACTATTAAATGCACCCAATTTTTCTGCATTATCATTTGTAAGTTTTTCTATTTTTTGTCTACGATGCATATCTTTACTTTGTTGTACGAATTTTTTAAATCCCATCTCATTGTTACCCTTATTTTTGTGTTTATATTCTGCATAACCCATTCTATGTTTCATACCTTCTGTTTGCTTTGAAATTTTATTTACACAATCATTTAATCTTTCTGTAATTATTTCCTTATAAGTAGGATTCACCCCATTTATATATAATATATATGCATTACTTTTATCTTTATTATATTTTTCTACTTTATCGGGATTCATCACACTATTCTTTGGTGTTCTAGGATTATCAACGTCACATATTGAATCATCAGAAGATTCATCTGAAGATTTAATATTTTTTATCCAACTAGAATCCAACTTACCTGTAAATGCAGTCCCTTCTAGCGGATGATATGCTAACATATCATGTCCTCTCTTATTTGCTACATCTAGGGCATGTTTTAATTTCACAAAATCTTTTCTCGGATGACTCATAAGCATAGTATCTTGTGGGTCAACATTTTGAATTAACATTCCGACTCGTTTGTACCCCGGGGATCCTTTGTCGTTATCTATATCATATATTTGACCAGCTAGTTTCGATTCATACTGTTCATTTTCTCCATAATCTTTTTCTTGTGTAAAATCTTCTTCACTTGTTAAATTATAAGACATTAGATATATATATATTATTGTAATATTTTTTTACAATAATATATTTATTTTAATATAGTATTTAAAAAATCATAAATCTAAGGTCCAATATTTATCTTCTTCTTCCTCTATTGCCCAATATTTATTACCGTGCTCTACATTTCTATTTTTATTCAATTTATAGTTGGGATCTGCGAATTTTCTGTATTCACCATTGTTTTTATCCCATTGTAATTCTTTTGTACCGTTATTTTTATCCCACTCTATATATTCTAAATATTCTGAATCTTCCTTATTTACCTTTGGATAGAGCCTCTGTTTCGGCGAACTACCATCATAATAAAATTTACCTTTATTCGTTTCCACTGGTTTACATGTTGGTATATCTCCTCCACCTTCTTCCTCTTCTGGGCCAGGTGGACAATCACAATTATCATCTATATACTTCTTATTCTTCTGGCTCTTACCATTTTTAATACAGTCTCCATTTTTATCTTTCTTTTTACAATCACTCTTTTCATCACCTAGATCAAATGCATTTTTAATATTATCAGTATCATATTTTACCATATTCGGTATGTTATCTGTTTTAAATGTCCATATTAAATAATATATATATGACACAGTTAATGTAATAAATGCTAATCCTAACATCAAACTATCTATCTTTCTATATGCATGTGCCATTAATGCTAAGAAGAATATAAATAAAAAGATGAAAAATATTTTTAATACCTTCACTGTTTTTATACTTTTTTTATTGGTGTCTCGATATATATCAAGAACAGCATCTTTTGACGCAATCTCTGTTTGAACATCTTCTAAATATTTATCTTGTATGTTTATTCTACTATTCTGGAGTGTGTTGTACTCTGTTTGACTTTGAATCTTTGGGTCGAATGTTTCTGTACTTGGAAGTGAAAGCGGATTACAAAAATCCCAGGGTGGATTACTTTTTTGTTCTCCGTTACATTGTGTCTTAATTTCATCAACAGAACCATTCGGGTTAGGTTCCAATAAATTATATTTATTACAAGTGTACAAATTGTTTTTTGTTTTTATTTTAGAGCCAATTAAATCGTATTCACATACATTTGGATCTGAGTCTCCCTTATATATACGTGCATTATTCCAATCATTACATA
>Ga0206682_10004821_pt1 | contig 10798 bp, 12 predicted proteins | sample M240m12015metaG_FD_155444 | JGI IMG/M metagenome (GOLD analysis project Ga0206682, IMG submission 155444) | Ammonia-oxidizing marine archaeal communities from Monterey Bay, California, United States - M2 40m 12015 | ecosystem: Environmental > Aquatic > Marine > Intertidal zone | place: USA... | reverse complement strand
TTTCATGAATTGAAAAATTCTATAATCTTCGTTTATCAGGCGATTCTGATGAAGTTTGGTTAATTCAGTAATCTTGCCAGCACAACGGCCATAGGTGAGGCTAGCTCTCAATTCTTTGAGATAAGATGTGATGTGTTGGTCACGTTGACTCTTCATTCAACCACCTTATTTTTGCGTTTCCAAATCTTACAATCGACCACCATGTCTTCTCCAGAATCCACAGAGTCATGAAGCTTCAAATCAAGGTCTTTTAGATACAAATTTTGGAGATTAGTGACATCGCATGATGCCCTGATGGCTTTACTTGAATCGTGAGGATCGACTGAAATCAATCGTGACTTCTCTTTTCCAAGAAGAGAATGAATTAATTCAATGTATTGCTCTCTGTTTGTCTCTTTTCCATCATCATCCAATTCCATAGCCCATGGAGTGACATATGTCGATAAAATGTAATCAACTGGAATCGTTTCTTCGGGGATGGTTCCATCTTTTGGCAATTTTATGAATTTAAGTGAAAATTTTTGCTCTCCGAGGTCTTCTGTCAATTCCAATTTTGGAAATTTCTTCATAAGTGCAGTGTCCCACCCTTCTTTGTAGTAGACCGTTAAATTCGAGACTTTAGAAAACATTGATTCGCGTTTAAATCGTCTTATTATGGATCTGAGATTTTCAGTTGTGTCGGTTCCAATATAGGCAATATCAACAGTTTCTGCATCATTATCAGATAGTTCTTGACTAAGCGCTCTGGCCGTGTATAGTTGCTTTGGGTGAATTGAGTTTCCCTCTCCTCCAATTTCAAGCGCTCCAAATTCTTTGAATAGATTAATTTCCGTCCTCGTTTGTATTCTCTTTGCATCATCATCACGAGTAAATGTGACGATCTTTCTGTCAAGGAGGGTGTAATGTAAGTCGCCCTTGCTCATCCCTTTCAATGATAAAGTCACTTTTGTAGATGCGTCCTTTCCCTCATCAGCCTGAAAGAATGGGACAGAACATAATGCGAGTTTTATTGTTGAATAAGGAGATGTTTCATTCAAGTGGAATGCGATTTGCGCATCTTGACCAAATCTCCATTCATCAAGCAATAATTTGAAATCCTTCGACTCGCCATGGGCATATTCATCATTTCGACTCGCCATATCAACGAGACTAGGTGAATCTTTTACTGCAGTCCAAATTCCAATCCGGCTTTTGTGACGATTCTCATGTGGATTTGTTTCAGATGGTTTGTATTTGAACGATGCTTCAAGGATGATATCTTGATACTTTTCGACAGAGGCTATGTCCACTCTGAACCAAGTTGGACATCCTTTGTGCGCAGATGCATAGCCGTATGGCCCCATCAAATGGCCTTCCGTTCCTAAGGGCACAGGGAATTCGGAATGCCCGAGTTCTATTCGACCCATACGTAGATGACAGAATGCAAGTATTACTAGATTGCTGATAGCTTCTTTCTATAATCAGATTAGCAAAGCAATAGGGGGGATCAATCCTGCCAAAGTCAACAAACAAAGTTCTAGAATAAGTCTCGATTCAAGTCGCTTAATTTCAGTGAGTAGTTGAGATCGTGGTTCTCGAAGAATTTGTTCTGGAACAAAGATACCCCGTTGCGCATACTTCACTCCAATTTCATGGAGAACTAGAACCTCATGTTCAATCAGCTTGAACTTCGTCATAACTGGCTTTAATCGCTTTTCCACCCATGCCCAAAAATAGACCAATGCTTGAAGAAGAAAGACTAGGGTAAGTATTGAAGCAAAGGAGTTGTTCATTCTTCTTCACTCTCCCTGTCTCGAATTGGGAGAGGGACAAGCTGACGTTCTAGACGCATTGTGTGCAATCTGAAGTATGCTGCATGTTCAGCATGCAAAACATCATTCGAATGTTGAATCAATGAATGTAGAGTTGTTTCGATTTTCTTCTGTTCAGAAATTTCTTGAACAATTGAGGAAAGAGAAAGTTGCAGAGACACAAAGATTGTAGAGAACGGATGTTCAATTGGAAACAGTTCAATCAATCGCTGTAGTTGTGATTGCTTGCGTTGAAAACTGGAATTCCAATCATCCCAAGAGGAATGAAGACGCAATTCATCAAAGAGGTTTTCTTCTAGAAGATCAGCAATAGTTTCTGAGATTGTTGGATGCATAAACCCAACAATCGGTCTACCATGCTTTCCATCTCTCAAAGAAGCATCAACTGTCCCCAAGGAAATGAGATACGGTTCAACTTCGGATTTATCAATCAACTTTGGTTCTGATAGAATCTTGGTGGCGATGAAAAGGAGTTTTTCGTTTTCATGAGATTGGATTGCGCATTGAGCGCGGAATTGGTCATTGATGATTCTTGAAATTTGAAACAAATTATCAAAACTTGAATTCATTGATTCCAGATTTAGCAGGATTTGAAATCCCAAATTACTAAGACTTTCAAAGGCATGATTTGCTTGTTGCAAACCCTTTGCAATATCACGAATTTGATCCATCATCTGCGTAGTCTCCTGTTAGTATTTCGATTGTCTTTACCTCCTCAATCCATTCGCTGATGAGAGTTTCTGGAATGTTTTCCATCCCGAGTTCTTCGATTATCGAGATTAACATCTCTGCCTTTTCAAGTGGTCTAAGAATCGAATGATTGATGCTATGTTGTAACGAACGTACCTGGCCCGACAGGTGATTTGATTCTATGCTACTCAAACGTTCGAGAGTGGAGAGATGGTATTGCTGTGCCTCGATAACTCCTTGCTTGATATCCTCAATATCCAACACTTTCTTTCACCATTTCAGTATCTCTGTTAAGCTGATCAAGAGCCGCAGAGTTATGTTCGAGGTAATTCTTGAGTTGTGGAACTGCTTGTTGAAGTGTAGAAATTTGGTTCTTGAGTTCGAGAAGACCCTGCATTGATTGATTCGTAGAATCCTTTTGTTGTTGGTTAGAGTGATCAATTTGTGAATTAATCTCCATTGTGAGTTGTCGTAGTTGCTTTGCCTTTCGACGTTGGCTGATGTGATTCTGCTCATGAGATGTTGCAATAGAATCCATCGTTGATGGAATCTCAGTTACAACAGAATCAACTGTTTGCTTGTAAGCTCTTAGCCTTCGATCGTAGCTTTGTTCCTTAGCACTTGGAGACTTAAGTCTCTGCAAGAACTTGATCGACTCATTGAGTTGATCCGTTTGGTTGAGTTCTACTCGATGAGTTGCTGGTCTATCGAGATTTACTGCTCCCCATACAAGGATTAGTGCTGCCATTAATAGTACTGCGTTAATTATTTCCATATTTTTCACCTCAGTTGTTTTCTTCCTTCTTCCTCTTACGGTCGTCTCCGCCAGGAAGAATATTCGGACGGTTTCCGAAATTACCTCCATAATAGTGGCGGTGGAATGCATGGATCAATTGTCCATCTTCTTCACAGTGATGATACCCACTCTCGAGATGGGCTGTCACCATCCGTCCGAGTAACCGGCCGAATGCAAAGACTTGTGATACTGTATTATCAGAAATTGAATCCAGGTTAGGATTCTGGAGGATGATTCTCTTCTCATGTGTCTTGACTTCTTCAGTTGAGACCATGAGTATGTTTGTGCCTGGTTGGTCTTCTGTAACCTGAATTGTAACAGCAGAGTCGCCTCTAGAGAATTCTACTGGAACCTTGTAAAGATTGATCAGAATCTTTTCAGCTCCCTTTGCCTCAAGCCCCTTCCCAAGCAGTTCAACTGCTCTGTTAACGGATTGTTGGGTAAATCCAGTTCCTGCTTCAAGCAATGTGTTTGGAACTAGAGCATCAATGACGATGAAACCTCCTGATGGAAGGGCTCCTTCCTTGCTGGTGGCAAGTCCACGAACGCCTTCGAGGATAATTTCAGCATCATCCATAGCAGTTTGAGGATTCTCAGCACGAGCCATTGAAAGCAACTTTCCTCGTGAGATTTGCAAACTTGTACTCATTCGTACACGTCGGCGTTGTTCCCAAGGACCCTTGGGATCCTTAACTGTGTCATGGATCGTCATATAATCGGATTCAGTAATTGCTTGTTCACGAGCAATAGCAATACGTTCGTCGGAAATGTCACCACGGAGTAAATCCATGTCTGGATGACCAAGGAAGAGTTGGCGTAGAATCGCAATACTGGAACGAGTTCTGTGAATATTACGCATTGAATCATCGAATCGATCAACAAGAGTTACAGGAATTCCACTCAGACGTTGTCCAGCCTTACCCCATACGGTTCGCAGTAATGTTGTTGCATAGTTAGCACGATATTCCTGGGTCTGAGAATGAAGATTTTCAGCAACCCAATCAGCTCGGTCAACATTTAGAATTTCAGTAGCATCCTGTGAGAAGAGGGTTCGAGGAATTCGGGCTGAGAGAAGAGCGTATCGACCAAGACGTGCGGTTCCTCCAAGAGTCGTTTCAATAGATCCAATACGGCCATCACCATACTCGAGAGCGGCCTTCCACCATTCAAATTCTCTACCGAGACTTGAGGATTGGAAGGACAGGCGTCCATCAGTAAGACTCTCATCGGACTTTCCTCCTCCAATATCATTTGCAGGGTGCAAGAATAGAAGGTGGCGTCCCTTACCGTACTTTTCTGGGTTACCGAGATTGACTTCAAAGGCTATCAGCTTACCGTTGTCATTGTACAGTGCGGCCCTCAGATTCGCATTCGGAGCACCAGCGGCTCGGAAAGCTTCAGCAAAAGGCTTGTTCATGTTAACGAGTTTAGTTTCTCGTAGTAGAGCAGCGTGATCTTGTCCACCAAGAACGCATACTATTGCAAATTGGAATGAGCGTTGCTCAGCATCCAACTTGTTTGGCGATAGTCTACGAGAAGATTCCGTAAGTTGAGCAAGTTCCTGGATTGCAAGAGGAATAAGGCCTGTCACACCAGTTGCAGGATTAAGACCTACTTCCTGTGCGGCACTTGTTGCGGATGTTCCAATCCAAATTTTAGCACCATTGAGATGCCAGTTAGCGAATTGAACATATTGCGATTCAGATCCTTGGACGGGGACAATATCGAACATTGCTGGATTCTTCCAGTGGAGGAGATGGGATTGACCGCCAACTGGGAGTTGGGTTGTTGGGAACTTGAAGAATCGAGTTCCTTGTGAAGTGCTATTGACTGGTGCAGATGAGGGCTTAGATTCAGCGGAAACTGGCTTGAAATCCTGCTTTGGTTGAAGGACAGGAATCTTTTCACTAGCTTGATATGGCTTTGTATAGGTATCGTTAGTCATCGATTCCATCAAGGAATCAAAGGCATTCTTTAGTTCGTCATTTTGCTTCATAGTATCACTTCGAGTCGGTGTTTCAGGAGTTCCCTTGTAAGGATTCATAGTCATGTTAGGACGGGAATTTTCAGGTTCAAGATTCTTAATTGGAATCAAGATTTTCCTTGGCGTAATTGTTTCATTTTCGTTGTTATATTGTTCCATATTTTCACTTCCTTAATTTCATTCTAGTCCATGGCCTCTTTTGATGAGCATAAGGTCATCTTGGAGCTTAGTAATTGTTCGATGTTGTTGTTCGCTTGTCATAGAGACAATACCGATTGAGTTGTTAAGGTCATCAACAACAGATGTGAGCATCCTAACCGGTTGAGACAGTTCAACTGAGTGAGAAGGCGAGGAGGTGGCAAATATCTGCTGAAGAGAATCCTCGATCTTCGAGAGAAGATTATGAATAGATTCTGAGGCAGCAGACTGCTTGACTTCGAAATTCTTCATCTTAGGATGTAAATCCATATTGCCGAGTTCAAGTTCTACAAGATCATTTTCGATATTCTGTTCGACATCTTGGTATTCACGACGTAGACTTCCGATTAGGTTGTGCATACGAGTCAAATCATTTTGAAGAGATAGGCGCCCAGTCTCATCTTGAGACTCATAGAATTCAACCTTCCCTCGCAGGTTGGAATATATCTTCCAGAGTACAAAGAAAAACGCACACCCAAATACGCCGAGTGAAATCAGGGTCTCTTCTGATGCAGATGATATAACTTCAATGTTCATGGTTATCTACAATTGAAAGATTCCAATTTCAGGAATATTTTCTGACAGGTGAGGAAAAAAATCTAGAATCAACTAATGCTATAATCATCAATCACTTGGAGGGTTATAATGGCACTAAATGTTCAATCCATTTCTAGCGATGGCTTGGTATTTTGTTACGATCCGAGTCAATATCAATTTGACGATGTGTGGAACGCACATGCAAAAAAAGCGCTTTGTAATATTTTGAAGAGTCAAGGTTTTGATTCTATACCTCTTATTATGGTTGATAAATCAATAAAGAGAATTGCCCGAAGAAGGCTTCATGATGGAGATTTGGATGAAGAAGTATTCATTTTAGATTTAGATGAATGCGCCGTAGCTTCCCCCAATACCACGATTTTAGAGGCCATTTTTACTATTCTTTCGAATGAGCATCATATTTTGTTTATTCTTGACGATAGAACACAACAACCAATCAGTGTTCTCACAATGAGTATGCTCAACAGCAATGTGGTAAAAGAATATCTCCGGTTGAAAATACTATCATTACACAAATCAAATTGGGACTGGAATAAAAAATATCTCGGGCAATCCACAGGGCCTACTCTTGATTTAGCAGATGAAATATTCCACGAAATCAAAAAACTAGCCAATTTGGTAAATGAAAATAAACCTCTTCAATCAGATAAAGTAGTCTCAGAACAAATAGTACGGATACTCACTTTAATTCAGCCGTTAAAGGATTATGAAAAATCAATGCCAAGCGAGAAATTCTCACTAACTACAACTGTAAGGACAACAAAGAAATTTACGGTTGAAGACTTCATGAGTTGGCCAGCTGCATCATTAACTGACGATGACGAAAATGTATTATGGCTAGCATATCAGCTCTTCTCGAAAGCCAATAATTGGGAGAATCTCCTTCTTAAACAAGTTTCGGGGCGTCCGTATGCACTTATCACAGGGCGTGAAAGTTCAAGAGTAACGACTGGAGATATAGAGAGGATCAAACCGTCAGCAGGACTTAGTAAAATCATTGATAAACTGAAAAAGAATGGGTTCAAACCACTTTTTACTGAAAAAATGGGGGATAAGTGGCCTGGTATCATAACTCCAGAGGATGTCATCTTAAATCAGGATGTGATAATGGAAATAATTCTTCAATTATCAACAATAGAAGAACAATGCCGTACATTCTTATTGGAACGGAATCATCTTTATGTTCCATACCGGTCTGACGAACCCAATCTACTTGCAACGGAAGCACCCTGGAATAATGTCATTATTGCGATGAAAGAGTACAGTACAGAGAAGAAGTTTCCTAAAGATGCTATTAAGCAACTAAACAAGTTAAGAAAATTTAGAAACAAAGTTATCCACGAGTATTTACCCCTTGTTGGCTCCAATGATCTCCCGAAGTGGATGGGTTCTAGGTTTACAGAGGGATATGATCAACTAAATTCGTTGAGCATTAATCTCTCATCTTTTATACAGGATGAAAACCTTTCAAAAGCTACAAAGGGTCTGAATGAACTTCTCAAAAACAAGGGCATGGACAATATTTCCGAGGATTCATCGGGTCTGAAATCAGTTAAGCTAGAAGCAGATGGCATATGTACTCTAATTTTCGAACGAAGTAAATTTCCTGAATGGAATGTGACTGTTAATAAGCTAAACGAGGATGAAATTTATCGTTGGACAAAATGTACAAAAATCATTGCTAAATCAGAAGTCTAAGTTCGGAATCATTGGAGGTATTGACTCGTGACCAAGAATGACCTGGGCAGCGCGTAAAGCACATACTGATTCATCCCTAAGCCGCAACCTTAAGGGGACACAACCTGCAAGTTTTCGTTCCAATTCTAATCTTTCACGATATAATTTCTCGTTATTCAACCGCTTATCTCTTTTAGAGAGATCTAATCCTCTTCCCATAACGCGTTTTTGTCTCTCTCTTTCAGGAATTAATATTTGGAAAACGAGGTTTGGACTCAAGAGGTGAGCGGGAATCATACGGTCAGGATAAGTGAAGTCGACATTTCTGTCCAGGGCGTCTATTACATTTTGCTCAACGGTATGGGAATACCATGTGCGATCTAATATTACAAAATCACTCAGATTAGTTTGTTTTTCACATTCTTGTTTTTCTTCGATGTAAGTTTCTTCGATTAGTAGCATCTTCCGTTCGTGACTTAGCTGAGCCGAGGTATAAATTTCATTGCGCTTTTGTTTAGTTTCTTTGTTTGTGAAAAACACAGTTCCATTGAATATCTTTGAAATCTCTTTTGCAGTAGTGGATTTACCGGAACCATCGTGGGCTTCTAGCCCAATCATTATTTTACTCATGCAATCAGTTTCCTTTGTTTGTGAAATCCCACTCATTTGAACAACATTTACCTTCTTTGATTGACAATTCTTGATAATAGAATCCTTCTCAGCAGCCAAGTGTTGTTGTATTCTGCTGACTCGAGGTCTTGCTTAATTGTTTCTGGTTCATTCTCAAGCTATTTTCTTCTTCCGCAAGATTAATTTCTCCTCAATTAGGCTGTGTCATTTTGGTCATAGTGAAGTCCCCCGCTATTAACACAGAGGACAATAGTATCACTGCCGTAAAGTAAATCGAAGAAGTCCCAAAAATCATGAAAGTCAACAAAACAAGGATCATATTTGCTAGAGATACGGAATATGAACTATCGATGAGGGTCTCGTCTTCAACGAGATTGCAGAAGAACAAGAATAAAGGTATCAGTATAAATGGAGAAATTATACTGAAGAGGATATAATACAATCCATTCGTTACAGTTGCTTCACTTGCAATGATGAGAACTACTCCTGAAACAAATAGTATTGGAGTACTAAGCAATATTATTCCAAGACAAATTACAAAGAGTAATATTCCTAATCCAAGGTATAACCTCTAAACAATCGCTATTAAGGGTGATAAAAGCACAAAAATACAGAAGAATATCCCAAGAAAAAGCTCATTGTCAATCATTCCAAAACCTCCGCTGTAGATGGTTCTGACTTCAACCTTAGGCGGTGATGATGCCCATTAAGGCGCTCTCCCATAAGAATAATTTTCTCGAGATAGAGTGATGTCATTTCAGGTGATATAAACATTCCAATTGTAATAAATCCCCCTATTATTGTTCCAATGAGGAACAAGGCCAGGTAACAAATAATTAATCCCCAAAATAAGTATTCCAATGCATCGATCATCCAATCACCATCCGAAGAGGCCACAATGCCTCATATTTTTGGAAAACCGAACCATGACCTTCATCCGATCCAAGAATGGCGTGAAGAAATTCATGATACAAGGTTGCTTCTAACTCACCATCATCATCATGAATCATACTTCTTTTGACGAGAATTCTCCATGTTCTTTCTCCAGCGTTTTTTGCTTGTCGATGATTCCTAGAGTAAGAACAAATTCCAAGAATTCGAGGTTCTGGTTCACGTAGGAATCCAAGAATTGCAGTCTGTAAAGAATCTAGGTCTTCATTTGAAAACAGTCCTGAATTCTTCATCGCCTTGAGTACCAATTGTGCCGATTCATGTAGTTTAATACGTTCATTCAATGTTCCAATTACTCTTGCTCGATCTTGTCGCATTTTTCAAACACCTCCGCTTTCACTTAAATCCAAAGGAACCGGAAGAGAGTCATACATTTCTTGGGTAATGACTCTTCTTTTTTTCAGTAGACGAGCAAGAGCAACATACTCATCTTCCAATTCTTGTTCGTCATTCAACATCGATTGGAAGGGAATGGTGAAGATAGGCTGTCCGGATACGGCATGGTCCATTACAAGAACATCAGTAAGAGTTAGATTAGAGAACGTATACTTGTACATCTCTTCACTCTCTTCTGGCCGATTCCTAAACCTCAGGTTATTTGTTTTCAGTAGTGAACATGCATCAAAGAGTTTCGCAACCTTAGCAAAATCAGGAGATTGTGCTATCCTTAACAGGTCATCTAAGATGTTTGTAAATGAACTGGAGTATTCTGTAAATACTGGGACACCGATTGCTTTTTCCTCATCAAGTCCAGCTTTGAATGCCGATTCAATAAGTTCTGTGACATTGATGAAAATAGAAAGAAGAGATTCACCTTCATGGCGGATTGTCCAGGTTGGGTCATTCATTCTCATGGCAAGATATTCTAAATTTTCAGATTGTGTGAGCACGTGTTGTTGTATTCGACGGACACAGGTTTCCAAAAGAGACTCTTCGGGGAGCGAGGGTGGTGAGCGAGGCATCCAAACTTGAAATATATTCCAAGTTGGTTTTTTTTCCGAGCAACTCAGATTTTTTTCCTAAATCTAACTTTTCGCGCCTATAGTATGTCGCACGCAAGAAATATAAAGGCTAACCAAATGAACCGAAACGGTAACATCATGATTTCTAAAAACTCAATTCCCAAAGAGCAGTATGACGCTCAATTCCAATCGGAACAGCGTTATGCAATTGCCTCTTTACCGGAAGTGAAGGAAGATCATTTCTCATCTATGAATCATGATATGTTTGAGTTTCTTAAGCAACATTTCGATTTAGAAGAGTCTGAGATAAGTTTAGTTTTCCGTGATTTCATAAGAGAATATTCACCATCCATTGCTGAGAAAATATCTGCAATTTGGAAAGAAAACAGATCGTCCGAATGGTCTAAGAAGCACTCTAATTTTCAGACATGGGATGAAGTCAAGAACTGGGATCGCTTGGTAAAATGTCCGAATTCAAATTGTGATGGGCGAGTGGCAAAAACAGCAGCATCAAATGATATCCAATTGTGGGCGAAGTTGA
>Ga0206682_10004818_pt1 | contig 10807 bp, 5 predicted proteins | sample M240m12015metaG_FD_155444 | JGI IMG/M metagenome (GOLD analysis project Ga0206682, IMG submission 155444) | Ammonia-oxidizing marine archaeal communities from Monterey Bay, California, United States - M2 40m 12015 | ecosystem: Environmental > Aquatic > Marine > Intertidal zone | place: USA... | reverse complement strand
CACACACGCTCACACGCCGTGCGCGTAGTCATCCGCCCACACCGAGGGTGCGTTCCTGCACCCCGCCTCCCCCGCGTTCCTCACGAGCGGCCCGCGCGCTCCGCACCGACCGCCGATGCCCGATCCCAAGCTCGTGGTGTCCCTCGTGTTGTCCAGGAAGTCCCTGTCGGTGGCGTTCTTGATGAAGAACGCGTGGCTGGTGCTGTACACCGCGGCGTCCGGACGCACGGGGTTGACGCGTGCGGGGTATCCACCCACCGCGCGTTCGTCGTCGCCCTTCTCGGGCGGCGCCGGTCCGCGTTTGGCGCGTTCGGGCGCCAGGACGTGAAACCTCTGGAACGTCGTGGTCCTCTCCTCCTCGAACGATGCGCCTCTGGTCAACGTCGCGTCGAACCCGCCGACGGTGGGCCTGAGCTCCGTTCGTCTGGGCTGGGAGATTTGCGCGCTGAAGTTCTGGGTGGTGACCATGCGACGCCTGGGCTTGGCGCCCGTGCTCACCTCCCCAGGGACGCCCACCTCTTGGGACGCCCTGGAATAATCGCTCTGGAATCCGGACGGCGGGGTGACCCGTCGCTTGGTGTCCTTGTGGGGGGCCGCGACGGCGTCCTCGTGCCAGTCGGGCATCAGCACGCGGCTGTCATACCTCCAGAAGCGAGCCTCGAGAGCCATCGTGAATAGGACGTCTCCCGCAGTTGTGGAGAAGGGCGAAGGGCGGATTCCCGATTTAGCTGAGCAGTTGCACAGAACTCGTGGGCCTTTTTCAAACGGGACGACAGTGTTTGGAGCGTCGTTGGGGGTGATGGCGAGGAAGAGACGCTCAGGGACGGGCGCGACGCCCGCATCGGACGCGACTAAGCCGCGGACCAAACCCGCGGCACCTCCACCCGCGGCACCTCCACCGCCCACAGATGAGAGCGACGACTTCGCCTTCGAGGTCCCCATGAGCCAGGTCCCCATGAGTCAGGCACGGAAGAGCTTCGGGGCTGAGATGGCGAAGCTCCAGATGGCGGGAGCGCAGGGTGGCAAGGACGACGAGGCCAAGTTCCTACGGGGGGTGTCCACCTTAGGTAAGGACCTGTCCTGCTGCCTGTGCCTCTCCACGTTCGAGCGGCCCGTGCGAACGTCGTGCAAGCACTACTACTGCGCCGAGTGCCTCAACGAGTCACTCCGGCGGAAGCAGCAGTGTCCGCTGTGCAAGACGAAGGTGACGCGACGCGACGTGGAAGACGACGAGTTCGTCGCCGCGCTGGTGTGGAAGTACAGGAGGATAGTCACGGCGGCGAACGCGGCGTGAGGGAGGGTGGACACACACAAGTAGAGACACAAAACGCTTAGACGTAGACGACCGCGCAAACTTCGAAACGAGTGTGTGCGGTCTTAATAGAGACTTAGTAACACGCTAATACGTTCGTTCCATCAGTAGTCGTCGTCGTCCATCATGCGCACCTCCGGCATGTCCCTAACGCTCTCCTGGACCGCCTTCACCTGCTTGACCCCAGCGGCGAACCCACCAAACACAGCCTTCTTCTTTCCCCCGTTTTGTTCATCCGTGTCCATGGCGCCCTCGCCCTCGTTCTCACCCCGGCTCCGCCCGACGTTGAGCTCGCGCTTAACCTCCGGCCCGATCTGGTAGTGGTGCTGCGCCTCCACCAGCTTACGCAGCAGCAGCTTATCCTCCGCGCGAATCTCTTGTTTGTACCTCTGCACGAAGCACAGCAGCGACTGGTGCCACACCACCGGCAGCTGCCTGGATTCTTTTCTGAAACGAAGGAAATGGTCGACGAGAGCGTCCACGACCCTGAACGGCAGCGCGTACTTCTTATCCAGCAACACGCGGAGGAAGAAGGACGTGGTGCCCGCGTACGGCAGCTCCGCGAGCTTCAGCAGCGCCGCCGCGGAGTGAAGCATCGGGATGGACCCTCTCGTGAGCACCGAAGATAACACGACAGCCTCCCGCAAGGTGCACGTCCTCGACGCGCACAGGGGAATGAGGATACCCTTGTAGAACGCCGCGGGCTTGAACGTCGCCTTCTTCAGCGCCTGATAGAGCGCGAAGTGGAGCCGTTTGTGCTCGGCGATGTCGTCCCTGACGCGGGGGAGCAACACGAGCGAGTAGAACCTCTGCGCCATCTTCGCGTTGAGGTTGGAAGCGAAAAGCCGGGTAGCCTGGAACATGGCGTGCGGGCTCCACTTGTCCGGGTTCGTGAGGTAGAGCACCTCCTCCCAGTTGCTCAGCGCCGGTATGATCTTGAACGCCTTGGGGATCTTACCCACGGTGTACCGCTTGAGTAAGTCGCCCACCTGCCTGTACACGTCAACGACTTTTTGGTCGATTCCTTCCGGAACCGCCATCGCTTCGTCGTCGCCGCCGCCGCCGCCTTCCCCTCGATCTGCCGCCTCCTTCTCCTTGATCTTCTCCAGGATGATGTCCGCGAGCGTCCTTTCCTTGCTCGCCTTGGGCGCCATGAACGCGGACAGCGCCTTCTCGTCCTCGGGCGATATCTCGATGTCCTCGTAGTAATCTTCTTGGGCACCCTTGGGCCCCGCGCGGTCGTCGTCGGCCGTCGCGTCGTCGTCGTCGAAGGCTCCCCTGGCGCGAACTGTTTGGCCGTCGCGCCCCGCGCCCATGGGGTCGTCCTCGTCGTCGTCGTCCTCGTCGCTGTCCTCGTGGATGGTGGCCTGGATGAGCGAGCGTCCGAGCGTCGGGCGCGCGACGGGCCCGCCGCCGCCGCCGCCGCCATCGTCGTCGGAGCCCGCCTCGACCTCCTCGAGCTGCTGCCTGGCGGCGAGCATGACCTTGTTGGACATGGCGTCGGTCATGAAGTCATCCTCCTCGGGCTGGCGCTCGCGCTTCTTGGTCCTGCCCTTGCCCTGCGCGAGCTTGTCGCCCGTGAGCTGGTCGGCGAGCGGCTTATTCTTGCCGCTCTGGTTACCGGGAAGCTTCCCGGATCCCTTGTACGGCATCGCGACTGGCGGTGGGTGATGCCGGGCGCTCTTCGCGCGTTTATAAAGCTAAGGCGCTCTAGAACCGACGAACGAAAGCGGTGGCCGCCTCCGATGCGTCTCGAGCGCGGCTGCGGGTGGCGCACTCGCGCTTCGGTTCCACAGCGGTCGTCGAGGATTTCAGCGAAAATCGGGAAAAGATGTCGTAAAAATGCGGCAAAATTTGGCTTGTTTTCAATCGACGCACGCGCGCGCTATCACATCTCCATGTCGTCTTCCTCGGCGGGAGGCGGCGGAGCAGCCGCCACGGGCGGCGGCGGCGGCACCGCGACCATCACGGGCACGGGAGGCGGCGGCGCCTCGGCCGGGTCCCCGACGGCGAACGCACCCTCGGGCGGACCCCCCGGCGGCGGCGGCGGCGGCGGAGCCCCCTCCGGGTCGCCAACCTCGATACCCGCCTCCGTCGCCGGCGCAGCCGCGACGGCTTCCGCGCCGGGCATCGCGTACCCGTAGGACGCGTAGTACGCCGCCCACGCCGCCGCGTTGGCGGCGTCGTCGGCACCCGCGGGCACCCCGGCAGCCGCGTTTGGATCTGCCGGCGCCTGAGCCTGTGCCCCGTAGCCGTAGTAGGCGGCGTATTGCGCAGCCATCGCCGGGTCTGCGGCGTACGCCGCAGCCTCGTACCCTGCGCCGGCGGGGTAGCCGGGTTGTACTCCGTAGCCGGGGTACCCACCGTATGGGTTGTACCCGCCGTATGGGTGCACCTGGCGCGGCGGGGGCTTGTCACCGGCGATTCGCACCACGAGCTGTTTCCCGTCGATGATTTGCCCGTTCAAGCCTTGAATGGCGGAGTGCGCCTGCTGCTCGTCCATCATCTGCGCGAACCCGAACCCTCGCGAACGCCCCGTCTCTCTGTCCGAGATGACCCGCACGTCGGACGGCAGGCCGTACGGCTGGAGGAGCATTCGAAGCTCGTCCGCGCCGTAGTTCTCGGGCATGTACGCGACGTAAAGCTTGGCGGCTTCGTTGACGGGCGCCGCGTTTGCGAATTTATCCTCCCTCGGCGCCCGGGGTTCCGCCTTGAGCCGGACGTCGATGCTCTTCCCCTCGATGACCGTGCCGCTGAGCGCCTTGGCCGCGACGGCCTCCTCCGGCGTGGAGAACTGGACGAACGCGAACCCTTTACACGCCAGCTGGCGCTCCCTGTCGGGGATGACGTCGATCTGCAGCACCCGGCCGAAGGGTTTGAACATCTCCAGCATCTGTTCCGCCGTCATCGTCGGCGGCAGGTGGCCCACGTACAGCTTCGCGCCGTCCTCATCCGATCCGCCGCGGAAGCTGCCGCCGCCCTGGAAACCCAGGCCGGAGCGCGCGCCGACGACGCCAGAACCGCCGGGAGCGCCGCCCCGCGCCATCGATTTATCAACGCCGAGCTCAGAGAGAAAGTCGCTGTACGCGTTGTCCAGCTGTCCGCCCGCGCCCGGTCCGTGCATCAGCTCCACGTCCTTGGCGTACTGCGCCGCGGCCTTAGCCTTGACGTCGTCGCTGAGCCGGTACATCGTCGAGTTCTCCTCGTCCTCCTTGGCGCGGAGGTCCAGAAAGTTGGCCCCCGCGTCCACCCGCAGCGTCCCGTTGATCTCGGCGAGTTCCTTCAGCTGCCGCTTCTTGTGCTCGTTGTTGTCCTCGTCCACGGGCACTAAAAGCTCCCGGACCATCTTCGCGGCGGCGTCCACCTCGCGTTGGGTATCGCCCGTGATCATCACGTGCATCGGCTCGTCGTCCACGGGATCGTACGGCTTGTTAGGGTCGCCGCCGGGCTTGGAAGATCCTCGCCCGCGAATGGCGATGTTGGTGTTCGTCTCCCGCTGCATCTTCTTCTGCGTGTTACCTCGTGGGCCGATGATCAGGCCGAAGAAGTTGTACCCGGGGTGGTCCGCGACTGGGATGAATATCTTGCGCGTCTTGCGCGCGGGTTTGAAGTCGGGCGGCGGGGTGAACCCGGGGCAAATCTCGATCAAGTTTTCGATGAGCTCGCCTCGTCGCGTGGCGTACTTCTCCTTGTCGATGATGTCCCGGGTGTTGGTGCGCACGCCGTTGGCGTCGTAGATGGGCTCCGGCGACGGCTCCCTGGATCGCTCCGATCGTTCGTCGAACGGGAGGCCGAGCAAGACGCGCCTGTTGACCTCGGCGAGCTCCTTAAACTTGGCCTGCACCTCGGGCGACGCGCCGGGTGGCGCGGACTTCTCGCTGAGGAGCAGCGTCGGAAGCTGGATCTGCATACCGCTCGGCAGGGTGAGCGCATTGTGGTCGCTGGGCGCGGCGTACGCGCTTCCGTTGGGCGCTGACCCGTCCAGGATCGCCGGTGCCTGGGGCTCCCATCGGCTCTTACGACGCTTCCTAGATCCGTCGCCGGCATCGGCGATCGGGGGGGGCGCGGACGCGTATGGGCCGGGGGGTCCCGCGCTGGCGTACGCGCCGGGTGGGCCGGGCGGCGGTCCGGGGACCTCCACCTTGGTCCTATCGGGCTCGGGACCCCATCGCGAGGGCCGCCCGGCCTTCCGGCGCTCGACGGCGGCCGCTAGGTCGAGGTTCTCCACCATCGACTCCTCCGATTGTGGTTTCGCGCCAACCGAGCGCACTCGTTTTTGAGCCTAATTTGAAAGCCCGCGACCACGACAGGTCAAAGCGCCCCGCACGTGTGCCACATGTACGGCTCCGCTCAGGTCGCGGGTCGCCGCGAGCGCGCGTCTCGCGGCGACGCGGCGAGGGATATGGCCCGGGTCACCGAGGCTGCCGTCGCACAGTCCCCGCGCCAGGCGGTCGAGAACCTCATCCGAGCCACGCCCGGGAAATCCGCCAAGAAGAAGCGGCAGAGCGTCGCCTTCGCCACCTCTGAAGACGACGACTCCATCTCGACCTCCCCGCAGGCTATCCACAACACCAACACCGCGGCCGATATCATCGCAGAGCAGGCCGCAAGGTTCGCCGCGGAGAGAGCCGCCGGATTCACGCAGGCGCCCGGCGATTCGATATCGTCCTCGATGTGGGGCTCCGCGAAGGGCGCCACCGAGGCGGTCGCCGCCGCGGTCGCCAACACCTCCAGGGACAACGCCGCGCACCTCATCTCCCGAGCCGCATCCGCGCACGCCGAGCACGCCGCCGACGTCGCCGCGGCCGCCGCGGCGCACGCATCAGCCGCCGCCGCGGCTGCCCGCGACGATCCATCCCCCGAGACGGAAGCCGAGGCGCAGATGGCCGCGTCCATCGCGCGCGAAGCCGCGGACATGGCCACGCGCGCCGCCGCCAAGGCCACCTCCGCGGCGACACGCGCATCCGCCGACAACGTCAGCAGACGCATCGCGGTGGCCACCGCCGAGCTCGACGGCTTCAACGCGCATCGAGAGATCAATCGGCTCCGACGATCCGCGGATGCCGCCGCCGTCGCGGAGCAGGGCCTCCTCCCGCCCACGCCCCCGCCCCGTACCCGCCACACGATCATGTCCGAGGTGTACCAGAACGCGGCGCGCGGGGCGGGCGGCGCGGCGTCGCGCGGGGGACGGCTACCGGCCACCCCGGCGCACGCGGCCTCGAGCCGGGTAGCCGTCGTCGCCGCCGCGCGGGGACGACGGGGCCTGGTCTCTCCGACCGAGTCCCCGGCGGCCAAGACCCCGGGTAAGCTCGGGATTTCCGGCCATGCCGCGAGGGTACCGACCGGCGGCGGCGTGCGCATGACCGCGGAGGAGGCGAGGCGGTACGATCTCGGCGCGGCGCGGCGGAAGCTCGCGGCGGGAAGCTCGCAGAGGGTTGACACAAAGGTTGAATCAAAGGTTGAATCCCCGGCGATGAAGTTCAAGGCGCGGCCGGCTCCTTCGTACACCAAGCCCCGGCCGCAGTCCGCGCACGTCGCCGCGCGCATCGCGAGCCTACGCGCGGAGGCACCCGTGTCCAAGAAGCGCGACCCGCTGTCCTTCGATTCCATGGCGGACAGCGCGCTCGATCGGAGGCACAGCAGGTTCGAGGCGGGCATGGTGGAGCGCGAGCGGCGGATCATGAACCAGATCATCCACTACAACGACGACACGTCCCCGGCTGGTACGCCCACGAAGACGGTCAAGATGCACCCGTGGGTGGGCAAGAGCCCGGAGAAGAAGGCGTCCGAGTCCCCGGGCGCGCACGCCGGCGGCCTGCTCGGCGTTCACATGCCGCGACCGACCAAGAAATCAATCGCCATCGCCGAGGCGGCTCGTCAGCGCCGCATCGATCGGGAGGTTTCGGAGGCTATGGATGCCGCGGAGAAGCAGTACGGCAGCCCGGTCGAGCGGCGTGGTAACCCGTACGCCGCGCGTTCGCCCGGCGTGGCGCTCACCAAGACGGCGGCGATGGCGCCCGGCTCGGCGAGAAGGCTGATGCACGAACCTCCGTCCAGGGACACGCGGGTGAGGTTGGAGAAGGCCTACGCTGAAGGACGTTTGACCGCCGCGAGGGCGCTTTTGTCGGAATTGGAGAGTGGAGAGAGGACCGCGGCGCCGGAGGTTCCCGACGACGTGTGGACGCTGCACGCGAGGAGTCGGGAGGCGGTCGCGGCGTTGAGGGGGCGACTCTGAATTGTAATCGAATCTGAATGTAATCGTGAATGTCATCAATAAATACGTTAGCGTCGAGAAACTCGGCTCACATGTCCACGTCCATCTCGGAAGCCTTCATGACCGCGGCGATCTGCGCGGCAGCCTGCGCTGCGGCCCGTCGGGCGCCGCGCTCCTCGCGGCTGAGCATCGGCTCCGGCGCGATCTCCTCCCGGACCCGCCTCTGCTGCGCCCCACCCCACGTGATTGCCCTGCGGAGAGCGTGCACCCGCAAAAACACAGACGCGGCGCCGGCGCCGGCGTCGGGCTGCGACGCCGAGCGCAGCGCGATCGCGGGCGGTGACCACGGCAACCACGCGGGCGACAACCACTCGCGCTTCAACGACGCCTCGAGCAGCACGCACGCCATGCCGAGGGTCAGGGGCGACGTCGCCGTCTCGACCATGCGTCGCCACGCCTCCCTCCGCTCCTTTGACCCCCTGACTTTGCAAAACGCTCTGCCCTCGCCGCCGCCGTCGGGGAGCGCGGCGTCGAGCGCGAGGATCTCATCGCGGATCGCCGCGATCGTCGCCTCGGGGGTATCGACGGCGGCGCCCGCGGGGGAAGGGGCTTTCCAGCCGTTCGCGTCCGCGGGGGGCGCCGGGACAGCCCGCACGGCTCCGATGGGAGCCATCGCCTTTTGCGCGTTGTCCTCGTCCTTCTCGGGCTCCTCGGGCTCCTTCATCTCCACGTCACCCTCCGCGCCCTCGGGCACGATTCGCGACTCCACCTTGACGGGTGCCTCCTCGCAGGGCACGGGCGCGGCGCCGAACCGACGCTCGAGCTCGCTCCAGAGGGTCCCCTCGCGGAAACCTCGTTTGTTGAGTGAAGCCGCGAGGGCGCCCAGACCCTCGACGCCTTGGTACATGCCCCACGGTTTCTCCTCGGGGAGATGCGCGTTCTCGTCGCGCGTGGACCCATCCGGACCCTGGGGCTGGCCCAGGTCGTTGTTGTCATCGTCGTCGTCGTCGTCGTCGTTGGCGTCGTTCGCATCGCCGGTTTCCGTCTTGGGCTTTTTGCGCTTCTTGTTAACCTCGGAGGCGGCGGTGGATCCCTTGACGCGCTTCACCGCGCCGCCGCCCGAGGGCTGCACCGCCACCTGGCCCCACGGCGCCACCACGTAGTACGACGCGCCGGTGCGGTCGGTTCCCACGGGGGAGAGTCGAAGGTCCGCGGACCTGGCCTGCTGCTCGAGCTCGTGCCACTTGGCCTGCCACCGGAGCCGGCCCTCTTTTTCGGGAATTTCAAACACGGACGCGTTCGCCGCGGCGATGCCGGCCATGCGCACGGCGTAGGACTTGACCTCCTTCTTGGGTCCCCCCGGCCGTGAATCGCCCCCCTCGATACCCATGTCGGTATCCTCCTTGATCTCGGCACCCTCGGCACCCGGTGACGCGTCAGTCTCGGTCTTGGCAGCCTTCTTCGCGTCCGCCGCGGCTTTCGCCTCCGCCTCCGCCGCCTCCGCCTCCGCCTCCGCCTCCGCGCGGGCGGCGAGCATGATCGCGTCCCTCTCCGCGGTGGATACGCCGTATTTGCGGTAGCACGTGAAGTCCCTGATGTGCTTGCGCAGAGACTCGTGCACCTCGAACTGCACGCGCTCGCAGTCGTCCAGGATGTTACGAACCGTCGACGAGTCCAGCAGCTGAAGCGTCAACTCGCGCAAGACATCGAGTCGTTCCCCCGGAGTGCACCGGCTCCATCCCCGACCCATGCGTTCGCCCATCTTCATGAGCCGCCGCGCGGCGTCCGCGCGGCACCGCGTGCTCCCGAGCTCGCCGTCCGGCGTGGGCAGCCCGCGCGTCACGAGGTCGAGCTTGGTGCCCCTCAGCGCGGTGGGCTCCCTCGAAGTCGGATCCCGGCACTCCCGAGCTCGCGCGCAACCCGGGCAGAACCACTCACCCTCCGGGACCGACTCCAGCGGAGGGTCCAAACACGCGCAGTGGTACTCGCCCGTGCACTCCTCGCAGATCAGCACCACACCCGCGGCGACGTCACCGCCGCACACCTGACAGCCGTCGTCCCAAGCAACCTTGGGCAAAGCGCCGTCCTCGCCGCCGAAGAGCGTCAAGACGCCAATCTCGAGGTGGACCAATCCGTCGGAGCAGTGACCCTCCGGCCTGCCCCGGCGCGCGGCTTTGCACACGCGCTGCGTGACTAGGTGCGCGGCGTCCTTCTGCGGCGCGTGAGCCGCGGAGACGAGCTCGCCGCACTCGGCGGAATCCACCGCGACCATGTCATCCGGGTGCGCTGATAGCGCCGCGACTGCGTAGACACCGGCGGCGCACCTCTGGTCGATGACCTCGTAATCGATGGCGCGTGGGAACCGCGCCCTCGCCGCGACGGACGCGCCGGCGCCCGCGGCGACGGCCGCGTAGTAGGGCACGGCTGCGGCCGCCTGGCCGTGCTCGCGCTTGGCGCCGCGGCTGAGCTCGGGGGGTCGGAACTTGTCCGTGTGCGCGAGGACTCGAACCGATTGGCGAACGGCGAGCGCGGTGGGGTTCGTCGCGGCGCCCATCGCGGCTTGCACCGCGCGCTGCCTGCGCTCAGCCTCGCCGGTGTTCCCGATGGCGAAGTTGGCGTAGAGTTCAATCTCGCACGCGGTCATGGCCTCGGCGTCGGCGCGGGCGGCGATGGCGGGCGGCGGCTTCGGGTGTCCCTCGAGCGTCGCCGCGAGCGCGGCGGCGGCGCTCGGGGTGGTCACCGTGCCGGTCTCCGGGGCCATGGTCACGGCGGTCGGGCACCCGCCGCACATGTGCTTGCAGACAACCTCGGCGGCGTCGGCGGCGGATCGAACGGAGGTGCCCTCGGGGGGAAGTTCCATCGACGCGGCGACGCCGGCGAGGTACCGGCGGAGGCTCTCCTCCCACACGCCGCCTGGGACGGACGTGGACGCGTCGGTGACCGGCGCGAGGGCGAGGGCGTCCGCTAAGATGCCTTTCTCCGATACGGACGCGTGCGTCGCGAGGAGCGGCTGGAGGAGCGCGCCGACGAGCGCCGAAGCCGCCGCGGCGTCGCCGTCGAGGACGGCGGCGGCGAGCGCGGCGGGGGTCGGGGGCGCAGCCTCCGCGGGCGCGCGCGTTTCCACGTGCTTGCGCCTGCGCCCCCCGCGTGCGGGAGACTCGATCGGGTTGCCGTGTTCGTCGCGCTGGACGGGCTCGGCGAAGAGTAGGTCGCGGAACCTGTCTAGAAACGTCCAAACCTCCAGAACCTCCCCGGCGAGCCGGGGCTTCGACGCGACGCCC
>Ga0206682_10004816_pt1 | contig 10812 bp, 9 predicted proteins | sample M240m12015metaG_FD_155444 | JGI IMG/M metagenome (GOLD analysis project Ga0206682, IMG submission 155444) | Ammonia-oxidizing marine archaeal communities from Monterey Bay, California, United States - M2 40m 12015 | ecosystem: Environmental > Aquatic > Marine > Intertidal zone | place: USA... | reverse complement strand
GTATAAAATGGATCCTTTATTAAAAAATATTAGAAAAATATATCCTATTTCTAAAAATTCCTCTGAGCAGTTAAAAGGCATTTTCAAAGAAAAAAAATTCAAGAAAAAAGCACCTTTAAGTTTTAAAAATCATATTTCAACAAAATTTTATATAGTCAAATCAGGCATCTTAAGATCATACATTACAGATGATAAAGGAAAGGAATTTATAAAATTTATTTACACCAAACACTCTGTTGTTGGTGCTTTTAGCTCATTAATAAGAAAGAAAGAAAAAAATGTTATCATAGATTGTCTTACCAATTGTGATTTAATTGAAGTTGATTTTGCAGAATTTAAAAATTTAGCAAATTCAAATCAAGAGATTCTTCAATTGTATAATAATTTATTAGAATTACTTTTTATCAAGTTAGAAAATCGATTTTATGAACTTTCGTCACTTAATGCAACTCAACTTTATTTGAAGTTTAAAAAAGATAATCCTGGTATAGAAAATTTAATACCATTATATCATATAGCTTCTTATTTAAATATTACCCCTGTTCAACTAAGTAGAATTAGAAAAGATTTATATAAAACTAAATAACTTTCATCCTACGAAATCAAAAGAATTGTATTTTTGAATTTTAATATATTCATCAACCTGATGAATATAAATTTAGAATTTACTTTTAATTTAGATGTCATTTAAGTTTTTATTACATTATGGTTTTCATTTCCTAGTTCCATTATTAATTGCCTTAATTTTTTACAAAAAAAATTGGATTCAAGCATATATAATATTTATTGGAACCATGTTAATAGATTTTGATCACTTATTGGCTAATCCAATATTTGATCCTAATAGGTGTAGCATCAATTTTCACCCTTTACATACAAATTATGCCATTATTATTTATATTCTTATGACGATCCCCAAAAGAAGCAGAATTTTGGGTATTGCACTACTATTTCATATGCTAACAGACTTCCTAGATTGCTATCTCTAAAATTTAATGACACTATAAATCAATTTATTAATATCTGATGATAGTTTTAATTTTATGGCCAACACCATATATAATAAAAATACTAGCAATGATTTTAGTAAAATATTGATTATCGGATGGAAACCAAAGTTCCAGAAATAAAAACTAAAAAAGAAGAGTATTATAAGAAATAATAACTGAGCTGTTTTCCCGGTGTATGGTATCATATCAAATTTATATTTGACATACCAAAGTTTGATTCCATTAAAAAATAAAATCACCACAAGCGTTGATATAGCTGCTCCGTTCGTACTATATAAATCAATTAACCAGTCATTCATATAGGCAACAGAAAATGCCATCCCTAAACCTAATGGCAACAAAACTTTATAATATTTAGAATTTAAAATTATTTCACCGTTAATTCCTAAAAACATTTTAAATAATTTTGCTCCAGAAATCATTAACACTACCCATGAACCTCCAGAATACTTAAAGGGTAGTAATTTAAATAATTCGTTAATATTTAAATTGACTAGTAAAAAAAGTAATCCTCCTACCAATAATAAATTAATGGAGCTTTGCTTATATAATTTATGTACTTCTTCAAAATTATTATCATTAATAGCTCTTGATGTCAATGGCTGTAAAATTTGAAGCATCGCTCTACCTGGAGCTTCAATTGCAGATCCAATAAATACGGCAACTGTATAATATGCAGCCAAGGCAATTTCTTCTTTTGCCGGAATCATTACCTTGTCAATGTCTAAAAGTATGGCACCAGCACTACCAGCTAAAATGATATATAAAGAGTATCTAAATATTTCTTTATAATTTTCTGGTAGCGAAAATGAGAATTTAGGCAAATACAATTTAAATGCATAAAGCATCATGATTAGTAACCTTAGAAAATAAGCCGCTGTCAAGTAATAAATAAATTCTTTCTCTGTTATAAATTTAAAATAAACAGAAAATAATAAGATCATAACAACCAACCTATTGTACATTTCCTTGATAAAATTACCAAAAACAGATCTAAATTGAACCTTGGACCATGCATAAAAAACTTCAAAATAGGCTGTAGCTACAGCAACTAGATAAATTACAAAAGTATATTCTTTAATTATTGGATTTTTTATTGATAAAAGTGCACTAATTTGTTCATAAAACATTGACCCTAAGAAACCTAATGGAATGGCAATTAATAGGGGTAAAACCATTGCTAAGCTCAAAAACTTATCTCTTTCTAGTTTAGATTCATAAGAAGAATAAAATTTCACTATGGTATATTGAACTCCAAATGCTGTTAGAGGCATAAGTAAATTGGAAGATGACAATAAAAATGTAACTAAACCGTAGTAATCTTCATCTAAAAAACGAGTGTAAAGAAATAAAGTATTAATACCTCCAACTGCAAAAGCTAAGTAAACGATTAGTGTGTTTTTAAAAGACTGATTTAGTACAATTCCCAAAGTCTACTGAATTAGTTTATAAATTGATTGATAGATTTTTTCTCCAACTAAATCACCATAGAGTTGCATAGAAAAATCTTGATTAGAGCTTAGATACTTTTTAAACGTATTAATCATGTCTTCAGTATCGCTACCAACTATTTTTGCAAATCCGTTTTCAACTAATTCCACCCATTCTGTTTCATCCCTAGCAATAATGCTTTGTTTTTTATTGAAAAAAGCTTCTTTTTGTAATCCACCACTGTCTGTGATTACCATAGAACAGTTTTTTAATAATTCCAACATATCATAGTAACCAACTGGTTCTATCATTTGTATTTTTGGATGTATTGATAATTTATTTAATACCGCTTTTGTTCTGGGGTGCATTGGTAGAATTACAGTATGAGTTTTATGAATTTCTTCTAATCCAAGAAAAATTGATCTTAACTTTTTTTCATCATCAGTATTTTCTTGACGATGGATAGTCGCTAAAACAAAATGATTTTTTTGTAATTTTTCGTCAATAATAATAGATGATTTTTCTTTTGAAAACTGACCATAATAACTAACAGCATCTTTCATAATATCACCATGCTTCTCAACTAAAATTTGCAGATTATCATAACCTTCTTTCTTTAGATTATCTAGGGCTGTTTCTGTTGGACAACTTAATAAATCAGAAATTCTATCAGTTGCTATTCTATTGATTTCCTCAGGCATTTTCATATTAAAAGAGCGAAGGCCAGCTTCAATATGTACCACTTTAATATGCATTTTTTTTGCGGCTAATGCTCCTGCTATGGTAGAATTAGTATCACCATAAACAACTACTGCATCAGGCACTTCTTCAATCAAAACCTTTTCTATTTCCAAAAGCATTAAACCTGTCATTGCTCCATGACTCATGCTGTTGATTTCAAGATTGTATTTAGGTTTAGGAATCATCATTTCATCAAAAAAAATAGCACTCATATTTGAATCAAAATGCTGACCAGTATGAACAATAATTTCTTCAATATTGTTGTGCTTCTTAATTATTCTACTTAAAACTGCAGCTTTTACAAACTGAGGTCTAGCTCCTAATATCGTTACAATTTTCTTCATAGATTATATACTTCTCACTAAATGAGCTAGTTTTCTTGTCAATTCCCTCCTATGATACTGCTCAATATTTTCAGAATTTACAATTAGCTGATTTTTTTTATAATCTTTGTAAAGCTCTAAAATATGTTGCTTTAATTTCTGCTTGTTTTCAAATCCAAAAATACTTCCCGAATTTGTATTCTTTAAAATTTCTGCGGCATCACCATCTTCAGGCCCAATAGCTAAGATAGGGCGTTTTGCTTGTAAATATTCAAATATTTTTCCGGTTATAATTCCTCGAGCACTTGGAACATTATTAATGCAAAGTAATAATACTTGGGTTTCTAATTGATATTTTTTCACTTCAGCATAACTTACATAATCAACAACCTCTGTAATTCCACTATCAAAAATATTTAAATCATGGGAAACCTCTTTGGCAATTTTACCGATTAATCGTATTTTTAAATCACTTTTAAAATCTGGATTTTCAAGACAGATTTCTTTCAATATTTTCCATAAATCAGACGGATTTCTGTCTGCATTCATCATTCCAACATGTGTAATTGAAAAAAAAATATCAAGATGTGAAACCTCTTTGTTATCAGATGTATCAAATCCATTTGAAATTGTTACTACCTTATCAGTTTCCTTCAAATATTGATCTCTCATTGTATTCCCTACAACAATAACGCTATCTGAATTCTTCAGAACCTCTCTTTCTAACTGATGATGCTTCTTCTTTGCTTTTTTATTAAGTGGCATTTGGTGGAAGTAATCTATTTCAGTCCAGGGGTCTCTAAAATCTGAAATCCACTTTATATCTTTTTTCTTTTTTAAATGTAAACCTATTAAGTGTAAACTATGAGGAGGACCAGTTGTAATTATTACATCTACAGGGTTCTTTTCTAAATAATTACTTAAAAATTTTACGGAAGGCTTTATCCAAAACTTTCTAGCATCGGGAATAAAGTAATTGGCTCGAATATATTGTATTATCTTTCCTATAAAATTTGGATTTGGATTTAAAAAACCAGCACTTTCTCTATTTGTTTTAGTTCCAAAAAAATTCAAAATTAAATTAGGTTCAAATATTGGTTGCCTGAGGGTTTCAATAGAATTGGGAATTTCATTGATTAAACTTTTGTCATTAATTGCATACCCAGGGTTATCTACTGTATAAATAACTGGCTCAATATCAAAATCCCTAAGATATTTCACAAACTTTAACCATCGCTGAACTCCAGAACCACCAGCTGGTGGCCAATAATAAGTGATAATTAAAACTTTCTTTTTAGAATTCATCATATAATTTCACTAAGGCTTTGGAGGTAAGTTCCCATGAGAATTTATTCTGTATAAATTCTTTACCATTATCGCCTAATTCTTGAGACTTCTCTTTATTTTTATACAATTCTAATACTTTAGACTGAAAATCTACTTCATTATTTTGTTCATGTACAAATCCACTATTTATGCTTTCAACTAATTCTTTTTGAGCAGTTGCATTACTAACTAATATTGGCTTACCAAAACTCATATACTGAAAAATCTTATTCGCATAAGCCACATCATGTTGAATACTTCTATACAAAGGTGAAATACATACATCACTTGCAAGTATATATGATGGAAACAAAGAAACATCTTGCCATCCTTCAAAATCTATAAAAGATTCTAAATTTAATCTTTTTACCTCTTCAATTAAAATATTATCTGTCGTATTTCTTCCTACTATCACTAATTTAAAGTTTGTGATATCTTGAGATAATGTTTTAGAGGCTCTTATGGCAGTTAATAAACCTCGCCTTATGTGGGTATCCCCTAAGTAAAGTACAACAAAATTATTAGAATACTTATTTTTAATTTCTTCAGAATAAATAGCTTCCTTATAGAAAGACTGCCTAACAGTATTTGGTACTAAAACCATTTTTTCAGGACCTAAATTATTAGTCTCAATTAGATCTTTAGCAAAGTTAGGAGAGACTGTTATAATTTTATCCGACTTAAGAATGAACTCCTTTTCTTTAATTTTCCATCTTTTTGGAGAAATAATATACTTTCCAGGAAATTTATGTAAGTGTGGATAGAACTTCATGTTTTCAGGAATATTATCATGCAGATCTAAAACTATTTTTAATTGATACTTTTTATTTGATAAAAACACAGCTTCTGCTATTCTAATATCATGAATATGTATTACCTCAATAGAATTCTCTTTTATAAAATCATCTATTTTTGGTTTCATAATCATTCTATAACCAAAGAAATCATAGGAGAGCGCAGAAAGTTTATAAATTATTTTATTAGACTTATATCTTCTGATTTGAATACCATTTATATTTTCATGTAGTTTTTGATTCCCATAAGTAAGACAGAATAAAAAAACCTCATGACCAGAATTAATTAATGTAATTGCCTCATTCTCAACCCTTGGGTCAGGTGGAAAAATATCATCTAAAATCATTCCAATTTTCATAATCTAACTACCTTTTGGCGTAAACAATATAATATCTTGGAGTAAATGTTCTTAAAATTGGGCGGAAACCGATTTTTTTAATTGGGCTGGTCCATTTTTGTGTTTCAATAATTTTCCAACTAGATTTCTCCAATAACCAGTCAAATTGCCAATCTTCAAACTCATGGTAGTGTCTGTCCCATAAATCTGTTTTACTTCTGTATGCTTTGGCAAACCATAAATTAAGAGGAACAGAGGCTATTAGTTTAGTAGACTTTATTTTACTTAAAACATTGAATGGTGCAATTAAGTGTTCAAAAATTTCAAAAGCAGTTACGGCATCTACATTATACTTCTTAACTATTTCTGGTAATATATCTAAATCTTCTCCGCTAGTATTAAATACAGTATAGCCATTTTGCTCCATTATTTCAGAAAAAGGATTTTTAACACCTAAGTCTAAAATAGTTGCAGGAGCAGGAAGTACTTTTTGTAAAAACCGTAAGGTTAAATTGTATCTTCTTTGATGATGTTTAGGAAACATAAATATATTGTATCTATTATGAAAAGTAAACTATTGAGTTGGTTTCTTCTTATTGTAGAGGAACCATCCTAATGGGATTAGAAATAAAAGCACGTATGACATTAAAGAAATAGTGCTTCCTGTTTGAATTACTTTCGGTTCAAATTTAAATTCTATGCGATGATTTCCTGCAGGAATCTCCAATCCTCTCAATACATAATTAACATTCAAATGAGGTTTAAGTTCACCATCTATATATGCATTCCAACCATCCTTATAATATATCTCTGAAAATACTGCAAATTCATTTTGATTTGAAAAAGATTCATAGCTAAGGGCATTTAACGAATATTTTGTGAGTTTTATGGTCGCTAAACTATCTACATTATATTTTTTTGAATCTTCGAATCCGTAAGAATTAAGGTCTTTTAGTATGGCAATTTTTTTAGTATTTAAACTGTCCAAAGCTTTTATTTCTTCATTTGCAGTTTGTACGTATTTAATTTCATTTACAAACCAAGCATTTCCATTTGCATTAGGGTTTTGCTGCGCTTCTTCTTTACCATTATCATCAGGAATAATAAAATACTTAACATTTAGCATATTAAAAATCTGCATATTTTGTTTTCCTAATTGAAATTCAATCAAATCTTGATATCTGCCCATTTTGGCAGCATGATAGCCCCCAATTGATTTGTGAAAATAGGAAGTTCGTCCGTCTTGAAATGGATCTCCTGAAAAATTTGCTACTCTGTAATGAGTTTTATCTTTCAAAATTTGAAGGTCAGCATTACTTGCTGTAAAAGGTTTATCAATTTTCCTGGCCTGTTTAAAATCATCTTCATTTACATATCTTAAATTCACCTGAACTAAATCAAATAGTATTAACAATGTAAAAACAATAATTACTTTGATTTTATTAATTTGTTGCTTTAGAAATAACCAAAGAATACTAAAACTTACACTAATCAAAACTAAAGACCTAAAACTATCATTATATAATAATGATTTCCTATCTGATATTACGGCATCTAACAACCCTTCATATTGACTGTAATTGGCATCTCTTAAACCCTCAAAAGTTGAAAAAGAAATAGCATAAAACAAACCAATAAGAATTAAACCACTAGTTACATAAAATGCTTTTTTAATAGCCTCTAATTTTTCTTTTTTTGATATTTCAGTAAAAATAAATTCTTTTATCGCTAAGATTCCTAGTAAAGGAATACATAATTCAGCAATTACTTGAAATGAAGACACAGCCCTAAACTTATTATATAATGGCACATAATCAATAAATAAATTAGTTAAAAACTCAAAGTTTCTTCCCCAACTCATTATTATTGAAAAAACTGTTGATGCCACTAACCAATATTTAAATTTCCCCTTTACCAAAAATAGTCCTAGAAAGAAAAGAAATATGATAACGGCTCCAACATAAGCAGGTGCTTCGACAATTAATTGATCTCCCCAATAGGTATAAACTTGTTTCGTAAAACCTTCTGCCTGCTTAGGGCTCGCTATTGAAGAAACATATTTATAAGTATTCGAGGTTTTATCTAAACGTTCTACTGTCCCACCTCCCATATACCTGGGAACTAATAAATTAAAAGTTTCAGAAATCCCATAACTAAATTGAGTGATATAATCTTTAGATAATCCTGAGGTTACCTCCTTTGGAGTTCCATCTGAGTTGATTGTCAATGCAGTACTTCCTCGTGTACTAAAATCTGAATACTCTTTAGTTGCCATTAACCTTGTTGAATTAACTCCAACAGCCAACAACATGCCGGTAATTATTATTAAAGATTGAGACGTAAACTGTGTAATTTTCTTTTTTTTAACAGCTTCTATAAGCTCTATAATCCCTAGGATAAAAATAGCATAGAGTAAATAGTAAGTCATTTGAGGATGGTTTGCTTTAATTTCTAAAGCAGTTGCTACAGCGGTTAAAGTAAAACCTGTTAAATATTTTTTCTTAAAAACATAAATAACACCTGCAAGAACTAAAGGCATATAAGCAATTGCATGTGCTTTTGCATTGTGCCCAGCACCAAATATAATCATGAGATATGTTGAGAAACCAAAGGCTAGGGATCCCATAATGGCTAATTTCCAATCTACTTTAAAGGCAAGTAACATAATATAAAAGCCTAAAAAATATAAAAATAAATAATCGGCAGGTCTGGGAAGAAAACGAATTAAACGGTCTAAATAGGTTAGGTAATCGTGTGGAAAATAAGTTCCAATTTGATATGTAGGCATACCACTAAAAGCACTTTCTGCCCAATAAGGTTCTAAACCAGTTGTTAATCTATAATCATTTACCTCCTTTGCCATTCCGATGTGTTGTGTGATATCGGATTGGGATAGTTTTTCTCCTTTTAAAACTGGATGGAAGTATAATAATGCAGCAATTATAAAAACTAATAATGAAACTAAATGAGTTGAAAAAAATTTTAAATTCATATTAATCTATTTCTTCAAAATCTACATATTCTCCAACAGAGTTATTCCCTTGAGTATTAGAATTTGGCTTTTTATCTATGATAGTTTCACCTTCTTTTGTTGATGAATTATGAGTTTGTTTATGTTTTTGTTGAGCTTTTTCTTGCATATTTCCAACTACTTTTTTTAATAATATAGGAGCAAATATTCTTGCTAGAAATCGAAAACTATAATATACAATTAAAAAAATAAGAATTGTTCTTAATAAACCCATTAAATCTGCTTGTTGCATGTAAACATAAAATTAAAATCAAAAATAACAATTTGATAATAAAAGTTACGTTAATAGAATACAAAAATTTAACACCATTAAAAAGTATTTATGCATTTGATGAGTCCAATTTTTAGAGTATGTTTGTGTGAAACCAAAAAAATATTTTTTTGAGATTAAATTATTTAATAAATAAACTAAAAGTATTTTTAATGCTTAGTATGTTAGTTTTAACACATACTGCGTTAGCTCAGTACACTAATGTTATCAATTCAAACAGACCTGGACTCTCAGAATCTCCCTATTCAATTGGCACTAGAGTATACCAGTTAGAAACGAGTCTCTTTTATAGAGAAACTAACAAGTATCCAACTTTTTACAGACCTCAATCCTACGGGGTTGATTTCTTATTAAGATCTAGTTTTTTAAATGAAAAACTAGAGTTTAATATAAATTTAGCCTATCAAAATGAAGAAGTTGGTTTTCAAAATATTTTTAATTCAAGTTACCAAAAAACAGGCATTAGCAAGTTAATTATTGCAGCAAAATATTTAGTATTTGAAAAAAAATACGAGGATAAATCAAAAGAAATAAGAAGTTGGGTTGCAAGAAATAGTTTTGATTGGAAAAGACTAATTCCTTCAGTCGCAATTTATGCCGGAGCAAATACCGGTATTCCAGATAACATATATAAAACAAATAGTTTTTCGCCCAAGGTCGGAGTACTTCTTCAAAACGATCTGAGTGATAATTTTAATATTATCACTAATATATTTTATGATAGAATTGGGACTGAGTTACCTGAATTATCATACATCATAACAGCTACCTACAGTTACAAACCTAGATGGTCTGTTTTTTTTGAAAATCAAACAATGTTTGACAAGTACCAATACCAATCAAATATTGGTACTGGTATTGCCTTTTTATTTAATAGAAATCTTCAATTGAATAGCTCTTTTAGATTACTAGCAGATGGAAAATCTTCAGGATTTTACTCTTCATTAGGAGCTTCATATAGATTAGACAGACATGTTGATAAAGTTCTTAATGAAGACAAAAAAAGTAAGTCAATAAAAAATAAAGGATTTTTTGGTAAAAAAGGATTTTTGAACAATTTAACAAATAAATTTAAAAATCTATTTAGAAAAAAAGGTAAGAGAGTATCAACAAAAAAATCCAGTCTAAAAAAGGAAACTATTCAATCTATCAATAATAATAGCGCTACAAATAAAGAGAATTTAGAAGAAAAGTCTTTAAGAGTAAAACCAATAAGAAGAAGAATTAGTCCCTCAAAAATAAAGGAAGAAAAAGATAAAACAAAGAAAGGTTTTTTTAATATTCTAAAGACAAGAAAAAAAGATGAAAAACAAGATTCAGAAAAAAACACCAAAGAACTTGAAAAAGAGATAAAAAATCTGGAAAAAGAAGTAAAAAAAGACAATAAAAAACTCAAAAGAGAAAGAAAAAAAGAAGAAGCTGAAAAAAAGAAAAAAGAAAAAGCAAGTAAGAAAAGAAAAGAAAAAAGTGAGGTAGATGATGATGATGATAATGATGATGAAAACGACTTAAATTAAGACCTAAACTAGTGCCATGATTACACTAAA
>Ga0206682_10004812_pt1 | contig 10817 bp, 12 predicted proteins | sample M240m12015metaG_FD_155444 | JGI IMG/M metagenome (GOLD analysis project Ga0206682, IMG submission 155444) | Ammonia-oxidizing marine archaeal communities from Monterey Bay, California, United States - M2 40m 12015 | ecosystem: Environmental > Aquatic > Marine > Intertidal zone | place: USA... | reverse complement strand
ATTCAGCAGCATATTTCACCGGACCTGGGCTTGCTTCGCAGAACATCGAATCATGAAGCGGCATCAGGCGTTCATTGATGCTTTGCGCGGTGGCAATATCACCAGCCGCCCAAGCGGCATGCATTTCACTCAATAATTTTGGCGCGATATTCGCCGTAACCGAAATACAGCCATGCCCACCAGCTGCCAGATATGGAAGGGCAGTTGCATCTTCGCCAGATAATTGTGCAAAATCAGCCCCAAGAAGATTGCAAAGCCGTGTTGGACGCCCAGCATCGGCAGTGGCATCCTTGATTCCCGTGATATTAGCATGGTCAGCAGCAAGGCGCGCCATGGTCGCATCATCAACCTTCACAATTGACCGGCCTGGAATATCATAGACTATAACTGACACGGAAACGGCTTTGGCAACGGCTGAAAAATGCTGATACAGCCCTTCTTGGGTTGGTTTGTTATAATAGGGGCTGACGATCAGCACCGCATCCGCGCCAGCTGCTGCGCCAGTTTTGGCAAGCCGCACCGCTTCGGCGGTGCTGTTTGATCCGGCACCGGCAATAACTGGGACGCGGCCAGCGGCCTGTTTAATACATAGCTCGACAACAAGATCATGTTCTTCATGTGACAATGTCGGTGACTCGCCGGTTGTCCCAACAGGGACCAGCGCGGCAGTACCATTTTCAATTTGCCAATCAACCAGCTTGCAAAACGCGTCCTTGTCGATCTGCCCATTTTTGAAAGGCGTGACAAGAGCGGTGCAAGAACCGGAAAAAACAGCGTTTGTTGATGCTGGTGACATTGTTCATCTCCTTACGGCACAAAGCCGATAACCATATTGCGGTAAAATAGGCATGCCGCATGATAAACACAAGCCAACAATTATTGTCACTTGTGTGCGGCAAGCCTGTGTCCGCACCCTCCCCTCGCGCCGCACTTCAATATACCCCAAAAATTGACTAAACCAACATGCCCAACCAACAAATTCGGGTTTGATTGACCTTGTTTCGGAAAGGATCTAATTTTGCACCACATAATCTTGTTTTGGAAATATCACAAATGACAAATTCAACATCCCTGCCGCAAACCGCTGACGGCGCGCTTCGAATTGACCTTGCTACGATCGAAGCCGCTGCCGACCGGATACGGTCACATATTTTCAAAACGCCACTTTTGGAATCTCCACGGCTGAATGATTATTTGGGACGCCGCCTTCTGGTGAAAGCCGAAGCTTTACAGCATACCGGATCGTTCAAATTGCGCGGCGCAACCAATGCGGTTTGGAGCCTTGACGATGATGTTCGTCATGTTGTGGCCTTTTCCAGCGGTAATCACGCTCAAGGCGTTGCCCGCGCCGTTACCACCCGCGGCCTAAAAGCCACCATCATCATGCCCGAAGACACGCCAGCAACCAAAATCGAAGGCACCAAGGCCTATGGCGCCGATGTTGTGACCTATGATCGCTATACGGAATCACGCGAAGCAATTGGCGAGGCGCTAAGTCAAAAATATAATGCCAATCTGATAAAACCCTATGACGATGTTCGAGTGATTGCTGGACAAGGCACGGTTGGGCTGGAAATCGCCCGACAAGCAAACGTGATGGACGTTGTTCCCGATGCGCTGATTTGTTGTTGTGGCGGCGGCGGCCTGATTGCAGGCACCAGCATCGCACTTCATGCGCATTTTCCCGAAACCAAAATCTGGTGCGCCGAGCCTGAATTTTATGATGATACGAAACGGTCATTAGAAACCGGCATGATTGAACGGGCGCAAACCGACAAATCATCCATTTGTGATGCGATCGTAACGCCAGAACCCGGGCAATTGACCTTTCCGGTGAATCGCCAGCATCTGTCAGGCGGTGCCGTTGTAAGCGATAAGCAAGTGCTTAAAACCATTGCAACGCTGTTCAAACATCTAAAAATCGTTGTTGAACCGGGCGGTGCTGTCGCTGTTGCTGCGGTTTTGACCGGACAGGTTCCCGCCGGCGCCGATAATATCATTGCAGTGGCATCAGGCGGCAATATTGATCGTGATATGTTCAAACGCGCGCTTGATGAAGATCCATTTTTCTAGAGATCGCATAAAATTTTCACAAACCGAGTAAAAGCTAAAAAATGACCACTGAAAATATTCAATTTGTTCTGGGTGGCGCTCGCTCCGGAAAATCTGAATTTGCTGAAAAGCTGGCGCTGGCGTCTTTTGCCACCATGCCAGCCAACAGCGCGCGACTTGTCTATCTGGCAACCGCCGAGGCATTTGATGACGAAATGCAGGCGCGAATCGATCTTCACAAGGCACGGCGCAGCGCCAATTGGCAGCTTTGTGATGCCCCTATTGACCTGCCGGCGATGATACGTGCGCATGGTGGAAAAGACGCAACCTTGCTGGTTGATTGCACAAGTGTCTGGATGACAAACCTGTTGATAAATGGAAAAGATATTCAACGCTATCGCGATGATTTTATTGACGCGCTCGGCAACGCATCTGGAAAAATTATTGTCGTTGCCAGCGAAACCGGCCTTGGCATTGTCCCTGATAATAAACTATCGCGCCAGTTTCGCGACGCGAATGGAAAAACCAATCAGGCTATTGCCCAAATTGCACATTGCGTATTTTTTATGGTCGCGGGGATTGTCCAAAAGATTAAACCGACTGAGAATTGATCCGGTTAACGTGAATATTATTTTTCTATTTCAATCTAAGCGAGTTTTTAATGACCTATTTTCAATCATCTAGCCAGATTAGCGATGTCATCGCCGATCTTCCTCCTGTTGATGGCAGAACGCAAAACAGGGCCGCATCGCGCCAAGCAGAGTTGACCAAGCCGCCCGGCTCGCTTGGCAGACTGGAGGAAGTGGCGATTTGGATGGCGGGCTGGCAACAGCGTGATTGCCCCGCAATTGAGCATGGTCAATGTTTGATCTTTGCTGGCAATCATGGGGTTGTGGCGCAGGGCATATCGCCCTTCCCCGCCGAAGTTACCGCCCAGATGGTAGTCAATTTCGCCAATGGTGGCGCGGCAATCAACCAGCTATGCGATCTTGCTAACCTCAAGCTTGATGTTATTCCGCTTGAACTTGACCGGCCAACCAATGATTTAAGTCTTGGCCCAGCAATGAACGAAGATGAAACCATTGCCGCAATGAATATCGGGGCTGAGGCGCTTGATGACAATTGTGACTATCTGATTGTTGGCGAGATGGGCATTGGCAATACAACGGCAGCAGCGGCATTGTGCCTTGGCCGGTTTGGTGCCGATGCCACCGGTTGGGTTGGTCCGGGGACCGGGCTTGATGATGATGGCGTCAAACATAAAGCCAAAGTGATCGAGGCCGCGCTTGCCATCCAATCGCCAGTCGCACAACATCCGGTTTCCTTACTTGCCGCTTTTGGCGGGCGGGAATTGGCGGCCATTGCTGGCGCGGTTCTCGCTGCCAGAATGCGGTCAATTCCGGTGATGCTTGATGGCTTTATCTCAACCGCTGCCGCTGCAGCCCTAACTGCTGATAAAAAGCTTGGCGTTCTTGATCATGCCATGATTTCACATATGTCAGGCGAGCCAGGGCATTTACGGCTTGCGGTCGCGCTTCGCAAACAGCCATTGGTCGATCTTCGGATGCGGCTTGGCGAGGCCAGCGGTGCCGCTGTGGCAAGTCTGCTTGTCCGCGCCGCCTGTGCAACGCATAATGGCATGGCAACCTTTGCCGAGGCAGGCGTTAGCGGGGGCTAAAATGACATCGAAACGCCAATCACGATTTGGCGATATCGCAGCCGCCTTTATGCTGTTAAGCCGGATTCCGGCGAAGTATCAATTTGCCAAAGACAGCCCGCCTGATTTCATCAGCTCGTTATGGGCGTTTCCACTTGTCGGTCTTGTGATTGGCGGTATCGGCGGCATGATGCTTGTTGTTTCAGGTTTTTTCGGCCTGCCTTTGCTTGTTTGTGGCGGGCTTTGCGTTGGCGTGATGGCAATGGCAAGCGGTGCGATGCACGAAGATGGGCTTGCCGATACGGCTGATGGGTTTGGCGGTGGTCGGGATGTGGATGATAAAATGCGCATCATGCATGACAGCCAAATTGGCAGCTATGGCGTTTTGGCGTTATGCCTTAGCACAATCATCCGCATCAGCCTTTTTGCCAGCATTGCCACACTGGATCTGTCAAATCTGGCACTGATTGGCCTTGTTGCAGCCATCGCCGCCGCGGCGCGTTGGCAAATCTTGATTGCCTTGTGGGCGTTTCCAATTGCCGCCGGCGCCAAGCTTGCTAAAGTGACCGGCCGACCATCGGTGACCGCCATTTTCGCAGCCGCTTTTCTTTGGGTTATGCCCATGGCTTATTTTGCCATGCCCCTTGCTGCGGTGATTGCTGGCAGTGCGGCTTTATTGGCCTGCCTTGGCCTTGGCAGGCTTGCCATGCGGCAAATCCACGGCATCAGCGGCGATGTGATGGGTGCCATGATTATTCTTGGCGAAATTATGCTTGCTGCAGGGTTATTCATCACCTTAAACACCCCGCATGATATAGGGTTTTTTGGATGATCGGCAAAGATGACATAACCGATTTCTATTTCATTCGGCATGGCCCTGTGGTCAAGAAAGATGGGCATTTACCGCCACATGATGCGCCATTGATTGACCAGCCATTTGATCTGGATGCGCTGGTGAAAACCCTGCCACATCATGCTGACTGGCATATCAGCCCGCTGCAACGCGCGCAACAAACCGCCGCGCTTTTAACCGGTCATTTAGCGCCAGCATCGAAAATCACCGTACCTGCGCTTGCCGAACAGCATTTTGGCGATTGGCATGACCAGCCAATTGCCACCATCTGGCAACAGCTTGCCACGCTGCCAAAACATAATTGGTCTTTCATCACGCATGATTTTTGCCCGCCACATGGCGAAAGCTTTGACCAGCAAATGCGGCGTGTCGCCTCATGGTGTGATTTACAAGAGCGCAAGCGATTTACCACCGCGCAGATTGTCGTGGCGCATATTGGCACCATCAGAGCTGTTCTGACACATATTCTTGGCCTGCCAGCAGATGTGGCACAAGCCATCGAAATACCCTATTTTGGCGGGCTTCATACAAGCCTAATGACCAAAGACCATGCCGCGCAAAATCAAGGTGGGGCTTGGCAAATTCATCAGCTTGGCAAATTCACCAGCAAGGCATAATCACGCCGCCCGCCGCCTTAGCCTGTTTGGTCATCTTTCAGCAGCGTTATGACGGCTTTGTCAAATGCCGCGCACCACGCGGGTCAATCCAGCCAATCGATCCATCATCACGAAGATGAACAACATTCAGTCCGAAATGGCTGGCATTGCGGAACATCAGCATTGTCGATCCGCCAAGTTCAAGCCGCATTACGGCCTGTTCAACCGTAAGCACCTCGATATCATATGATAATTCAGCGACAATCGGCAAAAGATCATCTTCATCACCGCTGGCATCGGCTAATTGGGATGCGCCGGCATAAACCGCCATCGGCGCAATATCGATATCATCCTCTTCAAGATTGGTTAAAGCACCGCGATGGTTCTTTAAACGCCTTTTATGCCGCCGAAGCCTTTTTTCGGCATGTTCAATCGCCGCATCTAGGGCCGCATGTGCATCAGCGGCGCGACCAGTCGATTCAAGTTCCATTCGTCGTGACAAGGCAACACGTGTTTTTACGGTAAAACCAGAATCAGCCTTTTCGAGCGTGACATGACCGCTGACAGCGTTGTGAAAATATTTCTCGACAACATTGTTTAATGACAATTCGGCATGCTCCTGAAAAGCGAGCCCGGTATCCATATTTTTTCCAGAAATACTAATTTGCATAGATAAACAAACCCCCAATCTTCGACCAAAAACAAGGTCGTGCGTGAACGCCTACTGGAACGCGCGAAGATCAGGCACCTATCTAAAAAACGCTTGTCAAAGTGCAAGAACAAGCTGCCGAGCGGAGCACCAAAACGAACGCTCCAGATATTTACTGTGCCAAGCTTTACGATAACTGACAAGTAATCATGTGCATTATTTCTTTGGACATTCAACACGCAGCCCCGATGACACGCAGCCCCAATGACAGGCGGCCGCCCTGAACATGATCAACCCCATGAAGAGGCCGCGCCGCCTCGCCTGTACGCCCCGCAAATGCTGGTGCCGATAATAAAACAATGCGCCCGGGGCGATCATCGATCACGCGGCGTTGACCGCCATCGCGGATTGGAGTTGCAAATAAACGTGACTGCCCAGCCAAGGTGGCAATCACCACAATATGCTGATAGCGCAAGCCATCACGATGAACACCAATCCCGCGTGATCCGGCGGGATAGCGTTGGATGGCAAAATCATCAAACCGGAAATCAGTCGAAAATGGCGATGGGGTCATCATATGCCCGGCCTGAACAAGACCGGTTTCAAGACAATGGGCAAACTGATCAAAAGCATCAATACGCGGGGCCGGAAAACAAATGTCAAAATCTTGAAACACACGATTGGATTTATAACTGATTTCGGGACGCGCGCTGCGAAATGGCTGGCACTCGGCAAGCTTGGTGAGACACGCAACTTCATCTTTGGTTAAAAAGGCAAAACTCACCCATTGACGCCCAGGTTGTGCCAGCCGGTCCAAGGCACGCCGCAATTGCCCAACGCGTGAGGTATCAAGCCCGAACATAGGATTAGATCCCGCCGTCACTGGCGATAAATTCAACCGATGTTTTGCAGCTGGCGCAAACAAGACCCGATTTCCGGCGATGACGTTCGACCGCAAAACAACCATTCGGGCATTGCATGACCCAGCGCGCTTTGGAAAAATTCAAACTATGACAGCGCGTTGCCGTACATCCGATTTCGCGCGCCTTTTGCCGCCAAACCGCATCATGGCCGTGATATGGCCCAACAAGCGCATGCGCAATTTCATGCAGAATCGTATCGCGAATATGGTCTTTTTCGGCATTGCGGACATAAAGCCGCGAAAGCGAAATAACCTTTGTATTATAATCACATTGACCGGCGCGGCGGCGTGCATGATCAAGCTTGACCCGCCACCCGGTCAGGCCATGTTGCTGCATCAATTCGGTTGCTGTTTCAATCGCATCAGCAAGTGGCCGATGAACGGCCTGTTCAGGCTCTAGTGCCGTTTTTGTCGGCAAGGTGGCGGCGGCTGGCCGATTGGCATGCGCAACCCGTTCCAACAAATTTGAGACCCGCCGTCTGAACATGTCAGCCCCTTAAATCAAACCCGCCCCGCTAGTGGCTTTCATGCTTTGCCAACCAGCCAACAACTTTACTCGCCGCCGGTATCCATGCAAGGCCAGCAACAAAATAAAAGGCAAAATCAAGTACCAGATGAATATTTGTCACTAGATCGGCAACCTGCATCACCAGCCCGATATAAATGATCAAGGCCGGGATTAACCCGATTGCAACGGTCAAATGCCGCCAGCGTGACATGTCAATTCTCCTGTTTTGATCTCCTGCCCCCTATAGATGGGCAGTAACCACAGCCGTTAAAGCCCCTCATCCAAAAGCATTGCGAAAAAACCAAACGCCCCTATCCAATTATCGCCTTGATTGCCGCGATCACATCGTCAAGCGAATGGCAAATCTGATAATGCCGATGCCCTTTTTGACAATCGGGTCGTGCCAGAAACCAGACCGGCAAGCCGAGCTGGCGCGCGGCCTCAATCTTGGCGAACGACCAGTTCCCACCTGCGTTTTTGGCACAAATATGACTAATCTTATATTCGGTCAATAGCGCTAATTCATCTTCGATTTGTTTTTTAGGAAAGTCATTTATCAATTTCAAATAATTATACTTTTTTAAATCATCATCAAATTTCAGACCACGCGCCAAAAGCCATAGATCGGCACGCGAAACAAATGCAGTCACGGCGCGGCTACCACCAGCCAGAAACGGGCGCGCCTGCGCTGGCAGGGCCGCTGCCATCGCCGCCCAATTTTCAAATTCAGTCCAGCGATCATTTTTTGCCGCCTGCCATGCTGGCCGCGCATAGGCAATGACGTGCAAATCGGCCGACAGCGCGGCGGCATGACGGCTCATCTGCGCGGCATAGGGATGTGTCAAATCCACAATCGCATCAACCGCATGCCTATCACACCATTTGGCAAGCCCTTCAACGCCGCCAAAACCGCCAATCCGCGTTTCAACACCAAATGCCGCAGGCCGATCGGTTGCACCAGCCAATGACGCGGTTATGCGGATGTTTGGATTGGTTGCCAATTGCGCCAATAATTGCCGCGCCTCACCAGTGCCAGCCAGAACCAGAAGATGCGTCATGGCGCAATGGTTCCGGCCGTGCCAAGGATCTGGCCGTCACGCGCCACCACCAGAATTTCGATATTCACCGCGGCACCGGCAATGACACCAAGCGCGGTCTTTTGCGCCGCAGCAGCGATTGCATTTGCCAATTTTACCCGCATTTCAGGCGCTCCCTGCTGAATAACATCAAGAACACTATTCGCATTGGCAACCATGTCATGGTCATAACCACATGGCGCCGCCAAATCTGCCAAGGCGACAAAATCGACTTGTGATCGCGCCGAATGAAGGTCGATCGCGCCCTGCCCAAGCTTGACCATCTTGGCAAAACCACCAGCAATGGTCAGGTTGGCAACCGGATTGCGGCGCATATATTTTAGCATGCCACCAACAAAATCACCCATATCCATCAACGCAATTTCGGGCAAATCATAACGGGCGATGACAGCTTTTTCCGATGTTGATCCGGTTGAACCGGAAACATGGACAAGCCCATTTGCCCGTGCCACATCAATGCCGCGATGAATCGAGGCAATCCATGCCGAGCAGGAAAAGGGCCGCACAACACCGGTGGTGCCAAGAATTGACAAGCCGCCGTCGATGCCAAGGCGCGGATTCCATGTTTTCAGCGCAATTTTTGCCCCATCGGGAACCGAAATTTCGATGATGATATCGCGCGGGCCATCCAACGCCGTCGCCAATTGATCAATCGCCTCGGTCATCATCTGGCGCGGCACCGGATTGATCGCCGGTTCGCCAACAGCAATTGGCAGACCCGGTTTGGTGATGAGGCCAACCCCATCGCCACGGGTGAACGTCACCCCCGATTGCGGCAATCCCTGTTGCAAACAGGCAATGATCAGCGCCCCATGCGTGACATCAGGATCATCACCAGCATCTTTTATGATGCCGGCTTTTGCCCAATCTTTGCCCTGATCGGTAAAGGCCACCTCCAGATCGGCCTCTTTGCCACCCGGGGTGACCACACTGACACGGTCGGGAAATGCACCGGTTATCAGTGCCATATAGGCAGCATTCACCGCAGCTGTTGCACAGGTGCCGGTGGTCCAGCCGAACCGCAGGTTTGTCGTCAGCCTTTTGGTCATATACCCGTTCAATCCATGATGGTCATCATCGCGTGATCAGATGATTGATAATTTATGCTTTTTACATCATTTCCTGCCAAGAAAATGATGCAATCATCACCTAACTGGCTTAATATCGCGCGATATGAGGGACAAGAACAACCAAAATCCGTCGCAGATGGAAATGCCGCCGCTAAATGACCGGTCATGGCCGGTTTTTGAGCCGGGATGGGTGTGGATGGTCGGCGGCGGTCCGGGGGACCCCGGCTTGGTGACGCTTCATGCGCTCAATGCCCTGAGACAGGCCGATGTGATCATTTATGACGCGCTGGTCAATCAGGGGATTCTTGATTGGGCCAATCCCGCTGCAATCATTGAATATGCTGGTAAACGTGGCGGTAAACCGTCCCCGCAACAGCGCGATATATCGCTGAAACTGGTTGAACTTGCCCGCAATGGCAAACGCGTATTACGGCTAAAGGGCGGCGACCCATTTGTGTTTGGGCGCGGCGGCGAAGAAGCGCAAACCCTTGTTCAAGCGGGCATAAAGCTTCGCATCATCCCGGGTATTTCGGCGGGTATTGGCGGGCTTGCCTATGCTGGCATTCCGGTAACGCATCGCGATGTTAATCAGTCGGTTACATTTTTATCAGGGCATGACCGCACTGGTGCCATGCCATCGGCGATCGACTGGCAGGCCGTATCGCGCGGGTCACAGGTCATTGTGATGTATATGGCGATTAAACATATGCCCGATATTTGCCAGAAACTGCTTGATGCTGGGCGCGATCCAAACGAACCGGTTGCCGTGGTCAGCAACGCCACCAATCCTGATATGAGGGTTCTGGAAACAAAGTTATCAACAGCAATGCAGGATATTCAAGATAGCGGCATTGGCGCGCCAGCCGTTGTCTGTGTCGGGCGGGTCACGCTAATGCGGCAATGTCTTGACTGGCTTGGCCAGATGGATGGCGTGCCGGTTCGCGACCTTGACCCGCTGAATGTGCGTTCGGTTTCGGAAACGGGCTAGCGACTTTTCCCAGTTAAAGGGCATCACGAAAATGGCATCAAAGGGGCTTATGATTGCCGGTCTTGCATCGGGAAGCGGCAAGACCATGGTAACGCTTGGGCTGCTTCGTGCCTTGGCGCGGCGTGGCAAAGCACCTGCCGCTGGCAAAACCGGCCCTGATTATATCGATTCAGGATTTTTAAGCGTGGCCGCTGGGCGCAAAGCGGTAAATCTTGACCAATTCGCCATGTCAAAACCGCTATTGGCGCATCTTGCCGCCGACCAGGCCGGTGATACGCTGATCATCGAGGGGGTTATGGGGCTTTTTGATGGCGCAAGCGGCAATGCAGGCAGCAGCGCCGCCTTGGCCAAATCCCTCGATATTCCGGTTATTCTGGTGATGGATATCCGCCATACAGCCCAAACCGCGGCCATGATTGCCGCCG
>Ga0206682_10004806_pt1 | contig 10833 bp, 8 predicted proteins | sample M240m12015metaG_FD_155444 | JGI IMG/M metagenome (GOLD analysis project Ga0206682, IMG submission 155444) | Ammonia-oxidizing marine archaeal communities from Monterey Bay, California, United States - M2 40m 12015 | ecosystem: Environmental > Aquatic > Marine > Intertidal zone | place: USA... | reverse complement strand
AATCCCCTTGCCTTTAGGTAAGGGGATTTTTTGTGGTATTTTGTACAACCTATGAACGAGCATCTAGACCCCACTGGGGAAAATTTTTCAAATACGGAGCGTGAAATAGAACGTAAGCTTCGTCCATTGTCCTTTGATGATTTCACGGGGCAGGCGCCAGTATTGGAAAATCTTAAAATCTTTGTGGAGGCGGCTAAAATGCGCGATGAGGCTATGGATCATGTTTTACTACATGGACCCCCGGGATTAGGGAAAACTACCCTCAGTCATATTCTAGCCAATGAGCTAGGAGTGGGAATAAAAATCACTTCAGGTCCGGTTTTAGATAAGCCGTCGGATTTAGCGGGTCTTCTAACGAACCTTCAAGAGAACGACGTCTTATTTATTGATGAAATCCACCGTCTTTCGCCTGTAATAGAGGAATACCTCTATAGTGCCATGGAGGATTTTAAGATTGATATTATGATTGATTCTGGGCCAAGCGCTCGGAGTGTTCAAATTGCTTTAAATCCATTTACTCTTGTCGGAGCAACCACGCGTTCAGGATTGCTAACAGCACCGCTGAGAGCGCGCTTCGGTATTAATGCCCGTCTAGAGTATTACGACGTTGAGTTGCTCAGTACCATTGTTGATCGCAGTGCTGAAATATTGAATGTACAGACCGAATATGAAGCAGCAATACGCATTGCGAGCCGCTCAAGAGGAACACCACGTATAGCAAATGCTTTATTGCGTCGTGTACGTGATTTTGCTATGGTCAAAGGGAATGGTTCGATCGATGTTGAGATCGCTGAATACGGGTTGAATGCATTAAATGTCGATAGCCGTGGGTTAGATGAAATGGACAATAAAATCATTTCTGTACTCATTGATAATTTCGCTGGAGGCCCAGTAGGGCTTAGTACATTAAGTACCGCTATCGGTGAGCAATCGGAAACTATTGAGGAAGTATACGAGCCTTATTTGATTAAGGAAGGTTTTATTCTACGTACACCTCGAGGTCGTATGGTCACAGAAAAAGCCTATCAACATTTGGGTAAGGCGCGTAAAGATTCAGGCGCAACCGGTTCATTGTTTTAATGTCACCCGAAGCGGCTTCAAGGATTATAAAACGACTTGCAAACGAGCAGGGATTTTTCGCTTGTGGTATAGCCAAAGCAGATTTTCTTGAAGAAGAAGCCACAGGATTAGAGCGTTGGTTGAACGCGGGATATCACGGTGAAATGTCATGGATGGAAAATCACTTTGATGCGCGTTTAGACCCACGAAAGCTGATGCCGGGGGCAAAATCCGTGGTTAGCGTTCTTCTGAATTATTATCCAGAACAAGAACAGCAAGCCGGAACTCCAAAGATTTCAAAGTATGCCTACGGTCGCGACTACCACAAGGTAATTCGTGGAAAGCTCAAGCGTATGATTGAAGGCGTGCGTGCAGAAATCGGTGAAGTCGAAGGTAGAGGATTCGTGGATAGTGCCCCGGTAATGGACCGTGCTTGGGCGCGTAGGAGTGGTTTGGGTTGGATTGGTAAGCACAGTTTATTATTGAGTAAGAAGGAGGGAAGTTTCTTTTTTATTGGCGAGCTAATACTTGATCTAGAATTGGCCCCTGATGGACCCAGTACAGACCATTGCGGGACTTGTACGGCGTGTATAGATGCGTGCCCTACGCAAGCGATAGTAGCGCCAACGGTAGTGGATAGTAATAAGTGTATCAGCTATCTAACCATTGAGTATAAGAAGGCCTTACCGGATACGTATCAAGACAAGATGGAGGAGTGGGTATACGGTTGCGATGTTTGTCAAGATGTATGTCCATGGAATCGGTTCTCGAAACCTACTACCGAACCGGAGTTCCAAATAAGAGACGCTGTTGCGACTAAAGGTTGGGAGGAATGGGAAGAGGTCACCCACGAACTGTGGGATGAAATCATGAAAGGTTCTGCCATCCGAAGAACAGGCTACGAAGGATTTAAACGCAATCTCAAATTTGCTAAGAAACCTTAGTTAATAGGAACTTCGATGACTTGAAGGATCCGGTAATTGGTTGGATTGAATACGTAAACTACAACGGCTGCATTAGATTGCACCCAATCCGTATTCCATGCAATAGAGTAGTTGCCAGATAAAGTATCACCAGGAAGCATTGGGCTCGTACCGAAACTTTCTCCCCAGGTATCGGTCATATAATCACGTAAAACGTTCATATGCACATAATTCGAATCACGGGTATCATCTGGCATCAGTTGTGGGCTCACGATATTACTCTCCTTAATGAGAACAGCAATGTTCAGATCATGCAGTAGTCCCATTTGAGGTAATCCTTGGGCACTAACTTCGAGGTTGCCGTTATTCACACTGGCTGAAGCTTCGAGTGCGATTCGCAGTGTGGAGTCAACAGCTTCTGCGCTTAAAGTAGGCCAGTTACTGTACGCAGACCAATGTCCATTCCCCGACGCCGTCCAATTCTCGCGATTTACCATCCCCACAGGAAGGAAGTTGGTACCGAAAAAATTCTGGATAGCTTTTCCTTCAGGTGTAGTAAAGTCAGCAGGGTAATCCGCATTGGTGTTTGTGAAGTTTCCAGGGCCCGCATGTATGGCAAGTCCAATGATTCTTGAGCCGTAGGCATCTACTAATGCTTCAATAGCTTTTGAGGCCTTGGGACAGTTCTTACAACGGTGGCCAGTAAAATCTTCGATGAGTACATTGCGTTGCTGCTGCGTACTGGTCGTATCCTGAATGTTTCCCTTGAACGGTTGGTCAATAACATCGCATGACGGTGTCATGAAGATCAAAGTGATAATGCCGATTGAAAGTAGGAGTTGCTTCATGTCTTAGAAACTTGTGGTTAGGGAGAAACTCACACCATTCGATGGTGGAACGACACGACATACCCCTCCAACGCAAAAGATACCACGTTGTTGACGGCCGTAAGAAAGTTGGAATCGGCTCGTGCCTTCCGTGTAAACCACACTAGCGAGCGGGTAGTGAAGCTGTTGATCCGGGTCGGGATTCCCGTAGTTGTAGATGTCTTGAACGCTAAAAAACCAATGTGGTGCAATACTGTATTCCACTAGCGCCATAGCCATACTGCCTCGATCGTCTTGTGTGGAGAGCAATTGAAATTCATTGCGCAGATAGTGTTTCGATTTCACCCGGTATAAGGTTTCAAAAACGATCACATCTGCATCCATGGTTTTTATGTTCTCGGGGTTTGAAAGCATGGGTTCGTCACCTAACCCATCCTCAAGGACACTGCGGTTGTAGTGCAAGTTTAAATAGGTGAAGTTGTACTTGAAAGATCTATTGACCTTCTTACTGATTTTAAAGTTCAAGTCGTGAAAATAGGGAATAGTTCCACGGTCCATAGGATCACTGTAATAACCTTGTAAAGTTCGAAGAGTGTCATTAGAAGACGCCACATAATCTTTATCGATACTTTGAACGGCGCTGTAATTAATGCTTACAAGCGTCCCATATTTCCCGCCGAGTTTAGATTTGCGTTTGAATCTATAATTAGCTTCCAATTGGATGCCTTCTTCGCCATTAATTTGCGTCGCATATTGGTACAATGCCGGTAAAGCATAGGTATGAACCTCGGTTGTTGGGCTCAGGTAGTTCACCAACATGTCGATGGTACTTCCGTTGCGGTCACTTCTAAAACTCATGTTATCTATGCGCTTCACACCAGCAATCACGCCGAGTCCATTTTTACTGTAACTAAGATTGGCTATAAAACCGTTGCCATCTTTGTATATGTAACCATTATCGGCACTTGGATCGTTGGCTTTATAGGCGAATTCGGTATTTAAAACCCAGGGACCCTTCATTAATTGGGAACGAACACCTCCTGCAGCTACATTTTCGGGCAGCACTAAAAACGGATCGTTTGCACGTTGGTATTTACTCATGTAGCTGGCTCCGATTGTCCAACGAAGACCCAGCGAGTCGAGCGCATGCCAACGTTCGCTTAAATTGACTTCAGCATCTACACCTCTTAAAAGACCTGGGCTTTTTTCAAAATAGAAACGTTGTCTTCCCAGAACTCCCTTGAGGTATACACCTTTCGCAATATTCGCTTTGACGCGCACCCCATCCATTGCATTATCATAGCCTAACCCTCGCTCCTCGTAGGAGCGGAATACCATGCCAGATCCGAACTGCTCGTAAAAACTTCCTACAGTGACATCTAGGTTATCCTGTTTAAACTGTAAGTAGCGATAAGTAATGCCTTCACCGCGATATCCCTCAGGGAAACCCAGCATAACATTCTGATAATTTTCATAACGCAATCCTCCTGAAAAATCACCGTCGGTGTAGACGAAATTTGCGTAGCCCTGACCCAGAAAACGTTCATCTGGATAAAACTCACCAGAAGGATCAATCCCTTCATCTCGAAGGTACCATTGGCCGTCTAACTGGAAATTCCCATGCAATTGGCCGCCGTAAGAATCTTGTGCTATAGCTGCACCAGGCAAAAGGAGCAGCGTAAGTAGGCGTCTGGCTAATCCGTTCATTTGTATCAATGTTCAACCGATTCTCCGCGAGCCACTTTAGCAACAACTTCGGCGAGGTTTTCTTCATCTCCAGGTGAATAGCCGCTGTGCTTCCAAACGACTTCACCATCCATATTCAATACTAAGGTGAAAGGCACATTAACAATACCTAGATTGCGCTTTAGGTCTTGGTTTTCATCTAAAAGAACGGTGTATTCCCATCCTTGACCTTGCACCATAGGCGCTACGCGTGATGAGTTTCTCGTATCGTCAATACTCACTGCTAAAACTTTGGCTCCAAATTCCTCTTCGAGGTCGATCGCGTAATCTGCAAATGCAGTTAATTCCTTTATGCAAGGCTTACACCAAGTTGCCCAGAAACCAATTACGGTGGGCCCTTCTGTGCTGATTTGGTCTTTAATATCGACGAGTCTTCCGTCTAGGGTTTTGAGCGTTGTACTGGGCAATTGTTGTGCCTGCATTCCTATTGTAAGGAGCGTGGCAGCGAGTGCTGCGAATAGGTTTTTCATCTAGAGCGATTTAATCAAAAAAAACGGGGGACCGAAGTCCCCCGTAAAAATAGCAATTTTTTAAGTCTTAGTGCGCAATGTTCAAGCGTAAGGTCTTGCTAACGCCATTCACATTTACATTCACAAAGTATAAACCTGCACTCAAGGCGCTAGTTTCTAGGTTGATTTTCTGCGTACCTGCATCAAGCGTTTGCGCATCTGTGAATACGGTTTGACCCATTGCGTTCACAACATTGATTGCAACATCTGCGCGATCCATCAAGTCAATTTCCACTCCTGCAATATCGTTTGCCGGGTTAGGGTAAACTGCGATATAACGCGCGAAATTGTCCATTTCGTTTACACTCGACGTAGTGTACTCTGCATATGCTGCTTGCAATACTTCACCCGTAGTGTTGTCTTGCAACCATACAATGATGTCCATATTGCTTGTTCCCACCCAGAAGTCAAATGAACCTTGTGCAGGTGCACTATTGACAGAGATAGTTGAGTTAGCATAATGTGTGTAGGTGTTTCCAGCAGTCATCGACCCCATGGCTTTTCCATTTTCACCATCCATAAATTTACGGAACACGTGGTAAAAGGTAGTTTCACCGTTGGTCTGAACATTGTGACCAATTTCTTTTTCAATCATTGCCATGTGTAACACGTTATTTGAACCTAGATTACCTAGAGCTTCAACTTCTACATCACATTGAATGTAATTACCAGTAAAGCTCCATTCAGCCGACATTTCAGCAAGCGCAGGAATAGCGGTTACAGCATCGATGTTTGCTTGGCTTGTAGCGATGTTCGAACCTGAATAAACAACATCTGGGACACCAGAAATACCGTATGCACTACGACGTGATAAAGCCTCAGCATTGTAGGCAGGGTCGTTCCCTGGCGAAGGCCAGTTCATTTGGTACTTCACTGAAACTAATTGCGTACCTGCAGTATTTACGTCGTTATCGTCTAGTAACTGCTTGTATGTTGGGTTGAAACTAGCACAAGGCCCACACGTAGATGAAGTGAACTCTTCCGCAAGTACTACGCGGTCAGCAGTAGCTGTAACCACTTCGATAGTCGCAGTAAACATGTCGTTACCTGTGTTTTGGTCGTTTCCTCCGTTCAAAGATGAAGCCCAAACATCTACGGTGTAGTTACCTGTAGTACTAGGGTTCCAGCTCGTACCGTGAGAATACGTGTACGTTTGGTACGGTGCAATACTCAAGCCTGTTAATGATTCAGTAACCGTAGTTCCGTTATTGATTTTATAATTCAAATCCATTGAAGTAATGGTTGTTCCACCGTAGTTGGTGATCGAACCTTCAATAGTGTAAGGTGCATTGTTTAAACCAACCGTGCTGAACATATCTAAAGACTCAGTTGCTAAGTCAAAGTTGTAAGGCGCAAAGATTGAGAAATCATCAATTCCCAAACCGTAGAGCCAACCGCCGGCGTCTTGGTAGTTGAAAGCAAACTGAACGTTGCTGTTACCACAAGCAGCGCTAATATCGATCCACTGTGAAGTCCAATCAGCACCTGGAGTAAGGTCTGCCAAAGAAGTCCAAGATGTACCTCCGTTTGTGGTGTACAAGAATTCGGCAGCTTCTGTTGATCCGTTATAGGTTGCACCGAAATAGAAACTTTTAAATGTTGCGTGCAGAACAGAATAATTGCTAAGGTTAATTGTGTCGGTGATAAGGTATTCGTCTGACTTATCACAGTTACAATCGTCGTCGTTTGTTCCAACGATGTTTGATCCTGGATCCGTTATGGTAAAGTACTGAGAGCTCATTGAAGATGCCGATCCTGCTTGGAATCCGCCATCAGTTGCGCTAGTAGTTTGAGTCCAGCCTGTAGGGATGCCGGAGTTAAAGTCCCACGATTGAATCGTGCTCTGGCCTTGTGCGAAAGCTACAGCGGTAGCAAACAAGGCGGTGAAGGTGAGTAGTGTTTTTTTCATGCATTTCTGTTTTTGAAGTCCGAAATTTAATAAAAAGAAGGTTATAAAATGAACTCATTGGTCTGAAAGACATTGTTTATATTTGAAGGCTAATAAAATACCCCCAATATGAAAAGAATTGCCTTCCTTTTATTCATCGCAATGAGTACTACTACCTATGCACAGTCATTAATGGTAGTGGAGCAGGATACAGTGGTTGAAGTTAATTCGACGTCTGTAGCCGATTACGGATTCCATATAAAGATCAAAAATACCGGTACTGAAGACCTAGAGGTTAAGGTACGCCGCGCATATGCGAATCCTACTTGTGCTTATGATAGCGGTTATTTTTGTTGGGACTTCTGCTACGGCTCGGACATTGACAATTCTGTTGGTCATGTGGCGGTTGACGCAGGAATGGAAAGAAACGATTTCAGTGGACATGTGTATTCACCGTCCACGAGTGCGACATGTACTGATTCTACGCGCTATGTATTCTACAGCGGAAAAGATGTAACTGACAGTTTAAGTGTCTGGGTAACTATTGCTGCTGGCCCAACCATGGGTACAGTGTCTTTACAAGTAAGTGAAAGTAGATTATATCCTAATCCAGCTAAAAACAGTGTAACCATCGAGGTACAACATTACAGTGAACTTGCTATATACAATGCTCTAGGCGCTTTAGTAAAAAGAGAAGCGCTTCGGCCGGGAACAAATACTGTCGCTCTGCATGATTTAAGCAATGGAGTTTACCTCTATTCATTCGACGGCGGGACGTATAAAAAACTCATAGTCAGTCATTAAGAAATAGCACAAAGAATCGCCGCGCAAATTGCGCGGCTTTTTTCGTTTAATACACACGATAACTAGGAATCAAACGTTAGTTATTGGTTCAATCGGTTTAGACCATGATTTACTACGTAAAAGGAGCATTTGTATTGAAGTCAGCTACTCAGGTAGTGGTAGACTGCGCAGGTGTGGGATATGATGTGCAGATTTCACTAAATACCTATGCAGATGTAGAGCCCCTATCTGAGGGCTTATTGTATACCTATCATTTAGTCCGTGAAGATGCACAAATGCTTTTTGGATTTAGTACGCAACGAGAAAAGGCACTTTTTGAATTATTAATTAGTGTTAGTGGCGTCGGCGCGAATACCGCACGTGTCATTTTGAGTTCATTGAGCCCTACAGAAGTAGAGCAAGCCATTATTAGTGAAGACATACCTACGCTACAAGGGGTAAAAGGTATAGGTGCTAAAACTGCACAAAGAATTGTGATTGACCTCAAGGATAAAGTGGTTAAGTCTGCAGCAGGTTTAGATGCAAGCGGACCGGTTGCGAAGAGCGGTGCTCGTGCAGAGGCCCATTCGGCGCTTACTACTTTAGGCATTAGCGCGAAGCAAGCAGAAACGGTATTGAACAAACTGTTGAAACAAAACCCAGGGGCGCCAACGGAAGAATTGGTTCGTCAAGCCCTTCAAATGCTATAAATGACGCGTAATTTGTTAAAAACATATGGCTGGCTTTTGCTGGTCGCGTTACTTAGCAGTCCGCAGCAACTCTTCGGTCAAAATGACGGGGGAAGTACAGATACGACTCAAAATTCGGGCAGTATCACTTTGCCTGAGCCTTCCAACTTTCAGCGTGAAATTATTTACGATCCCATCTCAGGGAACTACCTGGTCTACAAACGCATTGGGGATTTGCTACTGCCCGTTCCTGAAGTTTGGACAACAGATCAATACCGTCAATGGATGTATAACCAGGCGGAAAATGACTATTTCAATTCCAAAAGTACCGCGTTCAATGCAAGTGGAGACGATCCTCGTGATAACGCAGGATTGATTCCTCAGATTCAAACCGGAAACGAAGCTTTAGGACAAGTTTTTGGAAGTGATTTGGTCGAAATCCGTCCACAAGGAATGGCGGAAATTCGTTTTGGTGGAAAATACCAATACGTAGAAAATCCAGGCATTCCAGTGCGAAATCAAAAGACTTTTGCCTTTGATTTTGGGCAGCGCATTCAAATGAATGTGAAGGGTAAAATTGGCGATCGACTGGAATTGGGTGTGAATTACGATACCGAAGCAACGTTTGCATTCGATAATAAAATGAAATTGGACTTTGAAGGGGAGGAAGACGACATTGTGAAACGCCTAGAAATGGGTAATATCAATCTTCCTTTGAATAGTTCGCTCATTACCGGCGCCCAGAGTTTGTTTGGATTAAAGGGCCAGTTCCAGTTTGGGAATACCATGGTCACTACCGTTTTTTCGGAGCAACGTTCGCAAAGCGAAAGTATCAACGTACAAGGCGGTGGAACGACGACTGAATTTATGATTCAAGGCGATCAATACGAGGCCAATCGTCATTATTTCTTAAGTCAATTTTTTAGAAATCATTACGAGGAATATTTACAAGATATGCCCCTAATCACCTCACCTGTGCAGATTACGAAGGTGGAGGTATGGGTGACGAATGAGCGCAGTTCCACGGTAAATTTGAGAAATATTGTTGCTTTTATGGACTTGGGTGCTGATAAGCGCTACGCATATCGCAATGACTCATTGAACTTGCCCGGTATTAGTATTTTTCCAGGGTCAAATACGAACATTGAAGGGTTTCCCAATAATGCGAACAACCAGCTGGATCCACTGGCTTTGGAAAGTGCTATTCCGGGGGTGCGTGATATCTCACTAGCGAATCAAGATTTGAGTTCCGCTGGTTTCTTGGAGGCTAAAGAGTATGTAGAATTGGCCAATGCTCGAAAACTAGAGCCCAATCAATACAACGTGCATCCACAGCTTGGGTACATCACTTTAAATCAATCGCTCAATCAAGATGAGGTATTGGCGGTGGCTTTTCAATATACTGCCGCAGGTCGCACGTATCAGGTTGGTGAATTCTCTAACGATGGAGTGACTCCGCCGAAAACATTGATTTTAAAGTTGCTCAAAAGTACTGTACTGGATGTGCGTATGCCGACCTGGGATTTAATGATGAAGAACATCTATGCGCTTAACGCATACCAATTGGACCGTGAAGACTTCTACATGGACATCTTGTACATGAACGATGAGACGGGGGTGCCCATTCCATTCCTGCCGGACGGCAATTTGAGTGATACACTGCTCATAGGTGTGATGGAACTGGATAAGCTCAATACCAACAATGATCCCTACCCAGATGGGATTTTCGATTTTGTCCAGGGCGTAACGATTGATAAACAACGTGGTAAGGTTATTTTTCCGGTGGTAGAACCCTTTGGTAGTAATCTTGAGCGGAAGTTGGATACGGAGCAGGCACGTAATAAGTACGTGTACAGTGCACTTTACGACAGTACGCGCTTTCGTGCGCAAGAGCAAACGCAGAAAAACAAATTCATTTTACGCGGTCAGTACAAAAGTGCCTCTGGGTCCGAAATTAGTTTGGGAGCCTTCAATATCCCGCAGGGTTCGGTTACGGTGACCGCAGGAGGTCGAACTTTAGTGGAAAATCAAGATTATACTGTTGACTATTCGCTTGGACGCGTTCGTATCATCAATGAAGGGGTCTTGAATTCCGGTTCACCTATTAAGGTTGGGTTCGAGAACAACACCATGTTCAATGTACAGACGAAAACATTCTACGGAACGACTATCGACCATAAAGTAAATGACAAGCTGAATATTGGTGGTACATGGCTGCATTTGACAGAACGCCCGCTAACGCAAAAAGTAAATATTGGCGACGAACCCATTTCGAATACCATTTGGGGTATGAATACGAATTACAATTCCGAGGCGCCGTATTTGACTCGATTTGTGGACGCATTGCCTTTTATTGAGACCAAAGAAAAATCACAATTGCAATTCCGCGGTGAATTTGCCCATCTCATT
>Ga0206682_10004800_pt1 | contig 10844 bp, 8 predicted proteins | sample M240m12015metaG_FD_155444 | JGI IMG/M metagenome (GOLD analysis project Ga0206682, IMG submission 155444) | Ammonia-oxidizing marine archaeal communities from Monterey Bay, California, United States - M2 40m 12015 | ecosystem: Environmental > Aquatic > Marine > Intertidal zone | place: USA... | reverse complement strand
ACGAAGGCCTCTACCAATCATTTGACTGTACAATACCACGGAATTGGTTGGCCGTGAAATGAAGACTTCGTCCGTATTTGGAGCGTCAAATCCAGTTGTGAGAACACCATAATTACACAAGACTTGGACATCACCATTACGAAACGCTTCGATGACATGCTCTCGTCTATGTTTTGCAGTGGAACCGTCAACGTGAGCTGCATTGATTCCAAAATACGTCAACAAGGACATGATGAACTTGGAGTGCTTAACATTGCACGCAAAGAACAAAATCTTCCTGCCCTCTTTACACGACAGAATCAGTTTCTTCATGATCTCGATATTTCTGACATTGCTACTTGCAACTTGAGTTAAGAAGCCTTTAGGGAAATCAAAGGTCTTTTCCAGTGAACGTTTTTGTGACGTTGTAAGTTCAAGGTCTAAAGGTGATTGAATCGGAATGTAATCGATTTGGGCCAAAACCTTGCGCTGCTTGAGCATCTCAATCTCCGATGTACCCCTCTCAGCCTTGATGTTCACCTTAGATTGGAAGAAGAACTCAGACATCTCTGCAGTTTCTTCCATTTCTGTACGACCAGGTGTTGCTGTCAATCCAATGACTTGGGTATTCATTCCAGTCAACTTCTGGATTGCCGCCTTGTATGTCGGAGCAACTGCTTTGTGTGCTTCATCGACCACAATCAAGCCTATTCGATCTTGAAGCATTGAAAATGCATCTTCATCCTTCCGTAAAATTGAATGGACTTTCTGGAATCCTCCAACAATGAACATTGATTTTTCATATGAAGCAGGAACAGGATGTTTACCCCAACAACGTACTGCTTTTAGTGGACGGTCAGCCAAGTATTGCCACACTTCAATGAAACATTGGTATGCTTGTTCGCATAATTCACTGGAATGCGCTAGCCAGAAAACAACAGCACCATGCTCTGAATTCTTGATATGGTTCGCAATGATTTCCATTGTTGTACGAGTTTTACCCGAACCTGTCGGCATTTGTATGATAAATCTAGAACGAGGTATGCTCAATGCCTTGTTAGCGTCCATGTACACTTGGGTTTGATAATCAATCAAGTTCTTCAGAGGCTTAGGGATTATCAGAGGATTATCAGTTGACAACGGCTCGATATCAATAAATGAAGGAGTCTTTTCAACCTCTGGAGAAATGAAATGACTTGGCAGATTAAAGAAATCGACAAAGGTCGTAGAAAATGTATTGTTTGACCAACGAATTGACAGGATAGATTCCATCATTTCTTCATGTGAACCACGAGATATCGCAAATCCATTATCATTCAGAATGGAGATCAATTCTCTCAACTTTTTTATGGGAAGGAAATTGAGACATTTCTTCATATTATCCTTTTTCTTAAAATAATCACTGGGTGCGAATGCTGATAGGATTTCAACGAGATTTGCTCGATTGCTCAACTCAGTAGGATTGAATGAATCGCCTCGCAATGGCGGGAGTATTTCTTCCAAGTCATCGAGTAGTTCTTCATCTATTTCCTCAAGTGCTTCTTGTAAATATCGCGTGCTCCAGTACTCCCAAACCATATGATCTCCTCACAACTTCTCGATAAATTCACCAGTGAACTCTGACCAATCGAAGACCGTTTGTTCAAACAAAATTTCTGGCTCAGACGCCCCGGATTTCATCAATAATGTTCGAGAGCGACCAAATGAAGCAAACAATCGGGCGAACAGCCCACGAATTTCTTTCGGCGTCATTTTACCCAATTCCTCTTCAGAAATCGATTGAGCAAATGGATGAGCGGTGTTTAATTCGACAATATCACGACTTCCTTCGTGTCGAACATCAAACAATTTGCTGTCACGGAAGTTATTCACCTCTTCAATATCGACTGTTCCAACCAATCTGAAATTCTTCTTCTTTGCTTCTTCTTGAGCCTGTTGATACCGCGTAACTTCTTCAGGCACATGCCCGATTCTCAACCATTCGAGAATGGTTTCTTCATCTCGATCTAGAACCCTTTTCAATTCCATGAACGTATCTCTATTGAGATTAATCCCCTGGCGTTTAGGTCTAAATTCACCTGTTTTCTTGTCTCTGTAATACTTACGAATATCGAGTAGCCGATTTCCTTTGAATAAGTTCAAAATAAATCGAGTTCTATTTCCTTCTGGACCATCTTCGCCCAGTATACGCTCATCAAAGGACATGATTCCACCTAGGAATGTTCCATCTCTCGGGTATTGATGTAACTCTGCAAGAATTGGCCCCAATAATTACGAATATTTTCAATAAACTGCCCCGCTTTCATCATATTATCATCAGCAAAGTTAGCTTCAGCGCGTGCATATGAAACAATCAGTAGATCGATTAAAATCTTCAATTCACTAGCGATTTCAACCGGATCAGCATCTTCTTCTGCCTCAAGTATTTGTAACAATTCAGTGATACGTTCAAAGAAAACGTGATCCATGTTGTATTCGAGAATCGCTTTCCCACCCATGTGAGCGGAATCGAAGAATTTACTTCCTCTCCATCCGGTCTCTTCGATTGTGAACGGCTGACTAGCAAACAGATTCCTAATGATGGCTTGCTCTTCTTCCGTTTTGTATGTTTCACGTTGTTGTATGAATTGATCTAGTGCTTCGTCTGGATCAAGATCGGCTCCCAACTGAGGATTTGGCGTTGCAGTCTTCTTTGCAATTCTCTCGGCTTCAGCGTGAGCTCTGCGCATATCGTCTTCATTTGCTTGACGTTGATTTTCAGCTCGTTCCATTCTCGTCGTAGCTGTAAATGTTTCTTGGATCTTTTCAGTAGCAGTCTTTCGGCTAGGAAGAATGTTCCCTTTGATTGTCTCCATTAGTTCCGGCAATGGTTGCGCGCCATCTTTGATGTTCTTAACTGCAAAAGCACGGTCAAGATGAGCATCAAAAAGAATCTCACAGCCCCACCATCGGTCCGTATCTTCAAATCGGGACCATCCTTTTGGTCCATATCGATTCCAATATGGAACTGGACCAAACCAGACTTCTCGGTAGTTTCGCAGGATAGAAATACCATTCGATTTCTGTGTGATGTTACGTTCGGCAGCAGTCATGGAAGTAGCTGAAGCTTTTGTTTTTCGTCGCCATTCCTCTGGCAAGAGACTGAAGCGAATTCGAATATCACTGAAGTCAGGAGCAGCTTCTGCGTTTGGAAGGCCGTATGAATCAACAGGCCAACTTAGAACAATATCGTCATACAAACTTGATTGTGGATCGTCAGGGAATCGAGTCATCTCAGTCGTGTGATAGAGTGGGTCAAGGGCAGGCACCTTCTCACCATTGATTGTGATCGTCAATGGATTCGCTCGAATTTGTTCACCTTTTGGCCCTTTATTCCAAATGAAGTAACGGAAAGTTCGTCCAGCCCAGAATTTGATCTCACCCATCAATTCAAGCAAGCGCTTCCTAAGATTGTCGTATTTACTCCAAACAATCAGCGTCCCTTGCTCAGAACCTGCGAGTGAAGCGAATTCAATAGGTGGTTCTTGTTCAATTGGAGAAGGGATGCTTTCCATTGATCCTCGTTCAATTTCATCGAGATCGATGTATGTAAAGAGCCATGAACCACCTTTCTGTTTTGACCAAACTTCGACTCGCTTACATTGATGAATAGCTCCAAGCTTCATACCGACACCAAAACGACCAATCCCTTCTCGGTCGTTGTAACGACTCGACCAGCCAAGTGAGAGACAACTGCTCAATATTTCAGCATTCATTCCAATTCCATCATCTCCAAACGCAAGTTTGCGAATCAGTTTGGAAGTTGTATCAAACTTGATTTTGACATTTGTGGCTTCGGCTTGGATCGAGTTATCAACAACTTCCCCATAGGCGCTTAATTCGTCAAAACTTGAACTTCTCATCGACAATATGGCGGTTGCTGCGTTAACTAATGGCGCTCCATCTGCTGGCATGAAATCTATCCTTGAATCAGAGTATATAATCTATTTACCGTAACTCTTTGCTAAATGAAAGAAAAGATAAACCGAGTCCATCTAATTATCGATATGCACTGGGATGACCTTGAGAACAAACTAAGTTCATTTCTAGATGAAGATCATGATAGACCCCTGTACATATTGTCCCCATTCATCAACACCGATTACTTCCAAGAATTGATGAGAAATCAGCGTGAGGTTCACGTCATCACCTCCTGGAGAAAAGATCACCTCTTGAATGGTGTTTCGAACATAAATTTGTACAACATCGTGAAAAGAAATCCTTCGTGGAAATTATACATCAATGATCGTTTACATGCGAAGGTGTATTGTAGAAACTTCGACCATTTATTGATGGGAAGCGCAAATCTAACAAAAAAAGCATTAATGGACACAACAAAGAGTAATCATGAAGTTCTTGTTGAATTGGAATGTTCTGAAGAAAGTTCCAGAAAAATATGTGGAATTCTACAAAATTCAATTCTAATGGATGATGAAATATTTGAGAAATACGATTCATGGTACAATGAACAAGACAAAACAAAGTACGTAATTGACACTGGCTCGGTTATCGAAATCGACAATAAAAACATGCTCTTTCTCGTGTCACAACTACCCGCTTCAACGTCCCCAAAACGCTTGTGGGACCTCATCTCAGGCAATGTTGACCCAGAAGAAGATTGGAATGAATCTGTTGCTGCCCAGCATGATTTAGATAATTTAAAAATCAGTCTCGAAGACTATAGTGAATATTCTGTCTTTAGAGAAGAACTAACCTCAATGATGTTGAATCAAGCCTTTTTCAATGCATTCCTTTCTGAAATAACTGCAGAAGGAATGCGATTCGGATATGCAAAGCAATGGATTCAAGAGAATTGTATAGATAATCCTGTACCTTATAGGAAGAAATTAACCCGAACGATACAAAATTTATTCGCATGGATTGTTGAACTATTTGGCGAAACATACGAGATCGTACGTCCAAATTTTAGCCAAGTTATTCGGTTGAAATCTAAGAGTCTGAATGATGAGCTTTGCATACATACTGGCAAGGAACTAAATGTTTCTTGGTATGTTTCAGAAAGAACTTTCCCTACCTCTGGGAAACAATACAAAACCTGCCCTAACTGTTCAGTACTACGAGGTGAATTGGTATTCTATACAGGGAGAGTTCATCCCAAAACAGATCGAAATATGGAACGTTCTGTATTTGGTTTTACACCTCAAAGGATATCGAAATATAATCCTGATGGGATTCAGACTTGGTGTAGAGCTTGCCGTTCAAACCGTGACGCAGCGGCTACGAACCAGCGAAGGTTTTCGTATAATGCTCTCAAGATCAAGATTGGGAATGAGTTGGAAATTTCCAAAAGAGCAAACTTATAGAAACTTGACTTAATTATGATAATTCTGAATAAGAAGCTCAGAAATTGGCCCACGATCCTTCCCGTTACTATTGATCGCCCGTATTGCGCTGATTGGATTTATGACAAATCCTTTGCAAGTAGGATACCACTTTTCAAAGAAATTATCAGATGAATCTATTGCACTCGGGTCTGAATTCGACACCATCAGTTTCACCTTTTTATCATCTCCAATTTTTTGGCAAAAGTTGGCTAACCGTATTTGTTCAGAATCATCGTTCCAATTATGGGATGAGTACGTCGTAAAACTCGTCGGCTTAAGTGGACGATAAGGTGGATCAAAATAAACAAACCAATCTTCTGAAAGGTAATCAAAGCATTGTTGGTAATCTCCTGAAAGAATGGTTACGTTTTGGAGTACTTTCTGGACTTCAAGAAGATTCGCCTCTTGGACCAAATCTTTGTTCCCCATGTCAGAAGGTGGGACATTGAATTCCCCTTTTTGATTTACACGATAAAGCCCATTAAATCCAGTCTTGTTGAAGAAAATAAACCATTTTGCTCTATCAATCCATTTCTTACTTTGTTTGGAAAAATTGATCTTGTTTTTTTCATTTCTGAATGTCGTTCGCTCTTCGAAATAGAACTCTCGTCGCTCAGATTTAGTCTTGCCATCATACACAATCTGCAGCTTCTTGAGTTCAACAATGAGCTCTTCAGCATATGCTTTGATTGTTTTATACACCAAAATAAGCTCTTCATTGAAATCACAGATGATTGCTTTGTCGATAAAATTCTGCTCAAACAACTCAAACATCAAAGCCCCTCCGCCTACGAAAGGCTCTGCATAATTTCGAAAACTTCCTTTTGAAAAATCAGGGTGTAATGACGTTATAAGTTCTTCAGCTAACTGGCGTTTCCCACCTGCCCACTTGAGAAATGGTTTCGCCATAGAAGTCAATCTCAGCCGAAAGGTAATGATCTTTTTGATAACATTCTTGTCAAAACTAGGCAACTTTTTGATACTGATAACGATTAGATGAATACTCATTTCGTCCTAGAATACCTTGATTCGAACCATCGCGGAGAGCGTTGGCAGTTCTTCGATATGCTTTTGTTTCAGTACCACCAGAATGAGGTTGGAGATCATGTTCGTTTAATTTACCAGAATGTATGAGTAAATCATACAGTTCGGAAACATGATAATACCGTCCTTCCTGCATAACTTCGAGTAAGAAAACCAAAATCTGTTTCACGCTATGTGCCTCATTTTTCATACTCTGCCCTTGACATTGGAGATAATAAAGTTCACTTTTCGTCAATCTAGGCCTCTAAGTTAAGAATATAGGGTTGATGATGAGTTCGTTAGATATGGTGGACCTCGCATCGCTCTATGTCGATACCGGGGACATTCCTTGGGTGGTTGGACTATCTGGAGGAAAAGACAGCACTGCATTGACAATGTATTTGCTTGAAACCATGGAAAGCCTACCTCCGCCTGTTAGAAATCAAAAGGAAGTCTACATCACATGTGTCAACACTCTTGTTGAGGCTCCTCCTGTCATAAATCATGTCCATAAATTCATAGAAAGATTGCGACTTTATATCGAGGATAGGGGGTTGAAAGTCACTGTTGTGGAATTAACACCGGATGACGAACAGACCTTTTGGTCCAATGTAATAGGAAGAGGGTATCCCACACCCGTAAGAGAATTCAGGTGGTGCACTGATCGCATGAAGATTCGCCCCGCAATGAAATACTTTAACGAAAACGCAGAGGTATTTGGAGATCCTCCTGTCGTGCATTTTTTACTCGGAACCCGCTTTGATGAAAGTGCTGCACGAAAGGGAACGATGGATGCACATACTCGAATGGACTCCGATCTTCACGCACATGGAACGATTCCAACAGCGAGTACAATACGTCCAATTGAAAATTGGTGAACCGATGATGTATGGCAGTATCTTTTGAAACTTGATTGGGTTAATGGAATGCCAAATCCGTTTGCGGATATCAACCAAGATCTTTCTATGCTTTACAACGATGCAGCAGGGGGAGAATGTCCTGTCATTCATGACCCTTCTCAGCAAACGTGTGCTGGTTCACGATTTGGATGTTGGACTTGTACTGTCGTTTCTGAAGATAAGTCCATGAATCAAATGATTGCGTCTGAGAAAGAAGTGTATGATGTTGTTAAGCTCGCTAAATTGGCTGAATTTAGAAATCGGCTTCGTGATGAGCGAGATGTAAAAGAAAACAGAGTTCATGGAAGAAATCGACGGGGCGTCACTCTTGTGAAAAGAGATGGAAGTGTTGGCATTGGACCATACACCATGCAATATCGTCAAGAACTGTTGACATCCTTGACTGATCTCCAAGAGGAAGTTGGCATGGAACTAATATCGGAAAATGAAGTGAACATTATCAAGCAAATTTGGAATGAGGAACTCATTCATATGGCTAAAATTGATGCTGGAAAAGACGCTGCAACGGGAGAGGAAGAATGATGTCGGCTTGGAACGAGGAGTTGTTACAACAGGTCGTCGGCGATTCCGATGCCGAAAATCCCAAAGAGATTCTTCAATTGCTGAAAGAATTACTCGATTTGGAGCAGCAGGTTGCACATCTGGCTCGCCCAAGGAACATCCTTATCAAAATCGATCAGCTTCTCAAAGAATCATTGGAGGAACAAGCATGAAGTTCAACCGTTTGAGAATGAAGAACTTCAAGCGATTTGCTGGAAACCATAGCATTCCACTTTCGGGAGATGGAACCGTTACCGTAATTGCTGCTGAAAATGGTGTAGGGAAAACAACGATTCTCGACGCTTTCTTCCTTTGCTTGCATGGAAAAAAGGGTATGAAACTGCGTAAGAAGAAAACTGCGTTTCAATTCGAAGATTGGTTGGCTAATGCTTTCTCAAGCCAGGCGACTGCTGCAGGTGGATATGGAGAGATTGCCGTTTCTCTAGACTGCCTAGATGATAATGACCAGACCTTCTCAATTCATCGTAGTTTTTGGATCGAGTTTGAAAACAAATCTGTCACTGAAGAGGTTACGCTCCATATCGATGGTTCAATCCTTCGATTAGAACCTGGTGAAAAGAAGGAACACGTTGTACAAGCATGGATTGATGCTATGCTTACACCATCACTCGCTCAACGATTCCTCCTTGATGGAGAAGAATTCGGTCAACTTGACATGTCGCATCTTTCCGAAGCAATGAAGACTGGTCTCGATGATTTGCTTGGTCAAGGTCTTCTCCATCGACTTACAAGTCACCTTGGATCAGTGAAGCGAAAAACAGTGTCGGATATGGCTCCTGCTAACGAGCGGGAAAGTTTGGAAATGCTCATGGAATCATCGGAGGAACATTCTATTGAACTGCAAAGTAAACAGAAACTTGTTGCTGAAATGCGAGCAGAGCTTACTGAACAAGAAGCGATACAGACCGAACTCCAAGACCAACTTCAAGCAAAGGCTGCTAAGGATGGAGCTGAACTTGGGCAATTGAGAATACAGCATGCAGTACATGCTTCAGAGATGGCATCATTAAGAAAAACTGGCCTTGAATACTTAGTGAACCAAGTCCCATTTATTGTAGGTGGATTAGCAAACAATCTGGGGGAACTTGGGTTAACAGAAGCGAGTGAAACAATTCGATCAAGAGGAATTGAAGAGAAAGTTTTGGAAACTCTCGACGAGGTTTTGTCATCACTCGACCCAAGCCTCTCAAAAGAAGACCAGACTCGAATTCTATCCAGTTCAGAAGACCGACTCCAGCGTTCTCATGAACAAACACCGTCTGCGTTCAGATTCCTTAACGAGGACCTGTTAAATCAACTCTTAACAAAACGAGAAACGCTTCAATTAGACAACACCAAGCCAATTACTGAATTTTTCGCTAATGCGAGTAAGATGGTACAACAAGGACGAGATTTGACATCACAATTGAGTCAAGCCTCAAAACGCATGGGACTCACTGAAATTGCTGATTCGCTTGGATTAACTGCTACACGAATTGGTGAACTTCAAACCTTGATTGCTCTCGAGCAAGGGAATATCGATTCAATTTTAGCAGAACAAGAAGAAATCGACCTACGAGTTGAAGCACTCAAAGCCTCGACTTCTGCTGATTCAATGCATAGACGTAGCTTGGAGTTGATTCAATCACTCTTACCAATCCTAGAAGAATACAGAATTAGGAGCAGAAAGAATCTTGCTGAGCCTCTTCAAGACGCTTTCTCTGAAGGCTTCAAAATGCTTTCACGTAAATCAGAACGTGTTCAGAGCATTACAATCGATCCAGATGAATACACTGTTGATATTAGTCTTCAAGGATTTGAAGGGAATTGGTTACGTAGGGATCTTTCAGCTACAGAACGACAGCATGTTGGCCTGAGTTTGTTGTATGCAATGCGTAAACTCTCGAATAGACCAATACCAGTGGTTGTGGATACACCTACGTCACGAATGGACAGTCGACACAAGGGATATTCCGTACGTACGTTTTACCCAAATCTATCGCATCAAGTGATTGTTCTTGCAACGAGCGATGACCTTGCCGGAGGACTCTACACGGAATTGAGAGATTCAGGAGATCTTGCCCAGCAGATTTTACTTCAGGAATCAAATGATTCAAACGAAATTGAAGTGATTGAAACCAATCTTGAAACCTTCTTTGAGGTGGATTCATGAATTCAAAATCACTTCTATCAACCACATTTACGAGTTCAATTGATACCCATTCACGATTGAAAGATTTGAATGAACATTTTGGAATGACGGACGATATTGTATCACGACTTGCAATTTCTATTTCTCTACAGAATGGGCCAGTTGAGGAGGATTGGAGAGTTACACCATATGATGGAATGCATCACATCATAACTGGAAAATCTATTCGTGGAAAAACAATGTTCAAGGAAGATCTCGCTCTTTGGCTCGTGCTAATCGCTCTTCATGAACCAGACTGTAAGCAAGAAGAACTGCGCTTGAAATTCTTACAACATTGGGAGCGAGGAGTGGAATTAATTTCAAGTAGTATCGAAGAAAAAGACTGGATTGAGACCGTTAGTGGTCTTTTGGAGTAGTTGTAAATGTCAAAAGGACTCAAACCAGGATATCTGTACATATTAAACGACGTAGACCAGCGTACTGGGACTTCATCTCCATATTACAAAATTGGAATCACGTTTGAATCGAAAACTGTTGAAGAACGTATTAAAGAACATCAAACAGGAAATCCAAGAGATATTGTTTGTGTGTTTGCGCTCAAAACTGAAGCACCATTCTTAGTTGAACAAAGCCTTCACCGTTTGCATTCATCAGATCGTATACGTCTTGAGTGGTTTGAATTTAAAGAAGAAAAAGAACTCGAAGACCTGATAAAGGAAGCTAAGAAACTAGATGCAACATTTTCACCAAAAATTAAAGCAATTCGAAAAAATGCAGTGAATGATTCAAATGGAAAAATGGCTGTATTATCAAGTAAGGAGTTAGCCGAAGCGACATCTCATCATT
>Ga0206682_10004795_pt1 | contig 10851 bp, 8 predicted proteins | sample M240m12015metaG_FD_155444 | JGI IMG/M metagenome (GOLD analysis project Ga0206682, IMG submission 155444) | Ammonia-oxidizing marine archaeal communities from Monterey Bay, California, United States - M2 40m 12015 | ecosystem: Environmental > Aquatic > Marine > Intertidal zone | place: USA... | reverse complement strand
GTCTGATGAATTCTTCGCTGATGATGATGAAGAAAAGAGTGATGCAGAAATTAAATCAGCAATCGAAGCTGGTGATATTATGCCAACATCATTCTCAGACTATTCCTTTAATGCATTGACAGGTAATATTAATACAAGTGGTGCGTCTAGAAAGGCAACATCTATTCCTCGCATTCCAGATGAAGGTGAAGAACACGGAGAAGAAGGTTCGGCCTTTAGTGCAGAACCAGAAGCAGCGGCGGATACTGCTGCACTTGAATCTGCACAAGCAGACTTTAAGTATGATGGTGCTGGAGATGTTATTGGTGGGGTTAACTATTCACTTCCACTATCTACACACTTTACATTAGGACAACTATCTAAGAACTCTGTTGTTGCGAAAACAAAAATTAAAAAGGGTGGTAACAAAGGTTTCACTCAAAAAGAAATTATTGACAAACTTAAAACTCTTGCGATACACGTTCTTGATCCAATCAAAGATCAGTATCCAGATATGATTGTTACTAATGCGTATAGAGGAAAGTCTACAGGTTCACAACACAATGTGGGTGAAGCGGCAGACATTCAATTCCCTGGCGTATCAAAATCAGAATACTACACAAGAGTTCAGTGGATTAGAGAAAATGTTCCGCACGATCAATTGATTCTAGAATATAAGAATACAGGCTCTGGACTTCCTTGGATTCATATCTCATGTAAAGATGCAGGCAATCGGGCAATGATATTTACTATGTACAATCATAAGAGATATAAGGACACTGGTAAATTCTACCAGTTAGCATAGGAGAAAGATATATGCCAGCAGTATGTAGAGAAGGGGATGCATTGAGTACAGGACACGGATGTGCTGCATCTACAACTATTGATACATCTAATACAGACGGAACTGTTAAAGCTAACGGTATAAATATAATAGTTATTGGCGCTCCTACAGTAGCACATGCATTTCCTCCAGACTGTGCCACAAATCATGTTGATACATTAAAGGCTGGTTCTGGTACTGTTAAAGTTAATGGTATAGCTGTAGGAAGAGTTGGTGATGCAGCAGATGCTGGCGATCCGCCAGCTGGCGCTATGACAGCAGGCAGCGGAAATGTATTTGCTGGATAAGGAGAAATAAATGTACGAATATAAATGTAAAATAATTAAAGTGATTGATGGCGACACTACAGATGTTGATATTGATTTGGGATTTGGAGTTTGGTTAAAGAAACAAAGGATTCGCTTCTTTGGTATCGACACACCAGAGTCTAGGACAAGAGACTTAGAAGAAAAGAAGTATGGACTTGCAGCTAAGAAGTATGTAACAGATCGTATGCCTGTTGGTTCAATTCAAACACTTGTCACTGTTAAAGATGGTAAAGGTAAGTATGGTAGAATACTTGGACAGTTTAGAATGGAAGATGGAAGTATTCTTAATGAGAATATGATTGCAGAACACCATGCAGTTGCATACCACGGACAATCTAAAGAAGATATTGAAGAGAATCATATTGCCAATAGAGAGTTCGTTAATCTCTAACTTTCGTTATAAATAGAAGTAAGGAGATTTAAATGGCACTTACCCCAAACTCATTTAGTGATGCGTCTGCGTCACCATCTAGGGCAACTAGAAAGTATAAGGATGTTAGTTTGTCTTTCACAAGACACCCTATCACTGGAGACATTGCTGGATTGACAGATGCTGATGCAGTAAAGAGAAGTGTGCGTAATCTCATTAACACAGATTTTTATGAACGTCCGTTTCACCCAGAGATTGGTTCTGATATTAGAAAGACACTATTCGAACCTGTAGATACATCTACCGCTGACAGTTTATCAATATACATTGAAGAGTGTATCGTAAATTTTGAACCACGAGTTGAGTTAGCATCAGTAAGAGTTGATGCAAACATTGATAGAAATGGATACAATGTTATTATTGAATTTTATCTTATCAATTCTCCAGCTGGACTTATTGAGATGGAAGTTAATTTGGAAAGACTGAGATGATGTTAAAACAATTAGAGAAGAGCGCATAATATGGCAAAGAAATTACAAGTCACTGAATTAGACTTTGATTTAATCAAAGACAATCTAAAGACATACATGAAAAATCAGAATGAGTTTACGGACTATAACTTTGAAGGTTCTGGTTTATCTCAAATCATTGATCTACTTGCGTACAATACACATTACCTTGCAATGAATGCTAACTTTGCAATGAACGAATCTTTCTTAGATAGTGCAACTCTTCGCTCTTCAGTTGTATCTCATGCAAAGAAATTAGGATACACTCCTCGTTCATGTCGAGCTCCTGTCGCATACGTTGACGTAACATTAAACTCTTCATCAGCAATCAGTGCAACCCTTGCTAAAGGAACACGGTTCACAACTAAGGTGGATGGAAGTACATATGGATTTGTTACTAACGATGATGTATCTGTAACACCATCAAACGGTGTGATGAGATTTGCAAACATTCCAGTATACGAAGGAACTCTTATTACTTCTAGATATACTGTTGACTTAAATAATATTGAACAGAAGTTTTTAGTATCTGATGTTCGTGGAGATACTACAACTCTAAATGTATCCGTACAAAATTCAGCGAGTGATGTAACGACTACTGTATATACTCTCGCAACTGATATTACTCAAGTAACTTCTGGTGCTAACGTATACTTCCTTCAAGAAGGCAGTGACGGAAGGTTTGAAGTTTACTTTGGGGATGGTGTTGTTGGTAGTGCAATTTCAAATGGAAATATTATTCAACTGCAATATGTTGTAACAAACAAAACAAAAGCAAACGGTGCAAATACTTTCTCCACAACTTCTGTTGATGGTGAGACAGATGTAACTGTAGCTACTTTGATTGCAGCACGAGGTGGTGCTGAATCAGAAACTATTTCTTCTATTAAGTTTAATGCTCCTTTAGATTATTCATCTCAAGGTAGAGCAGTAACTACACAAGACTATAAAACAATTCTTCCTCAAGTATATGCTGGAACTAAATCGGTTCAAGTGTGGGGTGGTGAAGACAACGATCCACCAATTTATGGACAGGTGTTTCTATCTGTAAGAACTAAGTCTGGTGTTAACTTAACACAAGCTCAAAAGAATAGTATTGCAAATGATTTGAAAAAATATAATGTTGCATCTATACGTCCTACCTTTATTAATCCAGAGGTTACAAAGATTAAACTAAGAACAGATTTTAAGTTTGATAGTAAGACAACCACAAAGTCTGTCGGAGATATCGAATCTCTTGTTAGAAAAACAATAGACGATTATAATACAAGTGATTTGCAAAACTTTGATGTTGTGTTTAGACATTCAAAACTTTCTAGGTTGATTGATGCTTCTGATGGTTCCATACTATCTAACACAACAAGAATTACTCTTAATAAAATATTGACACCAGTATTAAATACTGTTACACAATACGTTATTGATTTTAACAATCCATTATATAATCCGCACACTGGACACAATAGTGCTATGGGTGGTATTACTTCATCCACAGGATTTACTATTTCTACAAACACAAACACATTATTTTTAGATGATGATGGTATTGGTAATATTAGAACTTACTATTTGGTTGGTGGTACTACTAGAAACTATGTTGACAGTACAGCCGGAACAATTGATTATGCAACAGGTAAGATTGTTCTTACTGACTTAACTATTACTTCAGTCGTAGGAAGTTCAATTTCAATTGACATACTTCCTGCTTCCAATGATATTGTATCTGTGAGAAATCAATTACTTGAAATTGATATGGGAAATACATCAGTTGATGGCACTGTTGATATTATTGTATCTGGCGGTTCTTCTGCTGGTACAGGATATACTACAACACAGAATACATACTAGCAAGGTTTTATAAATGACTAGTCCAACTTTAAAGAATAAAGTATCACCGCACATACAAGATCAACTGCCTGGATTTATCAAGGCAGATCATCCTGTATTCTCTTTATTCCTAAAATACTATTATGAGTTTTTAGAAGCTGGTGAACTGGTAGTATCTGGTTCTAATGATTATGTTGTAGAAGAGACAATATCTAAAAATTATATTCTGGATGAAACAGAATTAAAAGTTGTTTTAGAATCATCTGCTGGTAAGTTTGTTGCTGGCGAAACTATTATCGGTTCTAAATCTAAAGCGACTGCAAGAGTTCTTGTTGATGACTTTGATGCAAACAACAGACTATTCATTACATCCCAACAAAGATTTGAAACTGGAGAGACGGTAACAGGTTCTACTTCTGGTGCAACAACAACCGTAGTATCCTATCGTGCAAACCCTGTACAAAACATTCAACAGATGTTAGAATATGCAGATGTTGATAATACAGTTTATAGTTTTCTTGATAAGTTTAGAGACTCGCTTATGGAGTCTATTCCGAATACCTTAGCAGAAGGTACGGAGAAAAGAAAACTTATCAAGAGTATTAAAGACTTGTATGCAGCCAAAGGTACTGCTGACGCCCACAAGTTATTCTTTAGAATTCTTTTCAACGAAGAACCAGAGATAATTTATCCAAGAGATAATCTATTACGTTCATCTGATGGTGAGTGGTCTACTGACAAAGTTATTCGTGTAACGGAAACTGGAAACTCAGATTTTACAACTGCTATTGGTGAATTTATAACTGGTGCGACTTCTGGAGCGACTGCTATTCTTATAACTGTTATTAAGTTTAGAGAAGGCGCTACGGACATTGCTGAACTTAGTCTTGATGAAAACTCCATCGTTGGAACTTTTGTTGAAGGTGAAACAATAACTTCAATCGACACTGCAAGAGATTTAGAGATTGCTGGTGTAGTAAAAGGTATTGTTACAGGACAGGATATTACCAATAGGGGTTCTTATTATAGTATAGGTGATACTGTAACTATTGGTGCTGGTGGTAATAATGCTGCGACTGCAAGGATTGAATCTATATCGCCAGGTTCAGTAAATGAAATTTTAATTGAGGATGGTGGTACAGGATATACCGTAGGTGATAATCTTGTATTCAATCTAACTGGAACAGAAGGCGCAAGTCTTACTGCAAAGGTTGCTGTAGTTGGTGGTGGACTTAGTTTAGAACCAGACACATCCCCAGACTCAATTGTTACTGAAGACAATCAGCATCTATTAACAATTCAAAATGATAATTTTGAAATGGAAGATAGTACATTAGGAAATTCTTATGTACTACTCGCAGATGGCGATAACATTGTATTAGAAGATAGCGGTTTACTATTAACTGAAAAGTCTGCATTAGAATATGCACTAGAAGAAGGTACTACACAAGACCTTACTGGTGATATCATTATGGAAGATGGTAAGCAACTTCTTAGAGAAGATGCAGATATTTTCTTTGCAACACTTGAACAAACTGTAGGTGAGTTGGACAATCTTGTACTAGAAGATGGTACTCAGATTATTCTGGAACCACAGACATTTGTAGACTTGGGAGTTTCATCTGAACGTGGACAAATCACGAAGGTTGATATTTCTAATAGTGGTAATGGATTCTTAAAGACTCCTACTGTTACAGTCTCTTCTTCAACTGGTTCGGGTGCAGAACTTTATGCATGTTCTACCGTAGCGCCTAAGATTGGTGCAGTCGGTGATGTTTCCATAACAAACTTTGGTTTGAATTATACTACAGTTCCTACAGCTCAATTCAATAGAAACTTTATCATTAAAGATTTCTCTGGAACATTCTCTGCCGGTGATACATTAACAAGTCACGTTGGTACAATTGTAAACTTTGATACGACTAGAAACTTATTAAAAGTAAATACTGCTGTAACCTTAGATGAAGGTGATGTTCTAACTACAATTACTGGCGCTACTTGTACTATCGTACAAAGTGATTTTGCAACTAGTGTGGTTGAGATTGGAACAGTTGGTACTACAGTTGGTGATTTCCAATCTGAAAGAGGTAAGGTATCTGTAGAGAGTATGAAGGTTCAAGATAGTTATTACTATCAAGATTACTCATACGTTGTTCGTGTTGGTGAGTCCATTAACCAATGGAGAGATTCGATTCGCCGTTCAGTTCACCCAGCTGGTTGGAACGTATTCGGTGAAGTATCTTTTGCATCTCAAGTATCTGCAACTATTCAAGTTCCTGCTGCTGGTGGAATTAGTGACTTTATTGGTGATGATACATTCTCTCCAGAACTTGCATCTACATTCACGAACTTGTTTACTACAATCTTCGGAAGACGTTTGGGTACTGTAACAAATGCATCATTAGTCTCTGCTCCTGTAACTGGATATGGAGAACTATCTGATTTACCAGACGGAAGAGATGTTACATTAACATCAGACGTTAAAGTTAGTATGAACATAGGAAGGGGCGCACATCTTACAGGCCCAACAATGGAGAATGTGGCACACTATGCATTCTCTGTAAACCCTACAAGTTCAAATGCAGTTATACCAAATCATCGTGATCCAAGTGGTAGAATTGCAACTGCTGGTTCAAATCAATCTCGTGATCAATACACTCTTGCACAGATTGGATACATAGGTATTCGTGAAATATGTCTTGCAGACGGAACAATTCCTGCTTCTGCATTCACTAAACGAATTAACTTTATGCCTCCATCTGAGATACAAATATATAGAGATGGATTGACAAATGCATTTGATAATGACTTTATCTCATTCGATGATGGTATTACTAGGTTTGATGAGAGTGGAAATACTAGGGATACTGAAGGTAGGTACGCAACTTCATTTGATGAGGATGGTACATCTTTCGACACAACAACAACTAAGTTTGACGTAGACTCAAACACTGGAACTGGCGCATTCGTATTGTTCTCTTCTTTAGGAAGTTCTTTTGACAATTCCTCAGAAACATTTGATGCCCAGTAGAATAAGACGTATAAATAACTATAGGAATTAATAGGAGAAACCCCAAATGGCATATCAAGCAATCGGGCGTGGGACTAGTGCGAATGACGGAACAGGTGATGACCTCCGTAGCGGAGCAGGAAAACTTAACGCCAACTTCGTAGAACTCTATACCAAATTCGGTAATGGTACTACTCTTTCATCTGACAGTTTTGTCACGCTAACTGGATCAGAGACATTAACTAACAAAACAATTACTGGTTCGTTGACAGGTAATGCATCCACAGCAACTGCTCTTGCAGCTGCAGTGAACATTGCTGGACAATCATTCGATGGTTCTGCTGCAATCACAATTGCAAGTACAGACTTGAGTGATGCTGCAAGTTTGGTAACTGCTGCTAGTACAACAACATTTACAAACAAAACTTTGACTGCACCAATTGTCGGTGGTGATATCACTACTGCATCTGGAAACCTTTCTGTTGATACTGCAACACAGATTATAGAAGTCAAGGGTGACGGTTCAGCAGTTGAAGGACAGATTTTACTTAACTGTCATGCAAACTCACATGGACAAACAATTAAACCACAACCCCACAGTGCTGCAGTGACAAACACAAGTCTACTCCCTGCTGGTGCAAGTTCTACATTGGTAAGTAAAGTATCTGCTGATATCCTTACCAACAAAACTCTTGCAGACTTAAAGACAAGTGTACAGACACTTTCTGGTGCTGGTGCAATTGATGTGGTAACTGGTGTAACAGAAGTTACAACAACTGCCGCAGACGCACTCACACTTGCTGATGGTGTAGTAGGACAAATCAAAATCATTGTGATGAAAGCTGATGGTGGTGATGGTACTATTACTCCAGCTACTTTTGCTGGTGGTACAACTATTACTATGAACGATGTTGGCGACAGTGTTATGCTTACTTACGCAACCACAATTGGTTGGGTAGTTATTGCAAACAATGGTTGCACAGTCGCTTAATAGAGGAAAATAATAAATGGCTATTGATAAAATTAAAAGTTCTGCATTAAATGACAGTCTAGATTTTGATACTAATACTTTAGTAGTAGATGGTGTTAATAATAGAGTTGGTATTGGCGGCGCTCCAGAAACAGATTTTCATATACACGGTGGTGATGAGTCGGCCGATGTTCTGAGACTTGATAGTACGTTGCAAAACCAAAGAACTAATCATGCGCCAGAATTTGCTATAAAAAGACTTCAAACCACCCCAGCAGACGGAGATTTTCTTGGCGCTTTAGAACTAAGTGGAAATAATTCAGCTGGCACCGCAGTTACATATGGTAGAATAGCTGGTGTTGCAAAAAATGTTACTGATGGTACTGAAGACGGTGAAATTCGCTTTGCTGCACAAGATAATAGTTCTGTAGAAACCAAATTCTTTATAAACAACAATGGAGTTGGAGTTAGTGTTTCCCCAGATGGTGTTACGAATGGAGTGTCAACTCAAGCGCCAGACCTTACTGTGCAGGGCGAAACTAAGATTACAAGAAATAACACATCTAATACTGACCTGTCGTATCCAGTTCTTACTTTAGAAAGTACATCAAATTCTAGCGCCGCTGGCCCAGATTTAAATATTATAAGAAATTCAACTAGTCCTGCTAATGCTGATGGACTAGGAAGAATTGGTTTCTTCGGTAAAAATTCTGCAGCTGAAACGGTAAAATATGCCTCTATTGATACCAAAATTAAGGATGTAACTGATGGAACTGAAAATAGTTTTATGAGTTTTAATGCTATACAAGGTGGTAACATGTACAGTTGGTTAGAATATGATGGAACCGTTAATGAAGTTGTAGTTAATCAGGGCGCTAATAACATAAACTTTAGAGTTGAGGCTCAATCTGGCCGTCCCAACCTTTTATTTTGTGATGCTGGAGAACAAAGAGTATTCATTAATAGTGACCTAAATGGTAATATTGCATCTAATACAGTGCTGTGTGTATCGGCGGGTGACCCTGATGTTCCAATGGAGATATATAGAGCCACAAATACTGCTACTGACAATATGTTTTTTCTATATTCTGATGTTGGTGGCACACAAACAAAAAGATTAGAAATGGAAGCTAATGGTGATATTCATAGTACTACAGGCACTTATGGAACATTTTCTGACCTTAGATTGAAACAAGACATAACTCCTGCTACTGAACAGTGGGAAGATATTAAGGCAATTCAATTCAAAAATTATAAATTAAAAACTGAAGTTGCTGATCCTGATACTGTCGCAACTACATACTTTGGAGTTATCGCTCAAGACCTTGAAGCTTCTGGTATGGGTGGACTTGTTTCAGAATCTAGAGATGATGAAACAGACGCAGAAAGTACAACAACAAAAAGTGTTAAAACTTCTGTTATGTTAATGAAAGCAGTTAAAGCACTTCAAGAGGCGATGACAAAAATCGAAACCCTTGAAACTAAAGTAGCGGCTCTAGAAAACGCATAAATAGTATTATAAGATTATAGGAAAAAACAATGGCAGCAATTATAACAGAACATTTCAGACAGCATAATGCAGAACAATTTTTTGAATCGTTCTCAGAAGCTGCGCCCACAACGTATTACCTTTTTATCGGTAAGAGCACTCCGTTTACAACAACGACTACTGGCGGGTCAGACAACTCTCCCCCAGTTCCAATTGATGATGTAGTAACAGAACATTACAAATGGGATTCTATGCTTGCTGCTAAACTAATCTCATCTTCTGATGTTTCATACGTTCTACCTAGAAGAAACTGGGCAAACAATACAATTTACGATATGTACGAACATGATATCAGTGCATCTAACACTACAACAAGTGGTGCAACAAACTTATATGCTGGTACATATTACTTTATGACTTCTGATTATAGAGTCTATAAAGTGCTTGACAATAACGGTGGAGTTGCGTATAGTGGTTCTGAACCTACGTCTGAAACTTCAACTCCTTTTGAGTTGGGTGGATACAGACTACAGTACATGTACAAGATTACAACTACTGAAGTTACAAAATACTTAACATCAGATTTTATTCCAGTGAGTACAGACGCAACAGTATCAGGTGACGCCGTAGATGGTGCATTAGATGTTGTAAGAACAACTGCTGGTTCTGGTTATACAGACGGAACTTATTATTCTCCAGTGGATGGAGATGGTGCAAATGGTATCGTAAAGATTGTAGTAGCTAGTGGTTCAATCGTTAAACAGGGTTCTGCTGGTACAAACATGTACACAATCGGTTCTGGTTATACATTCGCAAATATTGATTTGACAAACGTGTATACTAATGTAGGACTAACTACTGCTGGAAATATCGGTAGTGGTACTGGTGGTTTAGTTCAACCTATCATTTCACCAAAGGGTGGACATGGTAAGGATGCAGTACATGAACTTGGTGGACACTTTGTGATGACTAATGTTAAATTAGAACAGAATGAAGGCGCAGACTTTACAGTTGCAAACGACTTCAGAGAAGTTGGTATTATTAAAAATCCATTTAACTTTGGTACGACAACTGTTGCAACATCTTCAACTGCAAGACAAACTTATACAGTAACACTGTCGGGTGCGCCTTCTGCTGCATATGAGATTGATGAAACTATTACACAATCAACTACTGGTGCAGTGGGTAGAGTTGTAGAATTTGATTCTGCCACGAATACTATATATTACCAACAAGAGAAGTATGCAAATTATGGACTCGCTGCAAATGGAAACGTAATTGCGTTTAGTGGTTCTAATGTTATTACAGGTTCAAATAGTAATGGTGTTGGTACTGCAAGTACATATGCGAATCCAGAACTACAACCAGACAGCGGGAAAGTTATCTATATCGAAAATAGACGCCCAATCTCTCGTGCATCTGACCAAACAGAAGATATTAAAATCGTAGTGGAATTCTAAACAATGGAAAATACAAATCTTAATGTAGCCCCGTATTATGATGATTTTGCAGAAGACAAAAACTTTCATAGGGTACTCTTTCGGC
>Ga0206682_10004793_pt1 | contig 10851 bp, 7 predicted proteins | sample M240m12015metaG_FD_155444 | JGI IMG/M metagenome (GOLD analysis project Ga0206682, IMG submission 155444) | Ammonia-oxidizing marine archaeal communities from Monterey Bay, California, United States - M2 40m 12015 | ecosystem: Environmental > Aquatic > Marine > Intertidal zone | place: USA... | reverse complement strand
TAGTTTTTATAATATTTACTAGACCGCTAATACAAAATAATAAACCAAATATAAATAAAATATGATCAAGCCCATCAAATAAATGACCAACACCAAGGTATAAATATGCAGTTGGATAATATTGATTAACTAAAGGGATTTCTAATTTATTTTTTTGAACATTGATTAACCCTTCAAAAGTATCCTCTTTAAAATTTATAGTTACTAACGCATCTGTTAAAACACTAAGATTAACAATTTCTATAAATTTACCTTTAATTGATTCATTACATTCAAGGCTAATTTTTTCAATAATATATTTCCCTTGGACAAAAGGATCTGAGCCATTTGAGTTGCACATATCTGGGAATATTACATCGGCCCTTTTTCCAATATTTTTAACCGGATACATCCAAGTGGCATCATATGTATTTTGATTATCATTAGACTGATCAATAATTAAATGTGCAGGATTAAACTCATGCGATGTGAGGTTGAATGATGAAATTAAAAGAAAAAAAGATAAAAATTTTTTCATTAAAACTTAAGATCTGGATTAATAAAGATCGTATATTCGGATCTAATATCTCTTAAGAACCCTTTTACAGCATCCTCTCTTTTTATTTGCAAGAAATCAACCTCTACCTGTCTTAATACCTCTTCTATTTCAGGAATGTAACCTGGGTTAACAGAATTTATATAAACAATATGATGTCCGTAAGTAGATTGAAATGGACCACTCCATTGATTGGGAACTGCTTCTATCAATTCTTTACTAAAAGTTTTACCAAAATTAGTGTTTATATTTCTCAACGGTTCGTTTGCAAAAGTTTTGCCCAAATAAAATGGATCAGATTTAACTTTGTTATTATCTAGAAGTGCTTTTAAGGCTTGTTGAGACCTTTCAAGTGAGTTATTGTTTTCTGAGAAATAATAATGAGTGAATGTAAAAGAAGGTTCGATATAGTACTTTTCTTTATTATTTTTATAATACTCGTTCAGTTCTTCAATGGTTGGTATTTCAGGGATTGATTCTTCTTTTAAAAATGAAATCTTTTGAGCAAGTCTTCTTTTAATAATCGTATCTTCTTGATCTAATCCTAAAAGAAGTGCTTCTCTATAGAGAATTTCCTCATCAATTAAGTTGTTAATTATTCTTGCTAGCTCATCATTTGTTGGATCTCTGCCAACTTGTGATTTCCATGCGCTTATTAAACCAAGGATTTCTTGATCTGAGACAAATATATTTTTATCTTCATCAGCACTCATTATTGTATCGACTAGATACAAACAAATTCCAATAACAAAAAATATTAAAACTTTGTATTTCAATTTATCGTCTAAGATTATTAAATTTAAGTACTTAAATTAATCATTCTTACTGTTCCTCCAAGAGGAACGACATCAACATCACTTGCTGGTGGAATGAACCATATAGGTGATGACCATGCTCTTTCTTGAATAGTATCGTGCAAATCTTCACGTGGCTTGAAGCCTCTACTTATTGCGTCCCATGTACTCCACCTACAGGTAGGATTTTCCAAAACTCTTGCATAATAGAAAGATTTAGTTTCGTTATCAAATTCTGGATCTATCCAGTTTGCTTTCAATTCTGCTGAACCAACGTTTTTAGTTATAGAGCAATCATTGATATTAACTTTAGCTCCATTATCTGGACATCTATTTGTTACAGGATCAACTTGAAGACCGTCCGAGCATACAACATCATAAACTTTTTCATAAGTTCTACCCGATGCATCAATCCAACCCTTTATAATTTGCACTCTTTGAAGTGGAGCACCATTTTTATCTCTTTGTGCCCATACTATAAATTCAGGGGTTTTATCACCATCACCTACTAGATCAGAACCCATGGTTACTCCGTTTTGATAGGCTTGACTTACAAGCATCTCAGAATTTAGGTCTATACTTGATAAGTTAAAACCACCAAAGAAACGAACCGCAATACGAGTTCCTGTTGTTGCAAAGGTTTCTTTTCTTTTAAAGGCTTTAAATATTGAATCTCTGGTATTTTCTTCTGCCCAAACAGCAGCTAAACCTGATGCTCCCCATTGAGTAAAACCTGTATTTGCATATTCACCCTGCTCTAAGCTAACGGTACTTCTTGGTTGATTAAATGCCCTCATGTAGTTGTCCATCAACTCTAGGTTCTCTGGAGCAAGAGGTGCAGACCCTCTATTTTCAGGATCTCCATCAAGAATACCAACTTTAGACCAATAATTTGACTCATCGAAAGCACCAGCACCGGTATGAGTATCAGAAGAACCGATTAAGCCAAATTTATAAGGATTACCTTGCTTGGTAAATTCTAATGTTAATCCGTTTAGATAAGCTTCTCTAACATAACTACCAGAAGGCCTGCTGAATGTTGGTGGTCTACTGCCTACTCTTACATCCATAATTTCAAAGTCAGCCCATTCATCATCTGGTGAAAGTAAAGGGTGCGTCTCTGAAGTACCTTTGACTTGAGTAATTTCAACCAGAGGCTCGTTTCGCATTCTTTTTTCAGCATATTCACTATTAATTGGATCAGAATAAAATGTTTCCATTTCAAACATCTGCCCATTTGATCCATTAGAATTATGAGGTATTGAGACTGTATCAACACCCTTATCACGTAATTTATCTTGCCATGTCCATAAATCCTCTGGGTTTATTGAGTCTATTCTTGTCCATGGCCTAATGGGAGCCTTTGAAGAATTGAAAATAACATTTCTATGTAAATTACCACCCTCAACATTCGTTGAAGTTGTGAATTCATATCCAATAAAAGTTGTGAAATGACCAGGATCATTATGCTCATTAGCTGCTCTAGCAACATCTTCCCAAGCAGACTTATGAATTTCATAGTCAAAAGATTTTAAAGCGGTTTGAGTATTTTTTGTAAGCCAAGCTTTTAATACATTAGGACTTAAGTCTGAATAAGTTTGGGTCACAGTTCCACCAAGAATTGTGCTAAATAATGCAGATCTTGGTCCAGCAGATTCAGCTGTCAAATTCTCTATTCTGTTTAAATCATGAAAAGGTTTGGCAAAATCTTTTTGAGAGATGTCGGTTGAAGTATCTGACCAAGCATTCAACATACCCATAAAAAAACCATGATCAGTAACTGAATAAAAGTCTAATGGTTCTCGTAATTTCATCTCATATCCCATGGGATGCATAATGCCATCTCCTTTAGCGTATCTATATGCATCATTTGGAGTTGCTGTAATACCAAATATATAGGCATCAAAAGAATGTTTGGTATGAACATGAAGATCACCATAATAGGGATTTCTATCTTTATTTGGTTTTGGTTTTGGCTTAGATGATTTTTCTTCATCAGATGAAAAATCTATAATTTCAGTAGCACTGTCTGATCTCATCATATCTATGAGACTAATTATTGGCCTAGAATCAGTTACAGATGACCATAAACCAATAAATAAAGCTAAATAGATTACTGGTATAGCTATTAATAGCTTTATAAAAAATGATTTCATTATTTTCTCCCCAAATATATAAATTAATTAAATCAACTCAGCTCTCTATAGTCAAACAATATAAGTGCAGATTGGTTATGCTCAAATACACAATCATACTAACTTGATTTAATCCAAATTGGTGATGACCAAGCCCTTTCTTGAATAACTGAGTCAATATCAGATCTTGGTTTCTCTCCGTTTCTAACAGCATCCCAAGTTGACCATCTGCATGATGGATTTTCTATAACACGGACATAATAAAAAGTATTCATATCAGAATTAAATTCTGGATCTTTCCAGAAGGTTTTAAGCTCTGATGCGCCTATGTTTGCTGTGGTTGAACAGTCATTAAGATTAACTTCTGCTCCATTGTCTGGGCAACGATGAGTTTTTGGATCAACCTTTAAACCATCTGAACATGCTACATCAAAAACCTTTTCATTATGCACTCCGTTTTCGACCCATCCTTTAACCACTTGGGATCTTTGTAATTTATTACTAAGTGGATCTGAAACTGCCCAAATTAAAAATGTTGGGCTGATTTGATTATCTGTAATAAGATCACCACCCATAGGTATGCTCAATGAATAAGCTTTTCTAATAAGATTTTCATCTGAAAGATTATATTTCTCTAATCCATAGCCACCAAAAAATCTTACCTTGATTCTAGGGCCTGATGTTGCAAAGGTTTCTTTTTTTCTAAAAGCAGCAAAAATTGATTCCCTTGTATTCTCTTCAGCCCAAACACCTGCAAGTCCAGAGGCGCCAAAATGTATAACGCGGTCTCCTGCATTGAGATAATAATTATTATCAACATATTTCATAAGACTTGCCCTTCCTCGAGAAACTTCTTCTGATTCAGAACCGGGAATCTTGCTCATGATATAACCAAAAGTTTTATTAAAAGGTACTGAGCCCCTCAGCTTAGGAGTGCCATCAACCATGCCGATTTTAGAAAAATGTGTTTCTTCATTATATGATCCACCAGCTACATGACTATCGCTAGAACCAATAAGACCAAATTTATATGGATTAACAATTCCTTTTTCCTCAAATCCAAGACCTCTCAAGTATGCATTTCTTACATATGAACCCTTAATATTTTTCATTTCATTTGATGGATACCTGGGTGGTGTAGCGGTTTCAAATGAGGCCCATTCATCATTTTTTGAAATTAATGGATGAGTTTCAGAGGTTCCTTTGGCTTGAGTTATTTCAACCAATGGTTCGTTTAGCAACCTATTAGATGCATAAGCATCATCAATTGGTCCGCCATTAAAATCATTATTAGAAAAGGCAGAGCCGCCAGAAATATTTGAGTTATGAGGAATAGCTAAACTATCAACACCATTTTCTCTAAGACCATTCATCCATTCCCATAATGGCTCAGGGTTCATGCTATCAAGTCTAGAAAAAATTTTATCGGGAAGATTTTTAGTGTCCTCAAATATCACATTACGATGAAGATAATTATTGTATAAGTCTTCAGACGAAGTATATTCGTAACCTGCAAAGGTTGTAAAAATACCAGGCTTATATGCATCATCAGCAGCTTTTATTGTTTCTTGCCAAACACTTTTTTGAACATTATCTATGAGGTCAATATCAATTGTGCCATTTCTGATTCCTTCAATGGTTGTTCTAGCAAAATTTGTAAACAATCCACCTCTTTTAAAAACTTCTAAAAACCCATCAGGTCGAGATTCATTTAAATTGTGAACTGGCTTTGTATACTCATACTTAGAAAACAAAGAGTTAGTGTCTGCAGCGGTTGGTAGAAGTCCTAGAAAAAAACCATGGTCAGTTACCGCATAAAAATCTAGCGGCCTTCTCAGCTTTATATCATAGCCTGTTGGATGAGGAATTGACTCTCCTTGAGCAAATTTATAAGCCATGTCAGGATCACTTAAAGATCCAAATGTGTATGCATCAAATGAATTTGAAGTATGTATGTGCAGATCACCGAAATATGCATTTTTATTTGGATTAGGCGAAGATAAAGAGTCCGTGCCCAATAAATCAGCTACCTGATAATAAGAATCATCTAATGAGGTTTGGACTTGTTGTTCTTTATCTACGTCAAGAATAAACAAGCCATAGAAAATAAAACCACCAAGCATAAGTATTAATATTAATACAACTCCGCCAATTTTTTTTATCATTAAATTATCCTAACACAGTGTTGAAAACAGATACTTTTTAAACAAACTGATTGGTACTAAACTTTTCTTTCCATGGAGTTAAGTCCAAATCACTACCGTGTGTTTCAGGGTTAAAATCTTTATCAAAAAATGATTTATAGTCTGTGTAATTAACTCTTAGTGCACCTTTTTTAGAAAAGAAGAATTTGAACATGCTTCTAAATGTAGATAGTTTCCAAAATTGCTTATCATGTTTTAACATCTTGATTGCAATTCTTGTGATTACAAAAATTAAATCGATCAACGCCAATTTCATTACAATCCTCAAAACTTTATTTGAGCCATTGATTGTTTTATAAACATCGTGTGATACTGATTTGTGCTCAACCTCTTCTAAACTATGCCACTTCCACATATCTACTACTGGATTATCTGATTTAAGAATTTTACCTTTTAAGATATTGGTACCCATTGTTGCTGTGATATGTTCTATTGCAGTTGTTATTGCTAATCGTGTTTTGTTGTCTACTTTATCTGTATAGGATTTTTCTAAACTTTTTACAAATATGCTTTCTAACTTTTCTAAGTCATACCCCTTAAGTTCACATAATAGTTGGTTGTATTTAATGTGCTCTCTTGTATGTGTTGCCTCTTGTATGCAGAACATACGAATCTCTTCTGACATATCTTTTAGTCTAACGTCATCTTTGAATGCACGAACACTTTTCATAAAAAACTTCTCACCTTTTGGAAAACAAAAACTTAAAGCATTTAAAACTGCAGTTAAGAATGCATCATCGTTAGCCCAGTTTGAAGATAAATGTTTCTTCAGTTCAAACGAAGGGTCTCTCTTTATCATTGTCATATTATGTTCCTCATAATTCGCAATACAGAATAGCAATAATGATCATATGTAAGAGAGATATTTTAAGTCATAATAGAGATGTTTTAATTCATAAATATTTTAATTTTTATCTTTGCAAATGTTCAACACAGCTAATAGAAACTTAAATTTACTAGTAGACAAACTATTAGATATATCCAGAGAGTCAGGTTTCTCAACTGAAGATATTATCAAGCACGCAAAAATAGATTTAAATAAACCAATACAAGAAATTGACACACCTAGAATTATTGACAATATCTATAACTATACTAAAGACGAGGCTTTAATGGTAAAGCTAGGTCAAAGAGTAGATGTAACCTATTTTGGATCTTTTGGTTTTGCACTCATGAGCTGTTCAAGTTTTTCAGAAGCTATCAAATTGATTAATAGATATCAGTTATTGCTTGGAACTGGGATTAATTTGAATGTTTTATCTGACTCACATAACCCTCAATATACGCTAAGAGTTTCAATAAGTATTTTAAGCAATCTGCAAAAAAAATTATTAACTGAGCTAATAATATCTCAATCAATTTATCTTCTTAGAATTATTACAAATAATGATAAATTAAAATTAACAATAAATTTTCAACATGAGGGAATAAATAACAAAGAGCTTTATGAATCGATACTAAAGTGTAATGTGAAATTTAATCAACTACATAATGAAATATCTGTTCCAATTGATTTAAGTAAAGAAAAGCTAGTTTCTGCAAACTCTGCAGTTCATATTATATATGAAGAGCAATGCGAAAGACTTCTACGAGATCTGAATAAAGTAGAAAACTTCTCCGCTGCTACGAGAAGAATACTACTTCAAGCTGGGGATGATTTACCTGATATAAAAGAAGTTGCCTTCAAACTTCATATGAGTGAAAGCACACTGAGAAGAAGATTAAAAGAGGAATCTTCAAGTTACAGAATTATTTGCGATGAAGTTAGAGATGTTTTAGCAAAAAAATATCTTACTTCAACCAATTTAACTATTTCAGATATAGCCATGTTACTAAATTATAGTGAAGCAGCTAGTTTTAGAAGAGCTTTTATAAGATGGAATAAAGTTACTCCAAACGATTATCGTCATTCTAATAGCTAAAAGAATATAATAGTGTTTATGCGCCTGTAGCTCAGTTGGATAGAGTACTTGGCTTCGAACCAAGGGGTCGGGAGTTCGAATCTTCCCGGGCGCACCATATATAAAAAACCCCTCATTTGAGGGGTTTGGGTATCAATGATTCCGGGGAGCTAGATATCTAGCTAGATCATTGAAAACTAGTAATTAACAGTAAAACTTATACCAGTTGTTCTTGGTGGTCCGCTAAACCATGCAATGGTGCCTAGAGTTGCTGTTATGTCTCCAAAAGAACCATATCTGTATTCTTTATCAGTGAGATTATCAACAAATAGACTTACCTTTGCATTGTCACTTATCATTAAATTTATATTTAAATTAGCTAAAGTATATTCAGGATTTGTAATCTGATTAGTGCCACCATTTTGTGCACATCCCTCATACAAAGGAATCGTACCGCAATTCAAGGCTCTTTCTGACATTATGTCGTCACCAACAGTATTTGCTCTTAAGACAGTAATAGCTGGTATTTTTCCAAGCATACCTCTATGAGTAAGCGAGATACTGCTTGAATCATTTTGACCACTAACATTATATTCTAAATCTGATGCTGGATTATCACCCTCAACATGACCAACTGACACTCCAAGACTAAGAGAGTCGCTTAAATCATAAGAAATATCAAATTCATAGCCTGACATTTCAACAGTTGGTTGAACCAGCGTGACAATTGAGGATTGTCCTGCAGCGCCTACCTCAGATGCAGCTACTGATTTATTTAAAAAATCTTGATTGAAAACTGCTGCATTAATTTTTAGTCTTCCATCCATAAATGAAGATTTAGTACCAAATTCCATAACTTCTGTAGTTTCAGCTTCTAGTGCAGCAGCTCCAGAACCTAAAACTGAATTGTTAGTATTTCCTGGCATGTAACCTTCACTGTATGATGCATAAATCATATTACCGTTATCTAGTGTATAGTCAGCAATAAACCTCATTGAATCATTGTCATAGGTCCTTTCTATGGAGCAATAACCAGTTCCACCTGTAAGAGGATTTGAGAATGAGCCATAAACAGAATCACATTTTGATGCATGGAATCTTGCTCCTGGAGGATTTAAAGAAATTTCCCAAGCATCTTTTCCTGCATCCATAAATGATGCGGTTTGATTTGCTAATGCTCTTAATGCTGGATTTATTAAACCAAGACCAAATGCATGATATGCAGGATTCAAATTCATTCCGCCTTCTGGATAGACAGCCCTGATATCAATTCCCTTAGTATCTTCTGATGTTCTATACCCTAAAGTAATATCAAGTTTATCAGTTACGGAATATACAACCTCTCCAAAGACAGCTTCAGAAACAGACCTTGAATGAACATATTCAATACCACTAGAGTTTTGGAAAACAGCTGTTAAACCAATATCCACAATATTTATTGGTAATCCTGCAAGAGGCGATCCAGTACTTGCTGGAATTAATTGTGATGAAGGCTCAAAACCAGCCGCACGAATTGTAGGTTGAACCATATTTCCATCAACTTCAGATTCAAAATAACCAAAAGCATATTGAAGTCTGTCATTTATAGCTAAACCATTAATTCTAATCTCTGTGGTTGTACCATCTGTATCCTGAGTTCTTGGACCAACCTGAGTTATATCAGGAAATTCAGTTCTACTTCCACCTGTTGCCCAACCTGTCTCTTGGTCATCATGTTTAGCAGTGGAATGGATAAATGTAAGAGTACTATTAGATCCTAAATCGTAAGTAAGTTTTAGAAGAGTTTTATCTAAATCTAAATAAGAATTACCGAAAGTAGCATCATGATATGAGTCATAATGCCCTGTTGCCTTACAATCATTAACAGCTCTTGTTTTCATTCCTTGAGTTACTACACCTAGCGCGGGTCCACCTGCCAACATAGGCGAATTAGTATAAACCTCACAATTTGCGTACACTGCTGTACCAGAAGAATCAAACATAGATTGTGAATATAGGAGATTCAAATCTTCTGTAATATCAACGGATAGCATAGCTCTAAATGATTCGTTATCAATAATACCGCCATCATCACTAAAGCCATCTAAGTTATTTATATAACCATCTTGTTTCTTTGTTATCCCAACAACTCTTAAAGCAGCGTTAGATGTTAGTGGCAAGTTGACCATCGCAGAGACAGAATTCAGATTTCTTTGCCCCATAGAAACTTTAACTGAGCTATCGAATTCTCCAACTACGGGTAAATTATTATTTACTAAAATTGCGCCTGAGGTAGTATTTTTACCAAAAAGCGTTCCTTGAGGTCCTTTTAAAACTTGAAGATTATTAACATCAAAGAGATCAAATAATGATCCTTGTGGCCTTATCATAAATGCATCATCAACATAAATAGCAATTTTATTATCGTATTGAACTGAGCCTCTTTGTGATCCCATGCCTCTAACACTTACATAAGCAACACTTTGATTACCTGCAGACTTTTGAATCAACATATTTGGAACAAGACTTCTAATATCTTCCATATTAGTAATGCCCTTTTCATCTAAGTCAGTTCCTGAAAAAGCACTAATAGCGATTGGCACATCACTTACAGACTCTTCTGTTCTTCTTGCTGTCGTAATGACCTCTTCCATTGAATCTATAGACTCATCTGATGAATCTTGTGCTTCTAAATTAAAAATTGATAATGTGATTGCTATAAAAAATAGCTTGTTTAAGTTAAATTTATTCAACATAGTGCGATCCCCCTTAAGAATTACAATTTAAGTTAGCATTAAAAAGACTATACAACGGGATATATACAGTCATTTATAGGGATATTTTCAGTCTCTATATGGAAAGTATATTTATAAAATATTAGGGTAATTTTAAAGTTATTTATGAATTTAGTTCTTCATTTATAAGCCATTCTGCATAACCACCAATATTAAAAACATTAATATAGTCTTCTTTAATTAGTTTATGCCCTACTAATGCCGATCTAATTCCAGCAGCACAATAAACTAGAATAGTTATATCTTCATTCTTATTTAAATAATTTTTAATTATTGAATGATCGAAATTATTATCAATAATACTTTTAGGAATATTAACTGCATTTTTAATTAACCCTGTTGCTTCTACTTCAGAAGCCTCTCGAACATCTATTATTAAAGTATTTGCTGTAGCGATAAGATTATTTGCTTCTTCAAAAGATAATCTTGGAACACAGTCATTAGCTTCTTGAAGTGATTTTTGAATATCCGTGTTGTTCATTGCTAAGCTTTAGTATTTACAGAATTA
>Ga0206682_10004792_pt1 | contig 10852 bp, 9 predicted proteins | sample M240m12015metaG_FD_155444 | JGI IMG/M metagenome (GOLD analysis project Ga0206682, IMG submission 155444) | Ammonia-oxidizing marine archaeal communities from Monterey Bay, California, United States - M2 40m 12015 | ecosystem: Environmental > Aquatic > Marine > Intertidal zone | place: USA... | reverse complement strand
AGCATTCAAAGCATCTCGACGCTCCGTGAGGAGTGATTGCAAGCGGTCACGTTCGGTGCTCCATGCGGCTCCCCCCTCGTCTGATGCATGCAATTCGCTTACAGTGTATTGCGAAACACGCGGCGCAGCTGACCATGTTTGGCGGCCCGTCACGCCCATCACGGTGGCGATACGATCAGTGACCTCTTGGTCGGGATGGATGCTGACAATTGCTCCAGTGCGAAGACCGTACATGGTGTGTGACTTTGAGAGTGAAAGGGCAAATGTAATCAGAAGGTTTTCTGGCCAAGGCCATCCATTCGTCATGGCATCATGAATGGTTTCCGCCCATCCATGTGGTTCTTCAGCATAGAGGTGGTAGGCTGCATCAATCAACAACGTGTGGCCAACACTTTCGTTGATTGAAGCGCTCTCCATCACCGCTTCCAACATGGCCATTCGACCGTCAGGTGTGAGCGAAAGACCAGTTGGATTGTGTGCTGGATCGTTGAGCCACATCATGACTTTATCTTGATGTCGACATAAATCGGCAAGTTCGGTTTTGAATCCTTGGATGTCGACGAAGGGGTATGGAGAGCCAGCTTTTGGCAGCAAAGGGTAGGTTCGGGCCTTCAAATCGCATCCTGCCAAGAACCCCTTATATGGGCCCCAGTGGCGGTCACGAAGGAGGACATGGTCACCGCGGTTTGCGAAATTTGTCGCAGCGAGGTAAAGGGCACCGGAACCGCCAGCAGAAGCAGTTGCAGTCATTGCGATTCCCATTGCTTCGAGTTCATGGCGCCGTTCCCCAAGCGCCAAGGTCTTGGCCAAATCGAGAAACGCCGGCAGCCCAGTCAGTGGTGCATAGGCTGCGATTTCCACAGGGGGTGCTTGTCGGATGGCTTCATCGACCACCGCGTTGATGGCGAGGTTACCATCGTCTTCGAGCAGCGCCCCAATGGTACCGTTGACTGCGTCCCTCCCTTCCGCTTTTGCGTTCTGATATCGCGCCAACCATGCAAAAATGGTATCGCTCCCTACTTTCGTCTGGGCGTATGGGTTCAACAAACCCGCACCTGCATCGTGGTCCATGGGCCAGCCAATGCAAGGCTCTTCTTTGAGTTGCCCCTCAAATTTCGTAGCGGATTCATCCGTTTGATTCATGAAGGGTTAGCCTTTGGCCGAACCATCGCCTGTGTAGCATAGCTGGTAGTGCATCGGATTTGTAATCCGAAGGCCGGGGGTTCGAGTCCCTCCGCAGGCTCTTTCATCGATAAGACAGTGAACCAGTTTGTTATGGTTCAATCATGCGACCCTTCCATCTGGCCTTTCCTGTTCTGGATCTTGAAGCGACGGAACGATTCTACGTTGATGTGCTGGGCTGTTCGATTGGCCGTCGGACAGAGCGGTCTCTCAATTTGAACCTTCATGGCCACCAAATTGTCGCTCACCGTGTCGAGGCGATGCCCGATGCGACAGATGGAGGCCGTATCGATGGACGGCAAGTCCCTCCATTTCACTTCGGCCTTGTTATGGAATGGACACAATGGCATGCCTTTCGAGACCATCTCAAGGGATTGAATGTGGCGTTTCGATTGGAGCCGCATGTTCGGTATCCTGGATCGATTGGGGAGCAAGCCACCATGTTTGTGAATGACCCATCTGGGAATGCATTGGAATTCAAATCGTTTCAAGATGATGACCGTTTGTTTGCTACACTTCCGGGCAACGAACATGCAGCAGGTGGCGGGCGACTCTGAACCGAACGCTCAAGGTTGAAGAGTGGTTGGGCAAAGCATGGTCGCCCAACGCCTCGATGGAAAAGCCTGTGCTGCAAGTGTGGAGGAAGAACTCCACGAGCGAATCGCAGCGTGTACATCCGCAGGCATTCATCCACACCTTGCTGTTGTGATTGTTGGTGATGATCCTGCGAGTCATGTCTATGTGAACTCGAAAGTCAAGGCTTGCCAGCGTCTCGGAATCAAGAGCACGCACATCGAATTGCCATCCACGGCATCTGAAGATGAAGTGAGAGCAGTGATTCACCGCCTTAATGACGATGCTGAACTCCACGGCATCCTCGTTCAATCCCCTCTCCCACCTCAGATGGATGAAGAAGCACTCACTGACTTGATCAATCCTCGAAAAGATGTAGATGGCTTCCATCCAGAAAACCTTGGCCGGCTCGTTCAAGGGCGGCTCGATGGAATGCTCCCGTGCACGCCTAGCGGTGTCATGCGGATGCTGCAATGGGCTGGCATGGATTTGACTGGTAAAAGTGCCGTCGTGCTCGGACGTTCTCGTATTGTCGGGAATCCACAAGCCCTTTTGCTCGGGGCAAAGGGGGCCGATGCAACAGTGACTGTGGTGCATTCACGCACTCAGAACGCGCAAGCGATTTGTGCTCAAGCAGACGTGGTGGTTGCAGCGATTGGGCGGCCAGAAATGGTTCGAACCGATTGGATCAAAGACGGTGCCGTCGTGATTGATGTCGGTATCAATCGCGTTGAGGATGGAACCCGGGAACGTGGTTGGCGCCTTGCTGGGGATGTGCACCCTGAAGTGGCCGAAAAAGCATCTTGGCTGTCGCCCGTGCCGGGTGGCGTTGGACCAATGACCATTGCAATGTTGATGGAAAACACAGTCCGTGCCGCAGAAACCTATCAATCAGTATGAGGTGATATGATGGAGCAAAAAGCACCACGGCTCTCGACTGCCTCGTTGGTGGCAGGATCGATTAGCGTGACCGTTGCGATCCTTAATTCATCAACAAATCTCGTTCTCGAAAGTGGTTGGAGCATTGAAGAGTTCAGTGCCTTGGCGGCTGCTGGTCTCTTTTTCATCATCGCTTACCTCGCTTCGAGGGAGCGTCCAATTCCGGAATTAGTTAACCAACCTTCAATCCAAGAACAATACGATGCTATGGAATCAACGCCTACCCCCTACCGGACGAGTGGCACGCTACCCGCCCAACAACCAGTTCATGACATGTCGGCGTCTCCAAGTTCTGATATGACCTCCATCCTCGGTATGGAACCAGCAGTGGTCGCATCGACTGCTCAATCTGTTTTCCAATCATCTCTTGCACCAGATCCAATCGATGTTTCTGCGGCTTTGGATTCCCTCACAACAGGTGAATTTGGCGCGGTGGCTGCTGAAATGGCGTCTGAGAACCCCGCTCCGCACACGGCAACATCTCAAAACCGCCCATTCACGCAATCAGTGGGCTCGTTGGCTTCTTCCCATGAACGTCCTTCCATTGTGAACGTCCCTCTGCCATCGGCTTCACTTCCTGCTGTGGAACCTCAACCAGAAGCAACCACGGCTTCGGTTCCCTCGATGCCGGACCTCGCAGCCTTGTTAGGTTCCACCTCTGAGCCTGTGGCCGACGTGACCACGCCATCGTTGCCTGATTTACCACCTTTAGACGAAACATCTTCCCCAGTTACTCAGCAAATCGACACATTGCCATCCTTGCCAGAAGGACCGGATATTGCTGTGCAAACGCCAGACTTACCTGATCTTGGCGATTTATTTTGAATCGGGAAGGTCAATAGGGGTTGAGATGATGGTGAAACACATGTGGTCCGATGTGTATGACCTTCACAGCCATTCCACGAACAGTGATGGCGAACATTCAGTCGAAAAGGTGGCACAATTGATGGCTGCTTCGGGTGTCATGCATTGGTCATTAACCGACCACGATACAATTGCGGGGTGGGACACAGCAGCAGCAGCAGCTCTCCAAGAAGGCATTAACTTCATTCCAGGGGTGGAAATTACCTGCAATCCCGGTTTGCCAGTTGTTCCATCTGAAATGGAACTGTGGGGTCGGGACCGTGCGCCTACTTCGTGGCACTTGCTGGCGTATTTCCCACTCGGCTCTGTAACCGCCGGCCAGCGAGCGTCGTTCAAAACATGGCTTGAGCCTCTCGGCGAGAGCCGGGGGCCACGTATGGAGCGTATGGTGGCGCTTGCTAACGAGCACGGTCTCGAAATTGATCTCGATGCAGTTATGTCAAGGGCTGATGGCTCAGTTGGACGCCCACATTTGGCTGCAGAATTGATTGCGCAAGGGTATGTGGAGACTAAACAAGAAGCATTCGACCTTTGGTTAGGTGATGGCCGCCCACTTGCCATTGTGCGCAACAAACCCTCAATCCAAGATGCTGTCAATGCAGTGCATGCATGTGGTGGAATCACTTCGCTCGCCCATCCGATGTACTACGGGGTGCCTGTGGATACACTCGTAGAATTCTGTAAAGATGCTGGCGTCGATGCGATCGAATGCTTCCACCGTAGTCATCCGGATCCATATCGGTATGAACTCCTGATGGCGGTTCAACATCACGGCCTCGCATCGACATGTGGCTCAGATTTTCATGGCCTTTCAAGCCTACAAGAACCAGGAAACATGCCCCTCCCATTGGCAGATTTGCCGTCGGCTCTCAAAGTCTAAGAGGCGCTTTTTCGGGTCACTGCATCGAGCATGAGTGCGAATTCGAAAAGAATGATGACGGGCATGGCCACGAGGAAAAGCGACAGTGGATCTGGTGGCGACAAGAACGCACCTAGGACAAATGCTGTGAACCAAATGTGGCGCCGGTATCGACGAACTTGACTGCGCGTGATCACTTCCAATCGCAGCACCAGAAGCGTTGCCACGGGGGCTTGGAACCCAATTGCAGAAGCGACGGCAAGATTCGCAACAAATCCGACATAGGATGCCAATCGCCATTGCGTTGCCAAACCAGCATTTTGTGCGTCAATGGTCAGGTATTCAAGCAGCATCGGTATCAGAAGGTTCCAGGCATACGCAATGCCACCACCACCCAACACGATTACGGCCAAAAAGGTACCAATCGCACCCTTCGTCGGCTTTGGCGCATTCGCCTTAAGTTCATCCAAACGCATCTTGAGAGCCGGGTTTTTACCACCTCGCCATGCACCTTCGACAATCAAGATGGCGAGCACGACAAATGCAGCACAGTAAGCAGCCAGCCTTACTTGCAAAAGGATGAATTCCACGGGAGTGATCACGATGATGTTGACATCATTGGGCAGTCGGTCTTCCGCAATCAGCCATGATATGACATTCGAGGTGAATGGAAAACAGGCTACAAAAATCAAACCAAAAACGAAGGCAAGCAGTTTCATCCGCTTCCTTAGGTGTGATTTTATGTCCAGGAGCAATAAACCACCGGGACTTTCCAGAAGTTCGTTGACCGTCTTGGACAGTTCATCCGTTCCGGTCATGTTCCGTGCAAGGACCGCGCCCTCATAACACACACCATGTGCGCGCTTATTCACTTTCCCAGATGTGGGAGGGGGTTGAATCCATCCACCGTCGTCCATGTCGATTGAGTCGCCTGAGGCGATGAATCACAAAACCTGTGATCCACAAGGACGGCATGGATAAGAGAAGTGCCATCCACATGAGGTCTTGGTGGTAATCATTGAGCACACGAACCTGGACGACGTCTTCCTCAGCGGTGCTTGGGTTGTGCATCACAATGAGGCTGTACACTTTCGGGGCGTCGATCTCCAAAGCGAGCGTTGAATTTGGTGCAACGGTGTAATACTCGCCCAGCGTTTTCATGATATCCCAATCGATGCCCCCCTCTTGCATCGCTGGCACTGCTGATTCAACAATTAAAACAACCACTTCAATGGTGACGTTTTGATGAAGGTTCGTGACCGTCGTGTCCACTGTTTCACCTGGTTCAAATTTTTGAATGATTTCGAATGTCGAGTCTTCGGGGCCCAATTGGTAAGACACTCGATCGCCAACTGTGCTGCTTTGGACATTGACCGCCATGATGATGAGGGTCACCATGGCCAATGTCACAACCCCTTCCACGAGAATGTGGCGTCGAATTTTTTGAGTCGTGAATCCTTTGAAGAAACTCCCATGGTCATTTCGTAGCCTTGGTTGAAGATGATGGATGAATAACGCTCCAACTCCTCCGACGATCATTCCCAAGGGAATATCGATGAACCAATGAATCCCAAGGTAGAGAATAGTGAAGATGAACAGCAAAGTGTTCACACACACAAAGATGTGGTATCGATAATGCTTCCATTCCTTCATTGTCCCTCCACGCTCACGGACATGCAACCAATTGAGCAAAATGATGCCAAATGGAATTGCAACATGCAGCGATGGCACAGCATTATCCAACGGATCGTGGGAGGCATAGAAGACGCTGTACCAACCCTCGTGGTAGAGGAGCGCATCCATGCCAGGGATCCATGAAGAGGTGACTTCGACGTTGAAAAACAAGTAATACGGGACGGCAATGGCGTAAATCAGTAGATAATTCAGCGTGACCTTATCGGTCATGTCCCGATCGCCTGTGTAAGCGAAATAAACGGTCGTCACGTAAATGAGGAAGAGGTAAATGAAAAGGTAATGGAAGTTTAGAAATGAGGTAAGTGCCTCATTATGGAAGAAGTTCTGGATGTGGAGTGTGAAGTCACCTTCGATGCTGTGTACCCATTCAGTCCAGTGACCAGTCTCCATTTTGATTGGCTCGTTGAGGTTATCAGTCATCGCTTTCCATCGAATAATGATGATGTAGCCCATGGCGTGGAGATAGAACCGTTGGTTGTGAATGACTTCAGCCCATTTGCCGATCGGTGTTCTCATTTCCTTGTCGTGAAGGGTGAAGAACCAACATATGATTGGCGTCAATACCAAAATCAGCCCCATCATGATTCCATAGGGGTCCATGTTTGGTGGGGTCTCGCTCCTCGTTTTAGGTATTATGACTGCAGGAGTGTGTTGGCGATGTTTGGGCGAGCCTCCGAAAAACGTGCAAGAGGTCAAAGGTAATGGGTTTCATCTCCCACCAGTGAGGGACATGTGGGAGCAGGCACCTGAGAACACCCTCGAAAGCCTTCGCCATGCCATCGGATTCCATGATGGGATTGAGTTTGACCTCCGTTTGACTTCTGATGGTGAAGTCATCATTCACCACGATGCTGATGTCTCCGTACCAAAATCAATGCTGACCTCATCCAAACCTTGGGTTGAGCATTACACCCTTGACGAATTAACGTCGTTTGGGTTCTGCTCATTCCGTTCCCTGCTTGAAGACACCACGGTGCGTGAACAGTGGAGGGATCATGGGAAAATGGGGTGCGTGGAATTGAAACGTCCTCATCCAAAATCGGATTCTGGTGGAGGATATTTCGGTTTCTCTTCACACAAGAAACATATCACGACCCTCATCAACGCTGCTGATGCATTGCTCAATGAATTCGAGATACCGAACCAAAACACCGTGTACTATGCTTTCCATAAAGGGATGAAATCTTCAATAGAATCTGCCTCAACACAACGCCCTTGGGCCGAACTTCTCCCCTACATACCACCCTTTGGGACCACCCAAACCAAGCGATTGAGAGCCCTCCCTCATTTTCTCACGCATTCGTTTTCACGCCTTGTGAATCATCATCGCTCTTCTGGGGCATCGATGATTCCCGCTGCCATCGAATACTTCGTCCCACCAATCAACAAATTGCCGTTAGGGAAGAAAGTCGGATTGGTCGGAAAAAGTGCGCTCAACCTTCAAGCTGCACAAGGAGGATTTCCTGTTTATGTCTGGCCGACCAAACCTGATGTTGAGCACCGACTTCAAGCGGCTGGGCTCACGGGGCTCACGGATTATGCGGATCCAAACCTCACTTGGTTGCCATCAGGTCATGCACGATGGACTCGACCCGCTACACTCCCTCTTGATGAAGAACAACGAACATTGCTCGAGAATGCAACAAAAGCGAACCATCTTGACATCCTCAAAGAACTCAATGCGAACGTGGTTCCGTGGATGGAATGCGACGCATCCAGTCGAGCATCGCTGATGGCGATGTGGTCAAAGCGATGGCAATGGCAAAGTCTTCCATCTTCCATTGGTCTTCCAAATGACCATGCAGAAGGATCGAGTCCACCTTGGCAAGCTGTCCGATTAATTGGGCACCGTGGTTCGGGAAAAACGCCAAGACCAGTGCTGCAAAATCATCACTCGATGTGACGTAGACTCTGTTCTTCAGCGATGTACTTAGGGCGGTAAATCGGGGTGCCCTTTCCATCACGCATGACGCTGCGCTCATCGACAATTTGTGCACCAATGCCTGCAACCCTTGCCCATCCAAAGAAGGTGGTGTAGTATGTAGGGTCTGTGAGACCAATATGGTGGAGAAGTGCTCCGCTTGCGATATCGACGTTTGCGTTTGGGTTGCTGATTTTTGGATTTTCCCTGAGGACACGAGGTGCGACTTCACGGAGGGCAGTGATGATCTTGAAGTTCTCATCATCGGGACAGATTTCCTCTCCCAATGCAAATTGAACCGTGGCCCGTGGGTCTTCAGCTCGCAAGACTGCGTGGCCAAAGCCGAACACTGGTCGCTTGGCCTCAAGTTCAGCACGGACAAACCGTTCCACTTCGACCGGGTCACTTGTTCCAACACGAAGGACGAATTCCAAACAAGATTGATTGGCTCGACCGTGCAATGGTCCGGAGAGGGCGTTCATGGCTCCAGCCATTGATGAGTACACTGTGGCGTGGCCAGATGCAATCGCTTTGCCAGAGAAGGTTGAGAGATTACCACCTCCGTGATCCATGTGAAGAACGAGGTAGGTCGAAATGACTCGGGTCATTTTTTGCTTATCCACGTCTTTGAGGTCGAGCGCATTGACAAACCGGTCCACGAGCGAGGCCTGAGGGTCGTCAGCAGGGATTTCGTCGGCACGTCCATCCCGAATTCGGAAAATGAGACCCATCAAGCGAGGCATTCGAGCGATGAGGTTCATGGCGTCCGCTCGCCAGTCGTTGGTTGTTTCAAGCATTCCGAGGGTGTGAATGCCAACGCTGAGCCAATCCATTGGGTGACCGTCGGCAGGAAGGGTCTTGAGCACAGATTCCACATCACCAGGGATGGTTGCACGGGCTGCGAGTTCAGCACGAATTTCTTCCGATTGTTGAGGGGTTGGAAGTTCTTTGTTGAAGAGCAGGTAAATGATGTCTTCAGGAGCAAACGCTGCAAGTTCCGCAATGGGGTATCCGCAGTAGTGAACGCCTTCGGTCGGCGTGACAAAGGATGTTCGACAAGTGCCCACTGGGACGCCACGAAGACCAGTGTTTAGGTGGTCGGATGTAACCTCAAGCAAGACCTCTTTATCGCTCATACCTCGCTCACCGTGTGCATCCACCAAGGCTCATCGTATAAAGGCGGTTGCATTGTGTCGCAGTGCACCACAATTAGGTGTTGCCGAGGATACTTACTTTCGCCTAGGCCGTGTTACTTTCGCCGGTTCCATGGGGGCCATGAGCGAAAGCCCTTGGATGATTCACGATCAGCAAAGACATGGATTCGAATGGTCTCGCCTTCGACAGTGATGGCGTCTTCTGCTGTGACGCCAGGACAAGTTGCTTTGACCTCGTTCCATGCACGGTTCGTTGCGAGATTTTCTGACCACCAAGGGAATGCTGCGCATTGTTGCGGACGAACTTGGTAAATTGAGCACCTTTTTTCTCCATCAAGAAAGATGCACACATCATCGCTTTCTCGACTTTTCAAGACATACCGCCCGTCGAGCGTTTGCCGGCAATCCCGCTCCAGCCATTCTTCGACTGGCAGTTCATGGTGTGCTGCAATCCGCTCTGCGTCGCGAATGGAGAGGTAGACAATGCCACCTGGCTCATCGCAACATCGGCCGCAATCGGGTTGGCATGAAAATGGCACTCCAGCCATCCACCAAGCAGCCTTCATTCTTCTTCACCCGACGGTGATGATTCAATTGGCGTGAGTGTGGACAGGGATATCTTCCGGGTTGGCATTGGTTCTTCATCAAGCAAATCCAACATGTCAATGGTCGACGCATCGACATCCCATTCGCCTTCTGGAACAAAACTGTCGAGTGCTTGCTCTTCCTTGACATCAGGTTTTTTTCTTCTCCGCCCGACCTTACGTCGCTTCTTCTCGTTGTCTTCTTCAAACGGAGGGAGTGGACCCCGCTCTGGATCGATTTCAACGAGTTCTTCCTCCAAGCGCCGCAACTCATCTGCAATTTGGATTAATTCTTCGATTGATGCATCTGGAGTTTGTTGTGCCAAAGCCATCATTTTATTTTCGAGGTTTTCAAGGCGCATGCCTCGTTCTGTAAACTCAGATTCAAACGCCCCAATTTGTTGGTCAATGGATTCATCCAAATCGGTGAGAATCTCCGCAGCCGTGCTGTAATCGCGTTCCTCAATCCGTCCTGTGCGTGCAACCAAGTGCTCATCGCGCTCGTCGAGTGCCAGAACTGATGGAAGCTTTAGGTCGATGTCATGAAGGGCGGTTTTCATGTACGATTCATGGCGCGAGTGGGCGCTCTGTGCCATGGCCACGGTGTCGAATTCTGGCGGCTCATAACCATCTGAACCAATGATTGGGAGCTCGGAGTGAAGTTCAATCCCTCCAATCTTGGTGTCGCTGTAAATCACATCTGTGGCTTCAGCAATGAGGCGGGTGGCGATGTCTGAAACATGTTCACGCTCGAGCGTTGGCCTCGGAAGGTGTGATTTTGGTTGCTCACCCGACAAAACCGAGGCAACATCATCTCCATCAAGCAACTCTTGACCAGATTCGATGGCCAAGGCAACCAAGTCGAGGTTTGCTTTTGTCGCACGCCATGATGGTTGAGTCTGCAACACGATGCTGGCTAATTGCCCATCATCCAGCATGAGACCTCGTTTTAGTGCGAGGTGCCTTGCAAAGAGCACAAGGCTGGTTGGGGTAGGCGACTGAAGATTGACCTTCGCCGCATTTTTCACCAAGTCCCAAAGCCTCGAAGCAGGCCAACGGTTCGTCTCAACCGTGCTTGAGA
>Ga0206682_10004790_pt1 | contig 10854 bp, 14 predicted proteins | sample M240m12015metaG_FD_155444 | JGI IMG/M metagenome (GOLD analysis project Ga0206682, IMG submission 155444) | Ammonia-oxidizing marine archaeal communities from Monterey Bay, California, United States - M2 40m 12015 | ecosystem: Environmental > Aquatic > Marine > Intertidal zone | place: USA... | reverse complement strand
CTATAAGCATTTTAGTTGTGTCAACTCCTAAGGATTCAAAGTAATTCTTATCTACAGCATGCTCGCCATCTATAAATACCACTTTACCACCCTGGGCTTGACAACTAGCTACAGCATGTCCACATATAGTAGATTTACCTGTACCTTCCCATCCCATGAGCTCATACATTTTACCTCTTACGAATCCTCCAACTCCTAGAGTTTTGTAATCAAAACCAATACTTCCTGTAGAGAATACATCATAGTCTCCTGTGGTTTTACTGTCTAATGCAAGTAGTGTTCCTACACCATATTGCTTGTTTAATTTTTCTAACGCTTGTTCAAAAGTGTTAGGCTTTTCTTGTTTTTTTGCCATTATGTAATTATTTAATTGTTCATTCAAATATACGAAATATAGATAACATTGTTCAGTTATATAATGTAAAAAGCCCCAAGATTTCTCTCAGGGCTTTACAACAATTAAAAACAGAACAGAAGTAATTAATTCAAATTATAACAAGAACTTCAAAGTTATAAAATAAATCTTAATACTAACGTTATTTTCTATTTTTCTTTTGGATATGCTTCTCTCATTTTTCTTCTCCAGTAAGCTGTAGTAGCTTTTTGAGTATATGAGAAAGTTAATCCTGTTAATTCAATTATTTCTCTATCACTCTTTCCCTGACTCGTCAGCTTCTCCACTAACAACTTCTTCTCCTGAGGTATTCTCTTTGCCATCTGTTAATAGTTTTTCTAGTTCAACAATACCCATTTCTAAAGCTCCTCTTTCACAATCAATTCTAGAAGCGTATGAAACAGTTACTTCGGATGAACGATAGCTAGAGTGCCAAGTTTTATAATCTTTATCATAGTGTATAGTTATGATAATTTCATGATTGTCTAACAAATCAAAACACGCCCTAGGACTGTCTGTCATAATAGATATAACTTGTTTTTCTGAGACACCTTTTGCCATCATATAATCTTTAAACGCCTCATCTTTATTAAAATCTTTAAAACTTTGTGTAAGCTTATCAAAGAACCATTTATGTAACAGCTCTGCTACATTAGGATTTTCTGCTAATATTTTTTCTGCTTTCATTTAATACTTTTTTAGTTAATATTTGTTTTTTCTTATCAAACATTGGCCAGACCTCATATTCATCTAGCCAAGTGCTCGATACTCCTACCTTCTCCTGCCAATATTCTATCAAATCTTTAGTTTTATTAAAGATTCTATATTGTAAAGATAGTTCATCTCTATGTAAACCATTCTTCTTCAACTTAACCACCTTAGGAAAAAGCTTCTGAAACTCTTCTGACGTTTTAGAATATTCACCATTGATTATTAGTTTAAAATCTTCTTTAAACCTTTTATTTAGGTTATATACAACAACAACAAAACCTCCATCATAGTCATAATCTTCTATAATTTGCTTTGTTCGTTCATATTCACCATCCAGAAAGTCCTTAAATAGATCAATATCATTAGGTTTAAATAATAAATAAACAGAATCTTTATATTTATTATCTGACATATCATCTTCAATGTATGCATTTATAAAACCGTTATTTTTTAAACTATTCTTAGGAACTTTTAACGTTGGTACCATAAATATAGTAGCACATGTATTTGTCATTTATTTCTATTTTTTAGTTCGTCCAAAGTGTATAACTTCAATACACCATAGTTCATTCTTATTTGTTTTTTACTCTCTTCAAAGTTTCCTTTGTTAGACTTTAAATAAGCAGTCATTATCGCTCTAGTAAATTGATAATCTGTCATATCCAAATGCATGTTCTTGTTACACCAGCCTTTACCTATACCAAATGCACCAGGAATAGCGTCACCACTATCACCTATTACCACTTGAGAGGCTATAGCTAATCTACTTTGTTTCAAAGAGATGTGTTTGAATTCTCCTAGAGTGTCTTTATGACTTCTATAGTTATAGAAAGGCATGTCTGGACAATTATAAAATACATCCTTATCCATAGCTGCTACAACACATTTACCTTCACTTACTACTGTGGCATCATACACATAGTCATCAGCTTCTGCTCCTACAGATGGTATAGCATCAAGTTCTTCTAACATGTAGTCTGCAATGATAGGAATCAATGCATTCTTTTCTTTCCTGTTAGATTTATAACTAGGAAGTATGTCATATCTGAAGTTGTTACCACCTCCTATAAATATAAAAGTGTTCTTTATATTATAAAACTCTTCTATGTTATTCTGTATTTCTTGCAGCTTAGTTCTAGTTCTATACTTAGCCTCCTCTATTCTGTCTTCCTCTGTTGGAAACTCCAGCATAGAGTCTTCAGGAAAGTAACTAGAAAAATACATTATACTATCTGCATCTATAATTAGCACTCTCTCTGTCTCATCATATTTACTAGGGCAGTTTTTTACCACCCTAGTAATTATTTCATCCCCACCTGTAGTGGGTCCTGTTTTCATCTTTCCACTTATCATTACTAGCTTTTCTCGTTTAAGAACTCTACATAAGCTATTTCTCTCTTTAAGTATTCGAGAGCTTTCTCTAGATCATGTAATTCATTATCCTTCTTACCAGCTCTAGTTACATATTTAACTATGTTACCACGAGTGAAGTTTAAGTCATATAGATGACAGAAGTCTATTACATCTCCACTATCTTCTATATTATCATTCTTGTAATGATTTGGTTGTGTTATTTCTTTTAATTTTTGTTTAAAATCTGACATTTGGTTTTGTATTTATTGATTAATTAATATGATAGGCATCCTTGGATCTCCCATGTACCATCTCTTTCTGTAGATGATTTCTTGTAATTGATTTCAGCTACTAGCGGTTGGTGCTGCTCTAACACCTTTGCAATGTATACTTTTAATTTCCAAGTAGGGTTCTTTTCAACTAGAGCTCTTGCTTTCTTAATAGCATCAGCTTGCTTTAGTTCCTCAATAATAGTTCCAGCCCAACGAGGATCATCAACCATATATTTAGTAACCCATTTTCTAGTTCCTTTAGCAGGATAGTTAGTTACAGTGGTTTTGGTCTTCATATTGTTTCCTATTGGTTTCTTAATACATAAGGCCCAAGCTGGTTCATGTTTAGATGGTTCCTCATTCTCAAACTTATGTCTAGATACTTCTACTATACCTTGTGCATTATGCCAACTTCCATTATAGTAATCATTACCTAACTCTTCTCTGTCTGAGTCTTGCAAAGCTTTAAAAGCTTCTCCTAGTGTTCTTCCTATTATTGTGTCTTCTTTGTGTATTGCTCCCATGTTTATTTTGGTTTTTTTAATTTACGTTCTAATTGTGTTTTTTCATTGTGGCATGTTGTACAAAGTGTTTGTAGGTTATCCACCTCACAAAACAATCTTTCTACAAAAGCAGGAAGGTCTTCTGAACAGTTAAGACTACCAGCAGGTTTTATGTGATCAATGTTTACTTCATCGCTTTTAAACCAATCAGTACATTTTTTACATTGATATTCCCACTTCTGTCTTTTGTTCTTTCCTTTATATGCTCTTCTAGATTCTTGCTTACATTGTGCTACAGGTTTCCACCATCTACTCTTTTGCCTAAGAGCACTTCTTATCATAGACCAGAATGCTGCTTCTGTCATTGTTCCAGCATTTCTAGTTCTAGGTACTCTTGGTTTCTTTACTTTTTTCGCCATAATTTTAAATTAAAGGGTTGTAACAAATTTAATTAAAATATTACAACCCCTAATTAATTTAATCTAACTCTACTATTCTATCCTCTATCTCATTTTTCATCTGATCTAGATTCATAATCACCTCACGTATGTCTGAGCTTGATATGTTTGGTAGGTTAAACTCATACTTAGATGACTCAACTGCATATCCTTTTGCCACTTTAGACTCTATGTCTGAAAGGTCATGGATTGCATATTCTTCATCTAACTCTAAAGTATCAAACTGACCATCGTGAAGAATGCTTGTAGCTTCTTCTCTTGGTACAGTCATAATTGGTAAGTACTCATAACATCTACCTTTGTGTGTACCAATACCAACTACCTTCATAGGATTGATAAGTACAAGAACAGATTGATCACCACACCCTACATAATGTATTTGGTCAGAAGTAAAATGTAAACCAGCTGCAGCACAATCTTGTGTTGACCAGTTACAATCTTCCATAGGCATGTTAACCACTTTACCTACACGAATATCAAATGTCTTTGTCCAATCATCTGTGAAACGATTTTCTTTTCTATTTGGTAAGTCTAGATATAGATCTGTAAGACCTCCTATTTCTTCACCATGGTTTGCTCGGTATGTTATTTCCTCTTCATAAGGTTCGCACTCTATGTAGTCATCTATTTCGTCACACCACTCTTCATACATTGTTCTAGTTTCCACTTTATAAAGATTGTCATCATGTACAAGTTTATATTCATTGTCTTCTAGAAACACAGTATAATTGTCAGGACTCTTCTTCCATACAGCTTTTACTTTGTTGTATGTATTAGAGATAAAATGTACAAGCTCTGGACTACCGTGTAATGTTACTACATTACGTAGAGCTACAAAGAATCCTTGCTTAGTAATACGAAAGCTATTCTCATCTAAGAACCTGTATAGCTCATTACTCACCTCAGCTCTTGGATTAAGACAACACCACATAAAGAATCTCTTCAATGATAAGTACTCTTCATCCTCAGACAGGTTTTCTGATCTATCTACCACTTCTATTAGCTTTTCTACTAATAGTTGAGGAATAGACCTAGAGATACCTTTAAAGTAAACAACGTTATCTTCTACAGTGAATTCTCCACAGTCTTCTAATAGTTGAATACCCTTCATTAAGGCTTTTGCTTTAGCTAATTCTTTAGCTTTCTCTTGTTTCTCCTGTAAGACATTAGGATCCATAATTATATTGTCAAACTCAGCTTGAGATTTTACATTAATTATAGCTTCATAATCCTCTTCTGTAGCATTTGGCTTGTTTATGATGCTACCATCATTCATTAAAATAGTTAGAGAATCATTAACTAACTTAATTCCTCTGTATAGAGGTTCTGTGGAATGTTCTTGTTCACCTTCTGATTCCTCATTAATTAAGCTATCTAACTTACTCTCGATAACTCTGTCAATTGAATGGTTTACTCTGTTTTTAAACCACTCTAAACTTAAAAATTTGTTCATGTTTAATTGTATTTATTAATTGTTAATTTACTAAAAATATGGGAGACTGTCTGTCAATCTCCCATCTAATCTCTTGTTATACTTCGGTTTCTTCTACTTCTCCTCCTTCCATTTCTTTAAGTTTATAATGTTCTATATTTAGTCTTAGTTTGTGATATTTAAATAAATCAGCAGTAACTTTTACTGAAGTATTATTGTTGCTATAACTACCTGTATTACCACACATGAATTCTATAAATGAATTAGCCTCAAGAAAAGATTTAACTTTATTATATAAATAATAAACCTTGTGATCTTCTAAATTCTTACCAGCATTAGTTATATCTAACATTACATCAAGTTTGCTGTAATTAACTTCTCTAGTGTTAAAGTATGTATTTACATAACTTACTAGCTCAGTAACTTCTTCTTGAAAATTAGAGTTTAACTTATCCATAAAGGTTCTACCACTACTTCTAAATACTGCAGGAAAATCATTCATAAGTTTCCTAACTTGATAAGATGTAGTAATTCTTCTAAACAATATGTGCTCACCTTTCATGAATTCATCATAACTTACTAGATTCTTTATATCTAAATTGTCTACTACTTTGAATTCTCTATTAGAGAAAGAGATTAGTTTAATATTCATACGTCCAACAATGTTGTATAATTTATCCAACTTGTCTTGATTGTCATATAGATCATAAATGTAAACAATGTTTCCTTTTCTGATGTTTTCTAGTTTCATCTTATTAGGAACAAACTTACAATTTCTATCTCCACTCCATTTCATGAGGTCTTCTGCTCCCTTAAAAGAAATTTCTCCTACAAGCTTCTTACCTACAGCTCTACTTGCTGTACCTTTTTTAACTGCATTAGCTTTTCTATCAGCTATCCATTGAGCAGGTACAACCTCGTCAGTCATGTCTCTTGAACTAGATAAGATGAGCTCTTCTATCTTTTGCCAATCTTTAATTACAGCTCTCCAGTCACTCTTGTCATAGTTCTCTAGACGTAATATCTCATAATAAGAATCCATTTTATAAGAGTTCTTGTTACCTAACACAAGGTTTCTGTTCTTTTTAAGAATGAAACTTCTGTATATGCGTGGAGTATGATTTGACACCACAGGAGCGTTTATAACATCCATAGCTTGTTCTCTTATCCAGTTCTTCTTGTGACCAGACATTGCACCGTTCATGATAAAATGATTATCCTTTTGGTGCCACTTAGGTGTTGAGTAATAGCTATTCTTAAGACTGTACATTCTATCGTTCTCTACCTTGAAGCTTTTTACGTACTCACAAAGTAAATTACTAAATGTACTGTTGTTATAAATAGACAAATCTATAGTGTTAACATCCTTAATGCTAGGGGCTTTGATTTTCACTGTTGCAAAACCTCTTAATGGTTCATAGTTCATATTAGTTCCAAACATTTCTACCATTCTTACATCATCAGTATAATATTTAAGAACAGCTTGTATATCATCAGAATCTACAATTGAACTATTATAACGCTCAGTCATATAATTAGCAAACTCTACAAGTTTAGCACGAATAACCTTCTTGGATTCCTGACTATAGATCAAAGACTCTCTGTTAGGAGTAGGAAATAACCCATCTTCTAAACCAAACCTCAAACCTACAGGCATGTTAATAGCGTCTATTCCTATCTTTTGGAAATCTAAAGGATAGTAAACATCATCTAAACATATATGAAGGTTGTCATCGTTTGCTAACTCAGAGAATTGAAATATCTTATTTCTATGTATACTAAAGTTATTATCTACACCATCTACATTAAAATATACATTCTCAAAATAAGCAAGTTGCTCCTTAATCTTATTTTTAAAATCATAGTTATCACTCCATTTTATAGGAACAGTAACTTTAACACCGTTACTCTTGTCTGTAACTGTCTCATGTAAAAGGTCAATAGTATTAGTTTCTTCACCCTCATACATCATATACTTACGTTCTCTTCCATCTTTTCTACATGTAAAATAGAATGAAGAAGTGTATGCTAACGGTGCTTTGAAACCTAAACCAAACATACCAAGCTCATTGTTACTAGAACGCTTAGTAGATTTACCATACTTACTTAAAATGTTTGTAACATCGTCATGATCTAAACCTGTACCGAAATCCTCTACAGAGAACTCATAGTTAGCACTATCATTTCTTACCAAGGATACTACTATTGGCTTTGTTACTCCAGCTCTTCTGTGGCTGTCTAATGCATTACTTGCACATTCCCTCACTGTAGAGCCTATTGAATCTGAATATAGATTCTTACTTAACATCTGCATCAATACTTGTGCAGAATCTAAGTCTAGGGACATTCCTATGCTCTCATTGTTTTGTCCTGTTTGTAGGACTTTCGATTGTTTTTGTTGTTCTAAAATCATTTGTTTATCTATTTATTTATTAATTCCTATTCTTTTTACTAACCACATACACTTATGTGTAAAATCAAAGTACACATCTTTTTTTATTGTACCATGATCTGGCCATACCATATTATCTCTTGTACATTTAGCTTTTGACCATTCATTATAATTAATAACTGTTCCGTCTGAATATTTATAAGTTTTACTAACTAGCTTTGGTAATCTAGTTAATATCATATAATTCAGGTCTATACCTCGTACAATTACTTCATCTCCCACTTGGAGGTCTTTTAGTTTAATTGGTCTATTTACAATGTCCATTCTTCTTTTCTTTTAATTATTACCATGTTTTTATAGTTTAAATCTTGCTTTACTACAAGATCATCTGCAGAAGGTTCTTCAAACTTAAATGTTTTATAAGTAGTTGTTTGAGGATCTCCTTTCCAATTAGTCCAATTGTTGACAGTTTCTTTTATACTAGCTTGAACCTTTACAGCTATGTATCTTTTTCTCTTCTCACCCCATGTATAAGGTGACTTTTTACTCTCTCTTGGCACTTCCATTACTCTGTAATATCTCATTTCAGAACCTGCACCTGTTACTATTTCATCTCCTAGTTTTAGATCTCCTGGATCATTTGTTAAAATCACTTTCATTTTTCTTGTTTTTAAAATGGTTGTTCTGCATCTTTTAACCAATTGATGCTATAACCGTTGTTTTCATAAATTAATGTATCTATTTTTGTGAACACTCCTTCAGAGTCCCAATCAGCACCTCTATACGCAGCACTTGCTGGATGACTTACTGTAAAGACATGAGAGAATATTCCTGTATGCTTTTTATATCTAGCAGCATCTTTACCTAGAAAGACATAAGGCACACCTAGCGGATTAAGAACTTCTTCAAACAAATACTTTGTGAAGGGTTCCCATAATGCTATGTGACTGCCTGCTTTGTTCTTCTCTGTAGTTAGTGCTACATTAAGCATCAGTATACCTTGGTTAGCTAAATAAGCTACATCAGGCGTTGGATCATAACTTAAATTAAGTCCTCTATGAAATTCTTTTTCAATAGATCTGTAAAAGTTATCTAAAGATGGCTGTAAATATTCTGTAATAGAACATCCCATTAACAAACCATCTGCTACTGGTAAATTGTACTTAAAGGTGTGATATGGACACATACCTATAATTACTGCTTTCACCTCATCTAGTTTAGTTTCCTGAAAACACCTATAGACATTAGAAGACAGAGGAGCAATTTGCTTGCCCCTCTTACTCTCCTTTTTCAAGAATGCATATATATCATCACATTCTTTACTCTCTACAAATGGTTTCATTTTACTATGCCACGATGGGTGGAATTTAGATTTAAAATTATCCCATTTCATATTTACTTAGTTTATACAGAGAGAGTTACCCTCTGTTGGTTTACAATCTTCTATTTCGAGATATTGATTATCAAATGATTGCACCTTCATTACTGTAGGTGTATATAGAACTTTATGATGAGAGTTACCTTCATCGTCTGTACTATATATACATGGATAATCAGCTACTTCAGGATTATTCTTAACAATCTGAAGTAATACGTTTATATGATCTTGTACTGTCATAATTAAAACATCTCTATTTGGTTATCAGCTGTTACAAAAGATGGTGCATCTATTATAGCAGGTGATGGAGCTATAACATTACTAAAGAATGTATGCAGCTCTGAGTGTGCAGACATCCATCTAGAAGGATGTGAACCTTTTAATGCAAATGTTGCATGGTTATACAATTCCCACAAACTTCCATCAGCACCATAGTTATGAGTTGGATTAATCAACTCTCTCTTGATAATGTTAAGTTGTGTAGAAGTTATAAGGTCATCCTGAATAAACATTCTACCTAGTAGCTCTGCTTGAACTTGATCAGTAGCTTCATACTGCTTAAATAAATCTCTATCTCTTTGTAATGATGAGAATGCAGATGATCCTTTCTTAATATATTCTACAATACTTGCAGGTGCTACTGTTTGCACATCACCTACATGCTTACTCTTAAAACTACCATAGTTTCCACTAACCATTCCGTTAGCACAAATCATTATCCTGGTACCAAGAGCAAACTTTAAGCTCACTTTCTTGTTATAGCTATTCTGCCAAGCTACTTGTAGTTGCATTTCACTATCAGCAACATTAGAAATGGTATACTTACCATTAGCAACACCACCATCTTCAGCTACACTATACTCTTGACTTGCAAGTTCATAACCTGATTGATGAATGCTTTCTAATGTAAGGTCCATTAGTTCTTGATGACTTACTGGTTTGTAAGTTTTTGTCTGTTCTGGCACTGATGCATTTAACATTATTTGTAACGCTTCTGCACTTCCTGATTTAATTGTACTTTTCATTTTTATTGATTTATTGATTAATTATTCTAGTGATATTGAAAAATCTTCATTGATATATTGTCTTAGTATACCTTCTAAGTTTTCTACACCAATGCATTGTACTTCATCTTCTGTAGTGGTATATAACCACTCGATGTTGTTCTTGATATCATATTCAAGAGGTTTAATGCTCATACTGAGGTCTGATATAACATCTTCTATGTTACTTATGCTTGAATCACATGATTCATCATCAGGTACCCAAGTTCCAGCTTTTAACATTTTTAAGTCTTCAAGAACTAATTCTAACTTTTTTATTATTTCTTTATTCATTTTAGTATTGATTTATTTATTAAATAATCTTCTATTACTCTAAGTCCGTGACCTTTTGCAAGATCAGCCCAATCATTAATACCTTCTGGTAGATACTTCTTAGGAACATTACAATAATCAAAACCAAACATGTTGGTAATGTCTATACTATTGTTCACACCTGTAGTATCTGAATCGAAAGATAATATCTGCTTCTCTGAATTATCAGTAATGTATTCAACATTATCATAAGAGAAACATCCTACACCTTCGTTCTGTACAGCACAAACAGTTGGGAATATCTTTTTCATCACCATGTAATCTTTCTTACTCTTAGTAATGAAAGCTGTATGGCAATTTTTGATATCATCCATTCCGTCCATTGCTGTAATGGGTACGTTGTTAGGCATCCATTTCCACTTTCTATCTGAGAAAGGTCTATAGATTTTCCAATTACCATCATATAGATAACCAAACCTGAGCTCATTGTCATTTAGTACAATACGCTTCTTGTTTAGATACACTTCAGCAATAGAGTACACATTGTTAGCTTTTAGATCATCTACATCTTGATAATAATCATTCCAATAAGAGAGTTCTAAGTTTGTAAACTTTCTAGTCTTCACCTGAATAAAAGAATAGTCT
>Ga0206682_10004782_pt1 | contig 10869 bp, 7 predicted proteins | sample M240m12015metaG_FD_155444 | JGI IMG/M metagenome (GOLD analysis project Ga0206682, IMG submission 155444) | Ammonia-oxidizing marine archaeal communities from Monterey Bay, California, United States - M2 40m 12015 | ecosystem: Environmental > Aquatic > Marine > Intertidal zone | place: USA... | reverse complement strand
CTTATTGTGACGGTAGATACTACTCCACCTGACGCGAGTTTGGTTACTTTAGACCTAGTGGATGCTTCTGATACAGGAGGAGACTCTACAGATCCAACAGATCCTCTTACGATTGATAATATTACGAATGCAACGACTCCAACTATTCTGATTTCGGGTGTTTCTGTAGCAGATTCAGTGATTCTATACAATGATGACGTCAATAATTCTGTAAAAGCAAGAGGGATTCCATCTGCTTCGACTATTTCTTTAACACAAGATTTAACAGCAGCAGCGGATGCAACTATTACTTTTTATGCTACATTAAAGGATGCTGCTGGTAACGAATCGGTAGCTTCTCCAGTTCCTTTGGCGGTAACCTTAGATACTACAGCACCACTTTCAGGTACAACTCCACTACTACCCGATTTAACAGATATAACCGATACAGGTGAATTTCCATCAGACAATAAAACATATATTCAAACCCCTGGCTTTTACTTGACTCTTGCGAATGTATTTGAAGCAGATAGTATCATTCTTTTTGCACAAACAGGTATAACTAAAACTACAGTAGGTAGGGGTATTAAGGTTTTGAATGAACAGTTCGCTTCTATTTCTGTGGGTGAGGGTGTAGCAGTCGGAACAACCTTAGCAGAAGCAAATGACTATATTATTACATATCAGTTAAAAGATGCAGCAGGTAATATCTCCGCTGAGAGTGCTCCGCTGGCTCCACTTCAAATAGATATAACATTCCCATCTATTCCCGGTGATCCTGATTTAGAGTCTGCAACTGATACGGGGAAGAGCGATTCAGATAATATTACCAATTCTAGTACCATATCCATTGATATGCCTGGAATTACATCTGGCCTTATCGGGAAACTTTACTCTTTTACAGATGTTAATGACAATGGTATATTTGATTTTGATGATTATGGTCCCGATAGTATTCAATTAAATGGTGATTTTGGAGAGGGGAACGGTGCATATGATGAAGGAGAGCCATCCACTGAATCACCTACAATAGTGGTTGCTGATTTTAGTAATAATAATCCAGAATTTGAAAATTGGTATTTAAATGATTGGGCACTTTCAGGGAATGATGCTGATTGTGGATGCTTGGATGGAAGTTTAACGTATAATTATGCCACAGCTGCTGATGATTCCCTTGCCATTGGGTTTTTTACGATTCACGAAGATTTAGTTGGACAAAGAAAGCAATCTGTAAATGCTTTGATTGTTCAATCAGATAGGAAAATACCAGTCCAGAATGTGACTGTTGCTTATTCAGATGCTGATCTTTTAGTTAATTCTGCATCAGGTACACTGACTTATACATTTACGTATAAAGAAGAGTTGGATTCTCAGGTAGAGCCACCTCGTTTTAATCTAAGATTTCCAACGAGTGCTAATTTAGAAAACCAACCTCTTGTTTACACTGGCGCAAATAACATTTGGAAATATGATCTTGTATTAGATGGTTATGCCAATGATAATGGTCTGATTATAGCTGAGGCTCATTTTGCACAAGATTTAGCAGGTAATGATATAGCAGCTCCTGTATGGTCAGATGTAACGATTGATAATCTCCCAGCGGATTTTACCAACATAACACCTATTTCTGGTTCTTTTAATAATATTTTAAATAATTTTGGATGGACTTTAAATGAAAATTTAGACCCTCTGGCATTGAATGTTATTAATTTTTATCAAGATGATGCAGTCGTTGCCACATATCCTTTTACAGTAGCTGAACTTAGTTTAGGGGTTCGTGCTAACGGAATTTTAGGTGCTGGTTTCGCACTTGCTGATGGTACTTATACAGTTTCCTTTGAGACAACCGATATTGTTGGTAATGTAGGTAAGGTCGACATTACTGACTATTCCTATGATACCAAGAGTCCCTCAGTGGCGATGACTTATTCTAGAGAAGTTGTCACCGCAGATTCACTTGTCACTATTACAGCTACATTTGATGAACCTGTTACAAGTTTTCCAATAATAGAACTTACAGCCATGGACAGTTTGGTTACCGGTGCGAACCATATTGCTGTACCAATGGCCCTTCCCGGAGGGTGTGAGTGTTTAGATGATAATGGTGATGTTATACCAAATTGTACACCCGAAATTGATGAAGCAACCTGTACAGATATAAATGGTTTTAATGGTACTTGGGATCTCGATTATTATGGAGTCACTGATGGGACTGTTTGGATTTATCATTATACTGCTCCAGGAATTGATGATGTGGATCTAAGTATCACAAATTCTGGTCCAGTTGATGTCTTTGTCAGGTCTACTGATTTAGCTTCAAACCCTCTACGTATGGTCGATAATGAAGAAAGTGGTATAACCAATGGATTTAACAATGCAAGTCCGCTTTATATTGATAATGATAAAACTCAAGCCACATATACTTACTTAAATCTTTCAAATAGTACTATTGTTGATGCAGCTGGAAGCCCCACAACTTTTGCAGGAGCGGGTGGCGACACTATTGAGATAACAATTACCCTTAATCAACCTATATTTACAAATAATCCTGTCCCTGAACTTAGATATACTTATGGAAGTGGAGCTGGAACCGGTATCTCAGGTATCTCGTTTGTTTCAGTTGCAGATATTGAAGACGGAGTTGATGCATCCTCAATAGACCCATTAACTGAAGCCAATTTAATTTGGAAATATAATCTAATTATACCCGATCTAGCTGAATGGGATGGAGCTATTGATTTTAATTTTTTAGCTAGAGACTTATCTAATGTTTTAATTCTGGAAGAGAATGAAATAGCTGATTCTGAATTTATTATTGATAATATTCATCCTGTAGATTTTGAAACTGGCATTGTTACCGTTTCTGGTGTGAACCCAGTACAAGGATATCTAACAGGTTTTATTGACTTGGTTAACGTGTCTGTCCCGATACCTGGTCAGATTGAAGACCCAACAATTATAAATGGGCAAGTAAAAATAGAATTCTTTAATCTAAATAGAGGTGTAGACTGGGTTACTATAGGTACAAATTCATCTATTACAGAAGTAGGTGAATTAATTTTCAGCAGGAATATAGCAGATGTCTATGTAGCCATGCCTCAAGGAATCGAAATTATTACAGGTGATCAAATTTTAGTTCGCGCCACTTTAATTGATCGCAATGGAAATATTACGATAGGTAGTGAAAGTATAACGCAAATGGCTTATGATCCAACCTCCCCGGTTATGGGTGCCGTGACAGGTGGTAATTTTTCTGGTGAGGAGACTCCTCAATACTCAAACGATTTAGTCCATTTGGAGTGGTCAGAATTCTTAGAAACCGATGAAGGTGAGTCAGGCGTTGAAAAATATGAAATATTGATAAGAAAATTAGCTGATGGAGATTGTGATTGTTTAGATGGTGACGGTGCTATTATCGCTGAATGTGAAGCCTCAATTGATTACACAGAGTGTGTGTCCGCAGTGGAAGATAGTGGTTTTGCAAGCACTTGGTCTTTAGCTGATGTTGCAGATTCTGTTTTGATTGATTGGACGAATGTATCACCTCCCACAACAAGCTTTGAATACAGTCCAATCTTAGAACATAATCAGAAATACAGAGCCTTTGTAAGAGCAACTGACGTAGCAGGTAATATATCAACTACCCTCTCCTCAAGCATTTTATATAGATTAAACTCCAGTCCTATAATTTCACCTTTAGAGGCAGCAACGTTAAATGAAGATTTCTTTTGGTCCGATACTCTGACTTTTACCGATCTAGATTTGAATATTCAGCAAAGTGATCAGTTTACATTTGAGGTTATAACTTCATTGCAAGAAGGAGCCACTCCATATTTAGAATCTGGAACAGCTCAAGGTGGAAGTGTCTCAGAAATTGTATTCGCAAGCTCTGCTAGCCCTCAAGATGATTTTTATAATGGTACGGTTGTTAAATTAGTCGATGAAGCCGTAGATAGTCTTAGAACCATTCTAGACTATGATGGAACTTCTAAGATTGCTACCATTTCTGAAGGTTTTGATGATTGGTCTAACCCTCCCGTTAATGGTACTTCTTATGAGATAACTCGTGGGTCAGTATCGATAGAAACTTATACTCCAGAAGAAGGTAATGTTGGTATAGAGCGTTATGCTATTTTGTCATGGAAGCCTTCACAAATAGATGTTAACAGTTATGATCTTTCTATAAGAGTTAATGATGCATATAATCATGCTGATACTTTACCACTAGTTCTTTCTGTTAATGCCGTAAATGATCCTCCTATTTTTAAAATTCCAGAAGAAAAGAAGGTTGTTGAATGGAATGAGGACCAGAGCGTTATTAATCCTGTTACTCTTAACTTGAGTAGATTTGTGTATGATGTTGATAATGATATTTCTACTGAAATGACTTGGCAAGCTATTATATATGACACATCTCAAATTGACGAGGGATTTCCTTTTGGCCAAGTTATCATAGGCCCTGGAACTCCAAAAAGCATCCATGCGAACCTTCTCAAGCAGTATATAGGTTTTGATATTTACAATTTTGATTCTAGAAAAAATCAAATCTCTAACGGAAATGGAATATCGCAAAAAACAATAAACTTAATGAATTTTTCAGCAGAAAGTGACCCTTTACTAAATATAACTATTGATGATGTTCAATATGGAAATAGTGCACCAGATTCTTCAATTGCAACTTTTTTTAGCGCTGCTGATTATTATGGTAGTAATCACATGGTTGAATTTGTGGTTCAGGACTTAAGTGGTTCGGAAAAAAGAGATACTGTAACTGTTAATGTGTTACCCGAAAATGATCCTCCTAAAATAAGCGTTCTTGAAAATAAATTTGTATCAGAGAATGATTCTATAAAATTAGAATTTGGAAGTTTTACAACGGATATTGATGATACATCATTAACATTTATAGTTGAAGCATTAAGAGTAAATAGACAGTCTGGATTGATAATTACAGATGAATCTGGTGAAGAGATACTTCAAGATAGTATTACTATCACACCTAATAATTTTTCCTCTACTAGCCTTCTAGATTCTGTTTTGTTTACACCAGATAAGTTGTGGTCTCATAAAACAATGATAAGAGTCATTGCATCAGATGGTGTTTCATCAGATAGTTCTAATTTTATGCTTGATATAGAACGTGTTCTTCGTCCTCATCTAGCTGTAGCAATGATTCAGAATACAGCTTTTAGTAGATTTCTACAGGTAATTGTTACGGATACCGCATCTAAAGCGACAAACATATCAATGGAAATCCAAAACCAAGATATGGATGTAGATACTATAGCAGCACATACCTATGTAAGTAATCTCAGTTTCGAATCCACAGGTAATTATTCCGTAGATATTTTTGCAAATGCGGGTGTAGGAGATACAACTATTAATGAATTTTTCTCTCTAGTTGCTGGTCGTGTTTCTAGTAGGTGGGTAGGCAGAAGTTATGACGGGAATTTTGGTATTGCAGGAGATCCTGGTGCAGTTAGTTTTGATCAACCTTTTTTAATCGCTGATTCTACTCTTTTTGAAGAAAATTTTCATGATAGGGCATCCTATATTTTTGGAAATGAAGAGGTCGTTTTTAATAAGCCGGTAGAAGTTAGGCTTCATAGTAATAGAAGTGACCTAGCTATATACAGGCGTAAAAATGGGGTTGTTTGGGAAGAGCTACCTTCTTTAAATATAGAAAATGAAATTTTCACTCTAACTAATCAAGGCGGTTATTTTAAATTAGGTCCTAAAACTATTATAGTTCCTGAAAGAACTAATATACATCAAAACTATCCAAATCCATTTAATCCAACAACTACGATAAGTTATGACATTGGCCTAATGGACGGTTTAAGCCAAAACGTTTCAATCGATGTGTATAACTTGCTCGGCCAACATGTTAAATCTTTGATAAAAGAAATAGACCAAATAGGACAATTCTCTATTATGTGGGATGGCCAAGATACTTTCGGGCAACAAATGTCATCGGGTGTGTATTTTATTCAGTTGAGTACAAAAACTGGAATAATCAAAAATAAAAAAATGATGTTATTAAAATGATAAAAAATTCAATAATAACTATAAACAATATTTTGCTATCTCTATTTTGTTTAATGATTCTTAGCTGTAGGGGAGAAGTAGTCGCTACAGACGGTGATCTTTCAAATTTTGGATGGGCATTGTACGAAGATGGAAATTATCTTGAAGCATTAGAATGGTTCAAGGAATCTATTAAAACAGACTCATCTCATTATGATGCTTATAATGGTGCAGGATGGACCATGGGGCAATTACGTCAGGCAGATGACGCGATAAATTTTTTCAATACTTTTTTACAAAGAGACAGTTCTGATTTTACAGATAAATTAGATTTTTATGCTGGGTTAAGTTTTGGTTACAGTGCTGTTGGTAATGATAGTAAGGCCAGAGAATATGCGCAAACATATTTTTTTGGTAATCAAAACTCGGATCTTGGTGATCCAAATTGGTGCTTCTGTCACAAAACAGATATTAATATGTTAGATGTTCGTTTAGTGCTAGCTATATCTGAATTTAGGTTAGGGTTATTTCAAAACTCTCTATCATCTATTAACGATTTATACAATGATTTAGAATATGCTGATGGTGATTCTTTAAAAAATGGAGAATTAAAAGGTGTAAGAGAGTTAAATGATGAATACCCTTTAGAATATGATTATAATTCTGTCTCTGGGAGAACATATCTAGCTAACCACTTAGAAATATTACAGCGAAAATTAGCAAGTGCTAACGGAGAAAATAACTTAAGTTGGAACTGCTCTGAGGATAATGGGAAAGGTGGAGGTTATTGCGCCCAATAGCTTCTTGACTGAGTTTCTTAAAACCGATTTAGATTGGATGCAAGATGCGTTAAATCTTGCTGAGAAAGCATACTCTGAGAACGAAGTACCTGTTGGATGCATAATTGTTCAAAATAATAAAATTATTGGGAAAGGTTATAATCAAACACAATCCCTAAAGGATCCTACTGCTCATGCTGAAGTCTTGGCTATTACTGCAGCAGCAGCATCTATTAAAGATTGGCGTTTAACAGATACAGCTATTTATGTTACAAAGGAACCTTGTGCCATGTGCGCCGGAGCAATTATTAACTCTAGAATCTCAAAATTAATTTTCGGAGCTTATGATGAGCAGAAAGGATGCTGCGGATCACTATATCAATTATGCGGAGATCGTCGCCTCAATAGTCGTACTTCAGCGCAGGGTGGGATTTTAGAAGAACGCTGTGAATCACTTCTTAAAGAGTTTTTTCTAAAACAGAGAAAATCAAGCTCAGGTAGGTTAGCTGAAAATTAGATTTACCGTTTAATTTTTTGTAAGAGCAAAGTTTTCAGATTTAAAAACACCTTTAACAACTTTTCCATTGATATCTGCTACCCTTACTGCATTACAGAAACCATCTTTCGCATGTGAATCACCATGGTCATCTATTTTGCTACCTTGAACAGAATAAACTTCTTCTCCTACTTTAATGGCCAAGCTGCAAGATCTTTTGTCTTTCATTCCAAAATTGCACATCCCGCAAGAGGCAAGAACAAGACCTTTTAATGATCCGTCTTTTGCAATAGATGTCGCAAAATTTGGGGAAGAAACCGCTACCACATTTTTTTTTGAAACTTTACAAGATCCACAACCTGCATAAAGTGATTGAAATGAGAAAAGTGTTAATGCTATGAAAGCAAAATATTTCATATATAGCTCCTTATTAATTGATTGGCATTCCTTATTATACAAAAAATATATCCCTAAATAAAAATGATTCTTTTAGGATTTAGTTTTATAAAATATTGTAACAAAAACAGTGTTTTCTCTTAAGTGTTGAGATTGAGACGTACTAATAATTTCTTTAATTAAATCTTCATCAAGCCAATTTTGTATTGTTTCTTCTATTTCTGCACTTAAAGGGCTTAAGCCACTTTTAACAATTTCAAATACTTTTACTTTAATCATTTTTTTATTACCTTGTCTGATGTATTATGTCAAAATGCGGAGAGAGAGGGATTCGAACCCCCGATACTCTAGGAGTATACTTCATTTCGAGTGAAGCGCATTCAGCCAGGCTCTGCCATCTCTCCAATATTTGTATTAAATTAACTACAGAAATTATTATGATAACAACAGAATCACAAAGATCAGAATTAGAAGAATACCTTGAAACTATTCTAGACCTTTACACAAAAGATGAATATGAAGATATGGTTGAGAGTATTGTTTTTCAGTTTTGTAAACGTAAATTCGGTTGGGAAAGAGAATTCTCCGTTAAATTATTTTATGAGATTGCGAATGAATACAATAAATGATCTAATACTTCAATTCCATTTAAAGCTTTTAGACATGATAAAAAGAAAAGATATATTTTTAATCTCTCTTTTTGTATCTTTAGTGGCACCTTCATTAAACGCAGAATCAACCAAGCTTGAGGATGGATTTTACTTTGGTTCTACATTAAAGGATTCAGTTGACGTATCTAGTTCAAATGAAAATCTCGTAATAATATTTAGCGATGGCTCAAAATATAGTTTTGATCGTAAAGATAAGACCGCTTTTTATAAGAAAAATATCTCAAATGATGGGGAGACTCTCATTCAAGTAATCGATAGCGAAAATTTCAAAATATTACATAATCAAAACACAGAAAATATAAAACCATACTCTAAATATACTTTATACAAGAAACCTGGATTTTTGAATAAGGTTATCGCTGCATTAGTTACAAGTGCACTTTTATTCTCTCTTTTTCAATTTTATTTAAAATTAAATAAAGTTTGGAAGAGAAGAAAAATATCTGAGGTTGCCAACAGTATATCTATTGTTGCTTCGTTACTTGGTTTTGCAACATTAGTTCCATTTTTACTTAATAGTATCCTCATAACCGCAGACTATCCATCCAGCGTAAAATATATTCTTGGTCTTATTTTAGCTATAGCATTTAGTCTAATTAGTATGGGGTATTTTGTCGATGAAAATAAGGGTGTTGGCTTTTTCACTTTACTAGGCAGGGCTCTGAAAACTGAGGGTCAAGAATCTGGTGATTTAATTAGCGATATGCTTAGACCAAAAGGTGCTACAAAGATAATCGATATTTTAGTCAAGTTAGCAGCAATAGATGATGATATTGCAAAAGAAGAAATAGATTTAATTAACCAATTTGCTTCTAAATGGGACATTAAAATTCCAGAGTTAAAACCAGGTAAACCCGACCAAGTAACTAATCTTGTGGAATTGAAATCTTTGGTACAATCTTATCTAGACGAAGGTCCAGACATAGAAGTAACCGAGGGACTTGTTGATCTTATTAACATGATGGCCGAAGCTGATGATGAAGTCACAAAAGAAGAAGAAATGGCTGTTGCCGAGTTTACAGGGATGATAGCACACTATGTGGGATCCGAAAAAGGCGGAAAGATGAATATGTACGAAGTTAATATTGTTCCACAGGATGATAAACAAATTAATGCAGTAAAAGAAATATTACCGGAATTAGACGTCGTAATAGATCGAGGAGGTAAGGTGTTTAAAGTTGGAAGGTATTTTTCTGAAGATTATGCAGAAGCTGTTTGTGAAAAGTATATTACACTTGGTCTTTATTCAGTGACATCGAAGGTTGTTGTTGACCTTAGTAAGGACTGATATACAAGAGAATGAACAGGCATTGAATAATTTCATTCAATTATATAAATAACTTGAACATATAAACAAAAATAAATGGAATATTTTCTCTTAGGGGTTCTTGCTCCGATCCTGTTAAACCTAATGCATTTACTTGTGGGAATCTATATTATTGTGAAAAGAGGATCCATTATATCTCTTGGCTTTACTGGGATTGGCTTTTTAACAAAAACTCTAGGAATGTTATTTCTTACGTGGCTGGGTGTCGCTTACTTTGAACTTGATTTTAGAATTTTTGTACCGCTTCTTACTTTCTTCTGGTTCTTCACACATTTGGTCGAAGCATTTGTCATTCAGCATTATATGAGAAAAAATGAAAGTAAACTGATTAAATCTATTCAGATTTAACTTTTACATAGTTAATCATGAACTTTTTAATTTAAAATTATTTATTTCTTTTTTTCGTTTGGTATTGATTGGATTCTCAATAAGCTTTTCTCTGTAATATTTGTTATAAACAACCACTTTAAACATAATCTTTATCATTATTTATAGGAATTTCATGAATCAAAAATCAGTCAAGCTTCTTTTTTTATTTTTATTTTTTTTGGACATATCATTCGCATCAGATATCTATGCTCCAAAACCACTTTCAGAAATTTTGCAGGAGCCGACATCATCAAATTGGACACCAAGTCCTGTAAGTATGATTGAGAATAGATCTCATGTGGTCTTTATTGATGTTACAGGTTCATACTGCTTGCAAGTAAACTCAACACTTGTGGGAGAATTGACAGTGGGTAACGTAAGCTCAATGGAAAATGGAACTGCAACCTATGGTGAGGTTCTGCAGTCCATGTTTCAATTGTTAGACCTAAATGTTGCTTCCTTATCTACAAATCAGTTGACAGGGACATATACAATTCATCCTGAATTGGCTTCATATCACTCACTTGATTATGATGGGGGAGTATTCGTAGTGAAAGATAAATCATCTTTTTATCATACTGAGCAAGCGAATTCAGCCTTCTTAGTATTTAGTTTGGAAGGGACCCCAGAGAATACAACATTGCAGGCCTCTTCGAGGTATGAATACGATGCTCTTTCTAATTCGTATGTCTTGGATAACACTTGGCAGACCCATTGGGTAGTCCTGGGAGAAGATCAAGTACTTACGCTGTCGGATGCTTCTACAGAAGCAACAGAGTGGATGGTAGCAGACGCAAGAGAACTAATTGAAATAGGAGTTGATGC
>Ga0206682_10004769_pt1 | contig 10891 bp, 7 predicted proteins | sample M240m12015metaG_FD_155444 | JGI IMG/M metagenome (GOLD analysis project Ga0206682, IMG submission 155444) | Ammonia-oxidizing marine archaeal communities from Monterey Bay, California, United States - M2 40m 12015 | ecosystem: Environmental > Aquatic > Marine > Intertidal zone | place: USA... | reverse complement strand
TGATCACGCCCGGAATGCACGTCAGCGTCGTGAACTCGTACGCCGCAACCTCGGAGAAGGTTCCGGTGAGCTTGTTCAGGAGCGTCGACTTGCCCACAGACGGGAAACCCACCAAACCGACCCGGCAGTCGCCCGTCTTGGTCACGTCGAATCCCTCCCCTTTGGGGCCGGACTTGCCGCTCGGCTCGATCAGGTCGCGTCTGAGCTTCGCCAGCTTCGCCTTGAGCGACCCGAGGTGCGCGGCGGTGGCCTTGTTCTTCTGCGTGCGGCTCATCTCCAGCTCGATCGAGGCGATCTTCTCCATGATGTCCGACATGGTGAAACCGTGTTTTGGGTTTCACGAGACTGAATGCGCACTACGGACGCGCGTGTCACGTCGCGCTCCGCGAGCGCAGATGAAGCGAGCCCGTCGTCGGCGCGCTGTGACCACGAGACTGGAAGGCTCCGACCTCTCGAGCGAACGCGGCGTGCGGCGCCCGTGCTTCTGCTGCGCGCTTCCTCGCGATACCCTCGGCGGACGGCGCTCGTGAGCGCTCGCGTGCTGTGCGGCGGGCGCGAGTGTGCGGTCGAAGCGCCGAGTCGTGGCTTTTGTGGCGCCTCCGCCGCCAAAACGCCGGAGATTGCTCTCCCAAAAAGCGCCGCTCGTGGGACCACCTTGGTCTATCGAACCTCGGATTCGCCGGTCAATACCGCGTAGTCGAGGCCGATACCAGTATGAACGTAGCGGACGTTCGAAACGCCCCATACTCGCTCCTTATAGCGTTATTGGACTCGCCTCGCCGGCCATCCTCGCGGGCGCGGCGACCGCCCGGCGCGGGGATGCGTCTCGGCGGGGAGACGCCCGCGCCGGTGTCCCTCGCGTCCGAGGCGCGCGCGGGAAACCCCGGGACGAGCGACGCAGACGCGCTCGCGCTTCGAGATCGGCGTGTCGCGCCCCTGGAGACGTGCGTGGGGGCCACGAGGGGAGACGGACTGGGCCCCCTCGGCGGATGGCCGGACGTGCTCTTCGCCGCCCTGGCGCAGGCTGCTGCTATGAGCGGCTTCGGCGTGGTGGTCGCCGCGCTGGCCATCGCCGCGGAGCGCGTCACGGGAAGCGGGGCGCTGGGCACCTTCGCGCTGGCGCTCGAGTTTTTCGCTAGGGCGTGCGCGGCGGTCCCCGCGGCGCGCGCGGCGGCTCGGCGCGGGCGCAGAGCGGTGTTGCTTCTCGGCGCGGCGTGCGGCGTCGTCGGGTCCCTTCTCGTCGCGCTCGACATGTTTTTAAAGTCGTACGTCGTCGGCGTCGTCGGCGTCTTCGGCGTCGGCGTCGCGAACGGCGTCGCGCAGCAGGCGCGTTTCGTCGCCGCCGACGCCGTCGCCGACGCCGAGAAGCGACGCGCGCTCTCCGTCTGCGTCGCGGGCGGCGCGGCGGCGGCGTTCGCGGGACCCGAGCTCGCGAAAGCGTCCAGGATGTGGCTCCCGGAGTTGGAGTACGGCGGGTGTTTCGTGGCGATGGCGCTGTGCTACGCATTTTTCGGCGTCTGCGCCGCCGCGGCGCGAAGCGCGGGATCCTCCGCGATTCCAATCATTCCAATCGCGGACGCGGAGGATTCGGTTCACGTATTATTCACGAATTCTTTTTTCCATTTCGATTTCGATTTCAAGAGCGCCTCCGCGAACGCGCGCAAGGGCACGGCGTGCGTCGCGATCGCGTGGCCTCTGATGTTCCTGGTGATGTCCGCCGCGCCGCTGGCGATGATGGGCGCGAAGGAAGGCGGACACGGCTTCGACGAAACCGCCGACGCGATCCAGGCGCACCTCCTGGCGATGTTCGCGCCCGGCGCGCTGGGCACGGGCGATTTGGTCAGGAGAGCGGGCCCGGACGTCGTCGCGCACGTCGGGTGCGGTTTGTTCGTCGCCTGCGCGGTCTTCTCGAACGCGTTCGTTCCCGTCACCGCCGCCGACGACGTGGGCGGAGGCGGACGCGTTCCGTACTGGGCGTTCCGCGACGGGCTCGTCGTCTTGGGGTTGGCGTGGCACTTGGTGTTCATGGCGGGAAGCGCCATGCTGAGCGACGAATCCGTGAACACGCAAGGCGCGTGCGAGTCGCTGGCGTTCGCGCTCGTCGCGGTGTGCGCGGGCACGAGCGGCGCGATCCTCCAGCGAGTGGGCTGGCGCGCGCTGAACGCGTTCGCGGCGGCGAGCGCCGCGCTGTCGCTGTACCTCCTTCGCGAACGGTTTCTGTTGGCCAAAAAGACGCGAAAAGACGCCGACGTCGCGGACCCCGGTACGGTCGCGAGCGCCGCGTAACAGTAGCGCGTACGACGGGCGCGAGACGCGGACGCGCGATCCAATCATGTACCAGGTAGTCACATGGTTTATTTACCTTTAGAATACTACAATATCGCCGCGGCTTTGCTCCCGACGTGCGTCCCGAGGTGCTGGTCGTTGTACGCGCGCCGCTTCGCGTCGCGTTCCTTGGCGAGTTTCTTCTTCGCCGCGTGGTGCTTGATGAGGTTCGTCGGCGACGCGGAATCGAAGTCGCGCCGGGAGCTGTCGGTCGGGTCCCCCGCCGATCCGGCGCCGCGGTCGTCGTCGGCGCCAGAAAGCGCGCCTTCGGTATCGCGCGCGGCCGCGTCTCGATGCGGCTCTCCTCGATGTGGCTCTCCGCTTCTCTCACCGTGCGTCCCCTGGCTCCCGCTCGAGCCGAACGACCACGCGCTCGGGTTGACGAAGGACGCGGTGGACCACGTCTTGGCCGCGCCGCCGCCGGGCCGCGTCCTGTCCTCGCCGGCGCCGCGCCACAGCTTCCCGTCTGCCTTCCCCCCGAGCGCGTCCTCGTCCACGGGGTCCTCGTCCCCAAGCACGCCGCGCGAGAACTTGACGCGCTCCTTGAAGACGTGCACCGCGGGCGCGATCTCGTACGGGTCGTCCGCGTCGGGCTTCCCCCCAAGCTCCTCGCGCCAGTAGTGCACGAGCGAGCCCGTGCTGAACAGCAGGTTGCTGGTTTTGGCGAAATTCCTCAGCACGTACGCGAGCAGCGCGGCGATCCACACCACGGCGTCCCAGCCGATGTACTCCAGCGACACCGCGGCGATCGCGAGCATGACGAACGCCGCGCCGCGCCGGAACGCCTGCTGGCACTTGAACGTCGCCAGGTACCCCTGTCCGCGCGCGAACATGCGGAACACGTCCGCTTCGCGCGCGGTTTCGTTCAGGGCGTTGACGAACGCCATCGCGAGGATGATGCTGTAGAAGTGCATGACGATCGCGGCGAGCAACGCGTACACCGCGACTCTGCGCGCCACCTGGCACTGCACGCTCGCCGCCTCGGTGTCGAACTCGCGATCGGCGCACTGCATCGCGTCCGGCGGCGACATCACGGCTTGGATCGTGCACGACAAGAAGAGCGCCGAGTAGATGGCGTAGTTTTCAACCTTCGCGCGCAGGCGTCCAGAAACCTCGGGGACGCCGTGCATCATCAGCAGCGCGGCCCAGCAGCTGGGGTGCTTGCGGTAGCTCAGCACCCACTTATCCACGGTGTGCAGCCCGGAGCACTGCAACCAGGCGCTCAGCTTGTCCTCCAGCTCGTCCAAATCCTCGGGGGGCTTGTCGTGCGACGCGGAGATCTCAACCGGGTCCGCCGCCTCCGGTTTCACCTCGTGCGCCGTCGCCTCGACGCGCTCTTCGGGTCTCCTCTCCTCGGCGCCTTTCTCGCCGCGCGCCTGCTCGAGCTCACTCAGGCGCAGGCCGCGGCTGCTCACCTTCGCCATCACCGCGAGCTGGCGCATGACCGAGCGGCTGCGCAGCTGGCGCCAGTAATCCTTCGTGCCGTCCTCGCGCTCGAGCGCGCGCGCGGACGACGCGCCGGCGAGGAGGGAGGAGGTCGCCGCGTCGCCGCGAAGCGTCGGACGCGCAGTTCGCGTCTGCACCGTGACGTCCTCCGCGTCGACGCCCAGACCGCCGGACGCGTCGCTTTGGGGGAGCGCCTTCTCCTCCGCCGGCGGCTCGGTCGTGAACGGCGCGTCGTTCGCGTGCTGTGCGCCGTCCTCGGACGACATGTCCTGGAGTGGGTCTTCGGGGGACGCGCCGGTCCCGCCCGGTCGACCGTACGCGCCCGCGCGCGCGGCTCGAGGCTTCGCGCCGGCACGCGAGCTGCGCATCGCGGGGAGGGGGCTCGCGTCTCGGTGGGAGGGCGCGTGCGTCTTCGAGTCTGCTGCGAGCGCGTCGTTGTTAACAAAACTATGACGTTATCACGCCTCGCGCCTCGATCGAGACTCGCGCCCGTCACAGCTCTCCCTTGACCGCGCGGGTCATCCGCCCCACCTCGCGCCCGACCGCGCGCACGCCCTCCCACCCGTTCACCAGGTGCATCACCCAGCAGCACGCCGCGACCGCGCTGATGTGCCACGCGGTGTGCCAGGCGACGTACCGCGGCCAGTCCCCGCGCGCGATGGCGTTCTTGCTGTTATACAGGCAGAAGAGCGGCGGCACCGCGATGGCGCAGTGTTTCGGCGAGAGCGCGGCGTGCGCGTACCACAGCATGAACACGGTCATCCCGCTGGACATCCAGCGGTCCAGCCCGTGCCACACGCTGTCCCTCCCCGTGCGCACGTAGTCGGACATCACCGAGAGCACCGCCTGCGCGACGAACGCGCACAGCATCACCGTCGTCGCGCCGTCCGCCTCCTTGAACGCCACCAAACCGGGAAGCGCGAACAACGCGCCGCTGCACCCCGCGGCGACGCTCCGCTTCACGCCCCAGGGCATGCACGTCCTCCCGAAGTTGGAGGTCATGTTGCGCAGGTGCGTCGTGACCGTCTTCGCGAAACCCATCTCGCGGCGCACACCGCGCCGGGCGGAGTGAAAGCCGCTCTCGGGTCGACGCGATCCCACGATGCGCGTTCAGAGGGTTCAATATCTGACGTCCCGACGGGTCGCTCACGGTGTGCGTACGTCTCGCTTAACGAGACGATGAGAGAGACAACACAGTGACTTTCTACCGGTTCGTCCGCGGCGGCGGTATGTTGGGCACGTGCGCCTTGTGCGTGGTGTCGTACCTGGCCTCGTCGACGTAGTACTCCGGGAAGCCCACGATCCGCTTGAGCTCCTCGAACGTCGGCATCGAGCTCTCGTCCGGGTACCCGTCGTCGCGGATCTCTCTCAGCGCGCGCTCCATGGCGCGCGCCGTCGTCGCCAGCAGCGACAGCGGGTAGGCGACGATCTTGAACCCCATCTCCTCCAGCTCCTTCGGCGTGCATATGGGCGTGCTCCCGCCCCCCTCCAGCATGTTGGCCATCTTCGGCACGCCCGGCGCGATCGCGCAGAAGCGCTCCATCTCCTCGCGCGACCGCAGCGCGTCGATGAACAGCGCGTCCGCGCCGACGTCCGCGAACGCCGCCGCGCGCCACAGCGCTTCTTCAACCGACTCGGCGCTCCTCGCGTCGGATCGCGCGAAGATCACGATGTCGCCCGCCGGGCCTTCGTCGCGCTCGTCGCACGCGGCTTTTATTCGAGCCACAGCGTCGGCGCGTGGAATCACGCGTCGGTTCCTGGTGTGCCCGCACGCTTTCGGTGCCACCTGGTCCTCCATCAGAATCCCGGCGAAACCCGCGCGCGCGTACCCGCGCGTCGCGCGCTTCGCATTCATCGCGTTTCCGTACCCGTCGTCGGCATCGCCTATGAACGGGAACCCGGGCGAGACGGCTTCGCACACGTGGCGCCCCACGTCCTCCATCTCGCCGTAGCTTATTAACCCAGCGTCGGGCATCGCCAAACGCGCGGCGGAGACGCAAAAACCGGACATGAACCCGGCGTTGAACCCGGCTCGTTCGATCAAAGCCGCCGAGAGCGCGTCGTGCGCGCACGGGGTCTGCACGATCCCGGGCGCGGCGAGCAGAGCTCTGAGGTTTTTCGCGGGGAGGTTCGCGCGGCGCTCGCGCGGCCACCGCGAGCGCGAGGCGTGCTTCGAGTCGTACTCGCTCCACGGAGCGGGGTCGGAGGAGGCGGACGCGCGGAGAACGGGGCGGACCGGAGCCCGCCTTGCGGCGCGGCTCGCGCGCGGCGGGCGACGCGCGCCGGCGACGGAGACTCGACGCGGCATCTGCGCGACGGTTGCGCGACCCGACCCGGCGATGGACGCGCGGGACGCGGGCGGGCGCGCGCCCGCGCGCGCGCCCGCGAGGGACATGGATGTCGTCGGGTGGTGAAGGTGCGCCGCTCGGAGCCGGGGAAAAAGCGAGGCCTCGTGCGCGTGTGCGGCGCGCGGCGTGCTGTCCCCACGCGCGTTGGTGATTTTGCAGAAAAGGTTAAAAAAGTTCGCCACGCGGCGGATCCGACGCGGCGTACCAGCCACATCGAGGGTCTGTTCTTGAGTCATCGCGGCAGGAATCTCGCGCGTCGCTGACTCGGACGCGTCCGCTCGCAATCGCCTCGGGCCTCTGATTTCTCCAATCGGAAAGATTCTCGGCGCTGACTGGGACAAATGACTGGAGTGTTTGGGTCTTTTTTCACGGCTTTTTCGGCGTCCACGCGCAGACCGAGGTGCGGTGGGCACCCGCGCACCCCTCCGCTTTCGCCCGGCCGATCGCGCGGGCGCGTCGACACGCACCCGCTCCATCCCTTCCATGACGTCCGCGCTCGTCATCGGCGCGTCGCGCGCCGGCGCACCGCGCGCGTCGCTCGGAAGAAACGGTGTCGGCCGCCAGCCTGGCCATTCCTCCCGCGCTTTCTCCCGCCCGGGCGCGCGCCGCGTAGTCCCCGCGACGCCCGGCTCCGTGCGCGCCGGGTCCGCGGCGACGACCGACGTTAAAACCTCCGCGGCCGCCGCGGACGCCAAGGCGCTCCTGGACATCGCGGGTGGCGTGCTCGGCGGCGGCGAGGCGCGGCGCGTGCGTTTCGAGGTGGCGAGCAAAAACTTGGACGACGAGGTGCAGGGCGCGTACGGGGAGTTCCCGCTGACCGGCCTACTCGCGGTCCTCGAGCACCCCGCGGTGAACGAGGTGCTCGTCGCGGCGGAGCACGGCTGGGGAAGCGCCGAGGGGAGCGTGGACGACGCGGCACAGATCTCGCGCGCCGCCGCGTTCCACAAGGAGGACGACTGCCCGGGGGAGGATTGCCCGTTCGAGGAGACCCCCAATGCGTTCCAGCCCTCGCTGGTGGACATCGGGTCGGGCGCGGGACGCCTGATCCTCGCGGCCTCGACCATGCGCGCGTGGCGCTCGGTGGTGGGCATCGAGGCCTCCGAGCCGCTCGCGAACCTGGGCGCCCTCGCCGTGGAGAAGCTGGAGAAGGAAAACGTGCTGCCGAAAGGGCTGGTGCGCTCGGTGCACGCCGACGCCTGCTTGGGTTCGGGGTCGGTGGAGTGTCTGTTCGACGCGTCGTGCCCCGAGGACCCCGCGGGCGTCGGCGACGGCGGCGCGATCGCCGCCGCGGCGTCCGCGCTAGCGGGCGCGGACGTCGCGCTCGCGTACAGCACGGCGTTCCCCTCGCCGGATGGCTTGCGTCTGCCCGAGCTCTCCGCCGCGTTGGCGGCGGTGATGCGCCCGGGCGCGGTGGTCGTGACGACGGACAAGTGGCTCATCGGTCCGCGGTTCGAGTTCGCGGACATGCTCACGGTGCAGGGCGAGGAGGGCCCGGAGGACAAGATCCGGTGCTTCATCTGGCGCGTCAAAGGGGACACGCCGGTGGGGGCGCTGGGCCGAGACTCGGAGGGCCGCGCCGGGGTGGCGCTGGTGGCGGACTTGCTGAAACAAATTAACGACGAGTGGATGGACGAGGAGGACGCGTGCTCGCAGAACCCCGAGGCCTGCGCGCTGCTGCTGGAGAGCCTCGAGAGCGAGCTCTCGGTCGTCGCGGGTGTCGCGGACATGGACGAGGGCGAAAACACGATCGAGGTGATGAAGTGACACGCGGCTTCTGCTGTACAGACGAACAAGACGACGAGGAGGAGTACTCGAACCGCCGTCGCGCGTGACTGTGACGCGAGAGAAATCTCGAAACTCTAGCTGGGCCGACGACGATACGTGGTTCTCGAGGGCGACACGACACGATGCCTTGTGTGACACACTACCACCAGCGTCGATGACGAGCCTTGAGATCACCAGAGAGAAGGGTACGTGCCTGGTGCATTGTGTTTTCCACGTCATTTCGACTCACAATCCCCGCGAGCGCCGCCCGCCCGGGTTCGGATGCGCCGACCCTTCGCCCTGAGACATCCGGGCCTCGCGCAGCGCACGCCGCGCGTCCCGCCCGGACGCCAGCGGCGCGTCCTCGATCGCCTCGCGCTGGTGCGCGAACGTCGCCGCCGTATGGGTATTTAGTCCCGAAGCGCTGAAGCGTGGCGCCGCCTCCGCCGTCGCGTCCCCGCCGGCGCCGCCGGACCCCCCCGCGCGCTCCTGCTCCGCGCGCCGCGCGCTCACCAGCGCTGCCGTCGCGTCCCCGGCGCTGGCGCGCGCGTGCCTCGCCCTGCGCCCCCCCGGCGCCGCAGCCTCCCCCCCGGGCGCGCCCGCGCGCCCAAGCGCCGCCGCCGCGCTGAAGGCGTCCGCCGCGCGGCGCGCGCGGCGCGTGCCGAAGCCGCCCTCGGCGACGGATGCGTCCGACTCGCTCCGCGCCGGCGACGCCGCCGCCGCGTCGGCGAATCGCCGGCGCACAGAGTCCAGCCCCCGGCGCGTGTCCTCGGCGTTCGGGCGGACCGGCGAGGGCGAGCGGTCCCCGCGCGGTCCCCGCGCGGCGCGCGGCGATCTCCCGCCTGCGCGTCGGTCGCCGCGCGGCACGGGTTTGACGTGCAGGCCCGAGATGTCGAGGTTCTTGCTCAGCACGGCGATCTTCATGTGAATCGTTCCCATCCCCTTGGTGACCACCGGCGCGGCGTGCATCTCCTCGCGGCGCAGCATCTGCGCGCGCCAGCCCTCGAGCTCGGGGCGCGCCGCGGTGAAGTAGTCGCGCGCGCTCTGCGCCGCGCGCGCGTTCCGGTCGTTCGCGACGAACACGCACGCCGAGACGTCGTGCGCGCCCGGGGAGAGCGGCAGCGCCGCCACGCCGTACCCGACAAACGAATCCACCAGCGCCGTCGCGTCGCGCTCGTACACCGCGAACAGAAGCTTGGGCCAGCCCTGATACGAGTCGGCGAGGTGGTGCGAGGAGATATCGTGTGAGTCACATACACACATGCGAATGACACACACGTTTTTTTTCGGAGGTGGTCGTGCGCGCTGTTCGCGTACTCGGGACGCGCGACGCGAGGCGAGAAACGAAACGAAAACGCCTAAAGCACCGCGCGACCAACGGACCGTTCGTCGGTCGGGGTGCCATCGGCCGTCCGGCGTGTGGCGCGTGCGCGCCCATCTTCGGCGCTCGCGTGTGACGTACCTGCACGCTCGTGGCGTTGAAGGAGAGCTGGAACGGGTGGCCCCACGGCGCGAGTTCCCCGCCGTCGCCCGAGGTCGCCGCCGCCTGCGTCGCGCCGCTGACGGCGCCCTTCGCGAGGTGCCAGTGCTCGCCGTGCACCACCACGTACTTGCACAAAACGCTCCCACGGCACGTGTGCTTGAATCCCGTCGCGCCGGTGAGCTCACCCAGGAAAACCACCTCGGCGGTGTCCCCGACCGCGTCCGCGGCGCGGGCGCCGCGCGGCGTGCCGTCTCGAACCATCGCGGCAGTGGCGCGGCGCGGCGAGGTGTGACGGGGCGCGCGTCGTCGAGACGCGCTTCTCGTCGCGAGATTTGACACGAGGAACGTCTCTTTCAAGTAATCAAGTTTCAACAAACATGATTTCATTTGGAAGTTTCCCAAAAAAGTCGAGTGGCACATTTCCCGACGCGCCGGGAGTTGATGTGAGGGGGATGCGGGGGTTGCCTTGAGGGAGTCTTCCTCGAGGGAAGGTGGGGGGTGCAACATGGGTACAAAGCAGTGCTCGCACGGGAAGCTGAAAAGCAGCTGTGCGGACTGCAAGGGCTGCCCGCATGGCAAGCTGAAGCGCAACTGCGCGGACTGCAACCCGTGCCCGCATGGCAAGCTGAAACGCAAATGCGTTTCTTGTCGCGGCGAGTAATTCTTACCAGCGCTGCTTGGCGTGAAAGACGCGCGTCCGGAGAGTGAGATGGAGGCGAAATAGCACATAGCTCGTGAAATTCAGCACGGCATATACTTATAGCTCGCATGTGCTTCCCTCGCGTTCCAGTTTCGCGCAAAGTCGCAAAACCACCGTTCGATTTCAAAGCAAAAACCGACTCGCGACTCGCGCGCGCCGCGCCGTCGACCCGTCTCTCTCGCGTCTTCATTCCCCCCCGCGCCTGCTCCGCGTCGAGCGCCCGCCCGAGACGGGTTCAGACAGAGACGCGCTCCGCGTGCGCTTCGTGCCCGCGGCCGCGGCGCTCGGCGCTCTCTCGTCGCCCCCGCCGTCCTCCGCGTCGCGCGGGAGGACGCCGCGTATCGCTTCGCCCTTCAACGCGTTCGGCGGGATCTCGATCGAGAGATGCGCGGGACGTCTCTCGGGACGCCTCTCGGCGGCGCCGCCGCCCGGGTTCGAAACCGGGAGCGAACCTGGCTTCGTCTCCGCCGCCTCCTCCGCCGTCGCGGGCGCGGCGGACGCCTCCGGCGCGCGCGTCTGGCCTCCGGCGTCCACGCCCAGCCGCGACCCGCCGCCGCCGCCTTCGTTCCGCGTCGCCGGCGCCGCCGCGCCGGCGCCGGCGCCGGCGCCCCGGCTGTTTCCGAGCGACGCCGCGCCTGCGCCGGCGGCGAGCGCGCGCGCGACCGGCGAGGGCAGGTCCATCGATCCCATGTCGACGTTGAGGTGCCCGCTCGCGTTCGGGCTGGGGAGCTGCAGCCCCCCGAAACTCAAGCCGGTGGGCGTGAGCGCGCCGAAGTTCCCCCCGAAGAGCGAGTTGGGCGAAGCGCGGTTCGCGCCTTGCGAATC
>Ga0206682_10004766_pt1 | contig 10896 bp, 9 predicted proteins | sample M240m12015metaG_FD_155444 | JGI IMG/M metagenome (GOLD analysis project Ga0206682, IMG submission 155444) | Ammonia-oxidizing marine archaeal communities from Monterey Bay, California, United States - M2 40m 12015 | ecosystem: Environmental > Aquatic > Marine > Intertidal zone | place: USA... | reverse complement strand
AAGCGGATCCAAAGAAAATTGAAATTGACTTTATTGAAAGCCGCGTTAGCGATCACAGTGGTATCGAAGCAATCGAACGTGTCATTGATAAATACATCGCTGTAGGAAAAGAAGTTACGCTGACACATCTGAGTCCTGAGTGTACGACCATTTTAGAAAAAGCCAATCCCAATTTTGCGAAATATATTCAGAGCTCCATTGAGGATCCGCGTTACCACGTAGTAACGGATTTGATGGATGCGGAGGTTTAAACCCTTTATCGCTACTATTGAAACGGCCACTGAAATAATCAGTGGCCGTTTTTTTTTTGAGTGATGTACGTTAATTGTTGAGGATTTTTCTCGCTTCGCTCAAAAGATCCTTTCTGCTCCGAATTCCGTACAAACCATCTCAAAGCCTGCCGTGCTTCGCGCTGCTCCTTTTTTTATGTCCCGACCCACTTTGATGCAAGCATCGCGTGGTTCTGGACATAAAAAAAGCCTGCAACTTTCGTTGCAGGCTTTTGAGCTAGTTTGCTCTTCGTGACCGAGGAAGGATTCGAACCTTCAACCGCTTGATTCGTAGTCAAGTACTCTATCCAGTTGAGCTACACGGCAATAAACTGTCTTAGAGGCGTTTAGAGACTTCAACTAAAGGACTGCCTACCCAGAGTGACACTAAACGTGACACAATGCGTGTAAAACAAGAATTAACTCCACAGGTAACAAAGAAGAACAGTACCGAATTCCTAATCACATTCTGGTACAAAGGCAAGAGACACAGATTTAGTAATGGAAAGGCAATAAACATTGACCTCAGCCCTAACCAAACTCCAGTCAAAGGAAGAAAGCGACAAGCAGACGTCTTATGCTCTGCCTTTACGATGGTAATCCGAGATGGCTGGAGACCATCTCTTGAGACGAAGACACAGAAAGTATCCATAGATTCAATTGCTAAAAAAACGCTTAAAAGAAAGCTGTCTATGGACTACTCTTCCTCATACAAGAAAGACCTTATCTACACAGAAAAACTCTGGTCAGAGTTCCTCCAAAAGAATAAGCTGTCTGACAAGCCAATAGCAGAACTAAACGTGGAAGCTGTAAGAGATTTCATCTTTGAATACGCCCCCTCTCCTTCCAGTATGGCTAACTTCAAAAGGAATATCTCAGCCCTTGTAAAGGATGAATTAGAATCCAACGGAGTGTTACTTAACCTCAGTAAAATAAAGCTTCCAAAGCAAGGACAAGAGCTTCACAGACCTATTGATGATATACCAGCCTTATTGAAAGATATTAGGCAGTATAATGATAATCTACACCTCTGCTGTTTGATGACCTACAGTATGCTTCTAAGACCACACAGGGAGATACGTTGCCTCAGGTTCTCAGACTTCAATACAGACTTTAGAGTACTCAGTTTGGACGGTAACAGGGTCAAGTCCAAACGGAACAGAATAGTTCCTGTACCAGCTGTTGTAAGGGAAGAAATAGTCAGTCGTTTTAAGATGGTAGAAAATAGAAATGTAAATCTGTTTTCAATGCGCAAGTACGAACACAATCCAAGTTACTTTAAAGGGATATGGTCAAAGTACAAGAGGCAATCTGAACTTCTAAGCGACAAACAAACCCTCTATAGCTTCCGTCACACAGGAGCTATAAAGGTCTTTGAGAAAACAGGCTCTCTGCTCAAGCTACAGCAAGTAATGGGGCATAGTGATATGAAAGTATCCTTGACTTATTTAAGGGCATTAGAAATTAAACAACTGGATGTTGAGGACTTGCCAGAGTTGTAATATCAATATTTCCATACCACAGTGGTAAAGCTACCACCATTTAAAATCTTCAAATACTTATTGTCTCCATTTCCATCTCCCAGTTTTATTATGTAGGGATAATCAGGGTCACTTCTCTTCGTTACAAGCCATCCCAATAAATCACCGTAACCATCATAAAATGTATGTTGGATTTCAAATACCTCGTCTCTTAACCAGTTTTGCTGTACGATAAGATTATCTCCAAGTAAAAATTGAAACCTGTTGTACTTTCTTCCCTCGCCATAAATTTCATCGGTACTCAGTTTTTGGAATATATAACTAGTTCCGTCCTGCAATTGATGGAAGTTTCTCATTGATATGCACTCAATTGTCTTTCCATTTAAGGATTGAGCTTTTGCATTTAGACCAGTTAAAAAAGAAAGAATTAAGACAGAAAGGAAAAATTGAACTCGAGTCATAAACAAATAACTGTTAATTGGGGAAAGCTACACAAAAAACTGAAGTGTTCAGAACATCATACAGTTGTTAAACTAATGTTAACGTTTTTAGTGACGGCCACAGCTATCTTACTACGTAAGGTGTATGTACAATTATATCAATTAGCGCTAAAACATCCTGTAATGTCTCATTTGGGACTTGACAAGCCTCTTATTATATAGGCAGTTCAACCAAAACGACTAATTATGAAACTGCTTAAACAATTCAAACAACGATTATCCATCTCTAAGTACTACGGTCTCGATATCATAAAAGAGGAGCAAATCAAGCTACGCAGTCTTTTAATGGACGCAAACAAGACAATTAACAGAGTAAAACAAGCTGTTTCCATACTTGAAGATTCCGATTGGAACGAGGTTGAAGAGAATCTAATCCAGCCCAATCATGATTCGAGTACGACAAAAAGAAGCGAGCCACTTTTTAAAATCCACTTAAATAATCAGTTGGAGAATGATAACACCGTAATTCTTCGGTTTTATAAATCTGTGAGAGGTCTCTGGTACGTTGATATTCCAGAATGGGGAGGCAGTATCGATGCCCTTGAAATGGTAAGAGGTGCTGACGAGATGTTAGAAGACTTATCTGAGTATAAAGGGAATGATGTTTATGTGCAGTTCGCAACAAGTACGTTCGAGGGGTCTAAGCGTTTAATCAAAATACAAGAAGATATAGCAGACGGAGGTGCTTACTACGGCTATCCAACAGATATGAAACCAAAAATAATCTGGCTCTGCTCGGTATCTGATTGGTATTTCGGATACCATCCAAGCGAAATATTTTATAAGAACATAACCCTTTAGATAAAGCTGTTGAATATGAATGTTGAGAGTATCGTTTATGACCTATTCCAAGAATTAACATCACTGCGAGAACGTGTTTATGAATTAGAGAGGTATAAGAAGCTTGTTGAGGGAGAGCTACATCATATCGAATTCGATATCAAGAAGCTAAAGCGGTCTAACCTCTACGATGATGATGACGACCTTCCCTTTTAAATAGAGAGGGCTGGTTTTTAGACCAGCCCCTCACTACTACATATCCTATGTACCTCACGTACGCTGCAATACTAAGGCGGTCACTATCATACCTCCAAGAATTGTGAGTAAGTAATAGTTGCTAACATCTCGTTGATTTTGTCAAACGCGAATACTGTTTTTTTTTTGACTAAAGAGCTTATTCGACGTACTAATAACGAAGGGCAAGCGTTATAATTAAAACAAACTTAGATGCGTATAATTACCCTGCTTACTCTCCTTTCTTTTGCCTGCAATGCCCAAAGTGCAACTCCAAAGCTGTTGTCAAACTATGATTATACCGAGCAGATAATACCTACCGAAGATGGTCAAGAATTTATCGCCTGGATAGTAGAAGACGACGAGGCACAAAGATTAAATAAGGTCGTTAGAAAGCTTGATTTAATAGAAAAAGATGTGGAACATGAGCATTTGATTTTTCGAACATACAGTGATGGTGACTATGAATACGTATTTAGCCAAAATAAATGGAAAGCCAGAAAGACACCATTCTGTAGATTTACGATATATTCAATTGATGATTGAGAATATAGATTATAATAAAGTTGTAACCGTTACCCGAGACGATTCTAGACTTATTGAGTTTCTCCTTTACAGACTAAATGAAATTCCGAGCTGGACAAAGAAAAAACGTGGCCTACTAGATGTCATTAAACAAAGGCTTTCTCAACTCAATGCCCATATCTACTTAGGTAAAGCTAAAGACCTATCTATAATCGGTGACTGGACATGCGGCTCTTCATATGATGATTTTTTAAAGAATACCCCGCTTGAAGGAATGAGTTTTTTCCAACTCGTTATAGGCTACTCAAAAACAAACGCATCAAAACGGCTAATTGCTTTAATCGTTCATGATGATAAAGACCTTCCCACTTCAACAGAGCTTTTCAGACTAGGTAAACTTGTTACGTATGATATCCATGCACTATGGGAGTCTCGCTCCTTCGAAAGCAAAGTATTTGAACGAATTAAAGGTAAAATCGTATCATCTGGTCATATACAACTTGAACGCGAAGGTACAGGCGTAGGGGCCACTTGGCGGGGACTTGACGTAGTCGGAGAAGACGAATCTCTTCAAGAGTCGTTATACGTATCACTGGAGGGCATTAGTCCCGATTTAATGGATGTTGGTGGACTTTACCCAGAAATAAACATGTATTTAATACAGCCAGAATTATTGGCAATAGAAGTCGTTAACCCGTTTTAAATTTAAAGGTGAACAAGAAGATTATTGGACTTACCAACATAGCGATACATCTTCACAAAGATTTGAAATGCATCGATAGGGTAAAATTCTTAGCAAACGCACAAATTTCACCTTGTTTATTCTGATAGTCCCTTATTTAATACCTTTTCAATGTAATTATTCTTGTCTTCATCTTGGAAGTAAACATTTGCATTATGGTACATGTCTATTGTTTCATTATGAGACCTTCTGAACTGCATATCTTTGAATGATGTATTAGATATGATGAAAGAATTTAAATAAGTGTTTTTATCCTCCAATTTAGATTGAAATTCCGTCTTTATTGTTTCATGTAGCAGAATCTTTGGATGATTCCAGACGTCCTTCAGCATGTAAATTCCTTTTGGGTCAATGAAGCTGATATACTGCTTATCCCCAATAACTTGCCATAAGATGAAATCTGGATAAAAGTTTTTTGTTTCAGTCAAGAATCCAATACCTGTTTTACTTTGGTTTCGAAGGAGGTAGACTTTTTTACCATCGAAGTACTCTTGATTAGATTTGAAATACTGCTTTAAATCTTTTACAAAGTCTCTTTCACCCTCATTAAGTTGAATTGGAAACACTTTCGCGTTCTCTTTAAAAATCTTATCATTCATGTAAACTAGAGGATAGAACAAGTGATTTTCATTATCAAACCCAATGAAAGATTGATTCTTTATTTTAAAGTCTAGGTCTAAGTTTCCATCTTCTTTTACTTGCTCCTTGAAAGCAAGAACATTTCGAATAATGTCCGTTTCATTTTCTTCTACTTGAACAACATATTCCTCGACAAAATTTGGATGGTCTTCTTCTAAGGTAGTCACTTCAATATGTCTCGCTAGGAATTTATTCTTAATGCTTAGATAAAATTTCTCCGTATACAGCTTTAATAATGAAATCACCATTTCCTCCCACATAAAGACTCTGTGAAAGGATGAAACTTCCAAGTCTGCATCTGGTATAGATATTTCATACCATTCATCATTGTTCATGATTTTGATGAGGTTTACTTTTGAAACAGCAAGATTATACCAACTTCTTTCGTTTTTATATTTCTGTATTTCGAAATAGACTTTGTCCCAATCAACAAATGCTAGGTTATGTTCCTTTAGTTTAAGGCCAGTTTCTTTTTCTTCCATAAGAGCGGAAGACTTCTTACTGCTTAACATCTGAATTTTAGGATACCAATCCAATTTAATCTCCAAGAACTCTGAAATATCAGATAGTTCAAGTACAATTACATTTTCCTTTTTATAATTTTCCGCTACACCTTCTTTAGTCTTTATTACTTTTAGGCCATCCTTTTTCTTTGAATATCTAGTAATGGTTGGAATGGTAATGCTTCTGAAGTTTCCTTCATTCGTTGGCAAGCCTTCATCCTCAAGATACTCTTTGAATTGTTGCATGTAGTCTGCCTTAATTCCAAAAATATTCAGTGTTTCAAGCGTTGGAATGTATTTAGGCGTCTTTTCTTGTGGTTTTTGATATTCATCTAATCGAGAACTCCGTTTAAGGCTCATCTCCATGCCTTTCAGACGAACACCTCTTCCGAATAACTGAATAATCTGACTCCCTTCTCCCCTACCTATATTCATTAGTCCCATTGTACTTACTCTCCAAGAGGACCAACCTTCGGTGAATTTCTTTGAACCAATCAACAAGTTTACTGGACTATTCTTTTCGTTTATTTTATGAAAAAGGCTTTGGGAAAAATCCATATCCATTCCTAGTATATCAGCATCAAGACATAGCTTGTGTAGCTTAGAATCGTCACCAACATTTATAACTCCAAAATAATCTTGAGTATCTCCGATTCGAAGACCTAGTTCACCATCAATTCCTTTTAAATTGTCGATATGAACATTTGCACCAGCTAAACTTGTGTTGAATACTCTGAGAAGTATGTCTGAATATAAAGCGTTAACATCAACAGACTTATCTTTCAAATAATCAAATGAATTGGCAAAAATTGAAGTTCCACCTTCATCATTTAATCCCGCTTTACCTGTTAATATTTGGTTTATATGGTCTTTGGAAATTGAGGTGTCTTTTATGAAGTCAGAAATAAACTTCACGATTGTCACTACATCAGATGCTTCTTTTTTATTCAGTGATTTAGTTACACTTCCACCAACAAAAATCCAGAGAGGCTTTTCCAAACGATAAGTATCCATTTGAGAAGATTTGTCACTAAAAACTAATTGTTGTTGATAATAACCAAGTAAGCAAGCTGTCAAGTATTTTCTGGAGTACTCGTCATTACTATCATCTTTAATATTTAAGATTTTATAGTCTTTACCATAACCATCATTATAAAAGAACTTATAACTATAATCAAAAAGTATTGACTTACTGTACTCGTGCAATAGCTGGTCTTTTTTACCACCAGAAGCTGCACTAATGGCTTGTCCAAATGTTGCTGAATATTCAAATGCAAATCCATTTTCACTTAGAGCATCTCTTCTTTGTTTCCATTCGTCACCACCAGCACCTCTATGCCCTTCATCAATTAAAACCAAGTTATTTGTTTCGAAAGAATCTACAGCAACTGTCTTATCACCACTTTCCTGACTTAGCTTACTAATTTCAATTATCTCCACTAAACCACCAGAAAACATAGTACCAGAAGACTTACTGAATATCTCAGCTTCCATATTTGACTCTTTGAACTCTTTTAAATGTTGAGCAGATAAGCCCTCGTTCGGAGTTATAAGTAGTACTTTATTAAAATCTTTTTTGCCATACTTCTTTGCGTAGTGCAAATACTGCTTAACATTCACATGAAGCAATAGTGTTTTACCACTTCCTGTTGCTGACCAAATAGCAATCTTACTTAATTCGGATAAAGTAAACTTCTGTGCAACAAAATCATCTGTGTTTGGAATGTCATTGTTTAAAGGGTCGTTAAAGTTCTCGACAAACTCATTCAAGTCAATTAGAAGCTGTTTTGAGTCTGTAAAGTACTTATCTAGATATATTTCAGTAAAAAGCAGTGTTATGTACTGAAAATACTTCCAATTGATAACCTCATTTCTATATTCTGAAATAGCTAGGGTATGACTATATATATTTTGGTCATATTCTAACAGAAGGTCATTTGAAATGTTGTCTGAGTTTAACCAGAGCTTTATCGCTGTGTGAAACTTACTTGTATTTTCTTCATCATAGCCTTCTATGTGAGAAGAACGAAGATGAATTGCAATCTGCTCAAATTCCGAGCATCCAAATAAGCTTAACAAGTACCTGTTTAATACCAGACCTTGACTCAGCTTCATTATTTTCTTTTTAGCCATATTATTAGTCTTGATTAATTAAACATCCTGAACGTCAAACATTCTTTTCATGAATTCCTCCTCAATGAGTACCACTTTCCAGTTATCATCACCTGTTTTAAGATTTTCTAAGTGATTATCTCCATTGACATATATTCGTTGAAACTCTGAATCTCTAGTAGAGAATTCCATTTTCGTAAAGAATTCATTTAGGTCTTGATTACTTTTTTCTTCTGTGTTACGCCAGATAACTAGAGTTTCCTCATCTCGTTTATTAGTGATACCAGTAATCACCTTAAATCCTTTAATGGATTGTATTGTTTTTACATGTAAACCGATTAGGTAATTAAACGTTTCAACTAAATCAATCACAGTTTCTTGGCTCTCATTATTTCGTGTGATATTGAGTTTGTAGTTGAAAGGATTTTTAAATGCATCAACATTTAGTAAGCTATCTCTAGATTCTACATCCAAAATATAACTTAGCAAGTATTCATCTTTAAAATCAGATGATGCAAGTAAACTTGATTGTTCTTTGTTTTGAACTAATGCTAAGTTATTCAATGTGTCTTCATAACTTTCTAATTCAGAATATTTTAGAATTGTAGAAATTCCATTTTTTCCCAATGGTGTACCATCATCCCATTTATCCGTAAAAACTGATTTTACAATTCTTGGTTTAGTAACTAGATGAAAGTAGGTTCCCATTTCAATACAAATAAACCTCCTGTTTCCATCATCCTCTTTATTCATTCTAATACAAGCATCACCTGTCGTTGCAGAACCAGCAAAATAATCTATGAAAAAAGCATTCTTATTATTATTTGATAATGCATTAAGTGCAAAACGTAATGTTTCAATTGATTTTGGAAAACTAAAATTCTTTGCCTTTTCTTTCCCAAGAATATTCTGCATAACCTTTGTCCCATATTCACTAGCATCAAATTTAGAATCAAACAAAAGTGTTTTCATTGTTTCTATATCTTGATTCAAATTAATTTGCAAACTTACCCTCCCCTTTTTAGGTTCAAGTTTATTCAATATTGATTCAACTGTTTGTCTTGCATATCTCCATTTTCGCTCAACGCCATTATCATCAATTGGCCATATTTCAATTAAGCCATTATTACGAATAATATTATTTGATTTTGGATGAAAATCATTTTCTGGAACATCACCAAACCCAATAATTTCATTATTAGTTACTAAAATTGGATAAAAACAATTTCTTGCGTCTGTTCTCATTGATTCATTACCACTATCTCTTAAGTTTCTTGAATCAATTTTATTCTTTGCAACATCGCCAATGTATTTTTTAGAATCATTTGGGTACAACAAATACATAAACTCATGAGTATAGGACAAATTTCTACCTTGCTGACCTCTCGGGTTGTGTTGCATCGGGATGCATGACTTAACATAATCAGAAAAGACTTGACTTAATATTTGACCAAGAACCTCTTGTTCAATTTCGTCAATCGCAACCGCCATGGTCCCATCTTGGTGAATTAAATGCTTTGATAGCGCTATTCTATCAAACATTAATGACAACCAACTGGAGTGTTTAAAGGTATTTTTGTATAAAATTTCACTTGAATTAGCGTTGTATGGCGGGTCTATATAAATACAATCAAGTTTAGCTTTGTATTTGTTTAAAATTGAATTAATACCTTGAAAGTTTTCTGAATTAATTAGTAGTCCACTTATTTGACCATCTATATTATCAAAATGTGCTAATAAATTTTCTTTAAAATTTTCACTGAAAAATTTAGTGTCTAAAACCAAAAAAGGTTGACTTTTTAAAAAATCTATTGTAACAGGTTCAGTATATTTTACAGATAATAAATCACCTTTTAATTTATCAATCTTAAATAATTCCTTCCACTCTTCTAACTGAGCTTTATTTTTAGCTATTTCCTCATAGTGTTTTTCTGGTATTCTATCCAAAGTAATACAGTAGTTAGTAGAAACAACAAACTTCTTCTTTAACCACAATTTCTTTTGGAAATTTTCTAATTGAGCAAGGAAAGTGATGATTTTTTGAGCAACTTTTTTTATGGCTTTTACTTTAGAAATTTGCGTTAAAAAATCCTGTTCATTTTCGGTATTTATATCGTCCAAGTATAGTACCTCATTCTTAATGTAAAAATCCAATTCCCTTGAGAGGAATCCTCCGAGGTCTTTATGTATGAAGTAATCAAAACTATTTCTAGCTGTAAAATCTAGAATATGCTTTTCTAAAAGTGTTCTGTTCTTGTTTTTATCAGTTGGTCGTTTTTCTAATAAATCATGAAATTCTTGAGGCATCGATTTCACTAATTTTTCAACGGATTCATCATTTAACTTATCCTGTTTTACTTTTTTATCGTGTTCTTCATAAATGAAGTTTACAATAAGAATTTCACCATCTCCTGATACTTCTAAAGGCAAATCTTGAAAAAGCTGAAATCTTCTTTCTTTTCCAGATTGCTCCTTGTTATTGTTTTGTTCAGTAGATGCTTCTTTTAATTCGAATTTTACAGATTTACCATTAGATAGTTTGAATCCATAGTTCTTCAAATACTCAGAAGTTTTAATATAATACTGGTCATGATTTGCCCAATGTAGTTTTACTTCTTCTCCTTCATAAGGAATGGCATAGACATCTTTCTTGTACCTACGCAAAGAGATGAAATCTCCATCCTTGTAATAACGTTTAAAGAAGTTGGCTAAATGAGAATAAACTTCTTGTTCCAAAGAATCAACTGATGTTGTTGAATTAAATTTATTTCTTAATTCAATTACCTTAGGTGAAGTTTCTGGGTCTACGCCAAGTGAATTAGCTTGCTCAATGGCTTTGTCTAGTTCTTGTTGCACCTTGGCATTACTTCCATCTCCACTGCTTTGAAGTATCTCGTTAACTTGAGGCAATAGCCTGTTTTCTAGAAAATCATTTATCTCATTTCTTTTTTGATTCATGATTCTATAGATACCAAAATCTAAATCTGCTTGGTCTAACTGAAATACTTCTTTAAGTACTTTCTTAAGTTTATTGTAATTCGCACTGTTTTGGATATTCGCCATATTAGTTTTTATATTCTCATTAATATTTTAATCTCTTTAAACTAGTTT
>Ga0206682_10004765_pt1 | contig 10898 bp, 9 predicted proteins | sample M240m12015metaG_FD_155444 | JGI IMG/M metagenome (GOLD analysis project Ga0206682, IMG submission 155444) | Ammonia-oxidizing marine archaeal communities from Monterey Bay, California, United States - M2 40m 12015 | ecosystem: Environmental > Aquatic > Marine > Intertidal zone | place: USA... | reverse complement strand
CGCGGCGGGGCGGGCGGCTTTGGTTTCCGAGGCCACCGCGGGCGCCTTCGCGGGCGCCGCGGTGGTCGCCGTCGGTGCCTCGCGCTTCGACGCGCACCACGCGCGTCTCGGGCTCGAGATCCGCGTACAGATCGGCCCCCTGAAGCCGCAGAGGCGCTACGACGTGCACGTCGCGGCGGCGGACCTGGCGGACGCGCCCAACGAGCAGACGGTCTCGACGCGTCTTCCGTTGGCCGCCGCGCCCGAGCCGGACCCGAGCGCGGCGGACGAGACCATCGTGGCGTTCTGCAAAGACCCGACCCGAGGCGGACCGAGCGCGATTCGATCTCGGCGCGCGGCGCTGGACAGCGAGGGCTCGGCGTTGACAAGCGCGGGCGTGGTCGACCCAGGCTTCGCGTCGCGGCGGCGCGGCGCGGAGGCGCTCTTCGCGACGTGCGCCGCGCTCGACGCGGGCGACCCGCGGCGGCGGTTCTACTCCGCCGGGGGCGAGGGCGAGACCGTCAAGGGCGCGCGGCCGGCGGGGGAGCCGAGGCGCCCGGCCGTGCGGGTGGGGACGAACAGGCTCGGCATGTGAACGCACGAGCGACGTGTCACACGAGAGAGCGATAGGGATACGAACGTAGCTACGAAAATACTTTGTAGGTAGAAGAAAGGAGGATAGCTCGTCTACGTACTCCTATCTACTTTTAGTAGCTAGAGTCTACCCCTTTCATCACCTGGTTTTTTCGGAGAGCGTCTCCCCCCTGAAGTCCTCCCCCTCGTCCACCTCGTACTCCGCGGCCACCAGGCACTCGCGCAGCGACGTGCCCGCGCCGACGACGGCTCTCGGGCCGACGACGCAGCCCTGCACGACGCACCCGTCCTCCACGACGGCGCGCGGCATAACCACCGAGTTTATGAGCTTGGCGCCGTTCCCGACGTTCGCGCCCTCGCCCACCACGCTCCGCTTCACCGAGCACTTCTCGCCCAGCGCGGCGTCCTTGCCGACGATGCACCCCGGCCCCACGGTGGCGCGCGCGCCGATCACCACGGTGGTGTCCACGAAGTTCTCGTACTTGCTCGGCGCGCGACCGAGCAGGTGCGCGGCGGCGTCCGCCGCCGCCAGCTCGCGCGCCATCTCCGAGTACGCCGGGGCAAGCGTCTCGGCGCGCGCGCAGTACGCGGCGTCGGGCGCCAGGTACGCGAGCACGGTCGAGGACGGTTCGAGGATCGAACCGTCTTTTTCGTTTTCGTCCGCAGAGACGCCGAACACCGCGCGCATCAAGCTCGCGTCGTCGTTCGCATCGGCGGATTCTTCGACGAAATCGGCGCCGACGGCGTTCGCGTCGGCGTCGCGCGCGGACGCGCGCGCCGGCGCAAACTGGCGGCGCGCCATCGCGGGCACCGCGTCCAGCTGCAGCGAGCGCATTTTGGGTTCCTTCGTGAGGAGTCGCGTGAGTGACTCGGTGCGGAACACGTACATGTTCGCGTCCGCGAGGTCCGTGCGCACCTCCAGCGACGAGACCCGGCTGAGCATCGGCCTCCTGAGCTTGAGGATCTTGTCGACGTCGTCCCCGTCGGCGGCGAAGAGCAGCCGCGAGTCGTCGCTCAGCCCCACGTACGTCGCGCCCTTCGGCGGCCGGCCCGTCTTGGTCTCCACGGCGTTCCACGGCCGCCGACGCGCGTACACGCACGTCGCCACCGCGCGCGCCCCAGCGGAGTCGTGCGCGTCCAGCACGTCCGCCAGCGCAACGTCCGTCACCAGGTCGCCGCTCAGCACGGCGACCGATCGCGAGGTGAGCCGGTCCGCCACCGCGCGCAGCGCGTCCGCGGAGTCGGCGTCCTCCGCGGCGGCCACGACGGCGACCCGGCACGGGCCCTTGTACTGCTCGCGCACGAACGTCTCGAAGCGCGCGGCGGCGTGCTCGCCCGCGGCCACCAGGAACACGTCCAGCACGTTCGCGCGCTCGAGCGCGCGCAGCGCGTACCACGCCATCGGCTGAAACCCGAGGTCCAGCAGGCACCGGGGGGAGTCCTGCGTGACGAGGCCGCCGAAGCGCTTCTCGCCCCCGAGGGCGAAGACGACGCCCTGCGTCGCGCTCATTGCGGCGCTGACGCGATTCCGCGGTGCGCGCGGGAAGAGTGGCGCGGCGCGGCGACGGGCGGGCCTCTCGAACGCGGCGGCTGAACAAATCCGCGATCGAGGTTCCGCCGTGATCGCGCGCGCCAAACTCGACAATTGTTCACTTCGCGCCACAAATCGTCACACCGCCACACTCCTTGAAGCGCACCTCGAAGGCGCGGCATGATGGCACGCATCGCCACGGTCCTCGCGACCGCGTGCGCGTTGCTCTCTCTCTCCGTCGTGTCGGTCGCGGCCGCGCCGCGCGAGGCGTTCAACGGCGCGGTGCACAGCGACTTCGACGCCGTCCCGGACGACGACATGACGGAGACGCACGTCCCCGGCGACGCGTTCGCGCGCGCGGAGTGGCGCGACATCGCGCTGACGAGATCGTTCAGCACGAGGAAGTCGTGGCAGAAGCCGCAGTTCCTGATCGAGGGCACGTACGTGCGCCTGCGCGGGTGGCTTGCCGCGGACGCGCACGTCCCCTCGGGGGAGGTGGTGTTCCGCCTGCCCCCCGACGCGGCGCCGGGCCGGCGCGAGTCGTGGCGGGTGGAGATGAAGGGCACGGAGCGGCGACTCGCGGTCGGGACGGACGGTGTCGCTAAGTTGACGGACGACATGAAAGCGGAGAACTGGATCACGCTCGCCGGGTTCGCTTTCAACTCCAGGTTCGCGGGGGACGGAGGCGGGGTCGAGGCCGCGGCGAGAGCCGTGAGCGCGGAAGAGGGCAAGGACGAGTTGTGATTTTCACAAAATAGAGCTCGTCAGAGCGACGACGCGACGTCGTCCGCGACGCGATACATCTCGGTGCCGTTTTCGAACGCGGAGGGTACGGTCTTCCGCTCGCGCACGCCCGGGGGCAGGATGCCCTTGCTCGTGCCGTTCAGAATCTCCGACGCCACGCCCGCGACGTTCACCTCCCGTCGTCCCCGCGCTCGTCTCAACGACCAGTCGCCGTAATCCAAAGCGAGCTGGTTCAGGAACCAAGGCATGACGCCGCCCAGGCACCACGCCAAGACCCCGTTCAGCCGGTCCGAGCCCGCGGCCGCGAACGGCCCCTCCGTGAACGTACCCCCGATGTCGATCTGGCACGAGATGGTGTCCGGCCTCGAGCTCGGGGTTCGCACGCTTCCGTCTCCGTACGTCGCGCCGATGCGATTGCACATGCGCAAATCGCGAAGCGAGGCGTTCATAGCGGCGACGATGCCGTTTTCCTTCCCGCCCGTCCGCCGCGCCTTGGCGTCCGCCATCGTCGCGCCGAGCAGGATCTGCTCGCACCCGTCCTCGGTGGGCCGGATGCTGATCACGCCCACCGGCTCCACCTCGAGCCACAGGATCTTCTGCGCGCCGGCGGCGACGCGGAACGTGTGCTCGCCCACCCGCGTCACCGCGTCCGAGTCGAGCACGTTGTACTCCTCCGCGGGCAGGCGCACGTACTCCAAGACGCCTCGGCCGGGCAGCGCGTTCTTCACCGCCTTCTCGGAAACCTCCACGGTGAACGCGCGCGACACGCCCACCACCGCGCCGGGTCCGTCGTACTTCTTGGCGTTCGCGCTGATCAGGCGCGCCTCCTCCTCGGCGAGGTCCGCGTACGTCAGGTCGTCGTCATCCTCGAAGGGCGCGTCTCGCGTTTTTTCAGAAGCCTTCGCGCGAAAAGCGACGCGGCGCGATCGCGACGAGGCGCGCGGTCGACCGGCGGCGATGCGCGGTCGGTCGGGGGCGACGCGGGAGAGCGCCCGGAGCGCGTGCGCGAAAGACATCGATGCCGTCTCGTCGGTCGGTCTCTTCCCCTCTCGGCCAAGAGCACGCCTGCGCGCGCGTGTGTGCGCAGATAAGGGGGTGGGTAACCTTTAGTGCAGAGATTTGGCGAACGCCACGATTTTTTTCACGTTTACCGACCGCGCGCGCCGAGTTCGGGTCATTGCGGATGGCGCCGGGCACGCCCGGTCCGAGCGGCGCGAAGGTGCCGCTCGAGCCGTTCCCCGTGCCGCAACGCACGCTCGATCTGCGACGCGAGGACGTGTACCTCCGCATCACACTGTGCGTCCACGAACCCCGCGCGAGGATCCTTCCGCGCGCGCCTCCGCGTCGAGCGCGCGCTTTCTCTCGGTCGAGCCATTCTTTTTTCTCGGCGCCGCCGACGCCGCGCGTCCCGTTCGAAACCGACCTTCTGTTCCTGACACGGCGTCTTCGCGTAAACACACACACACGAACCCACACACGAACGCTACCAACGCTACCAACGCAGGTCTGTGTCTGTCGAGTCCGGCGACCGACCGGACGCGAGGCGCGCGTTCGAGACGGCGCTGACGCGCGCGCTGGCGAGCGCGCACGGCGTGGTCGGCGGCGCCGTCGACGCGGAGGTTACGGAAGGGTCCGTCGCGGTGGTAAGCGGCGGCGTCGGTTCGAGCTCGGGCGGCGAAAAAAACGCCATCAGTGCGGGACACGATACCCCGACCGATACCGTACACCTCGTCGGCGTCGTCAAGGCGCCGGCGAGCGCCGAGGCCAAAATAGTCTCCGCGCTAACGTTGTGTCATCCGAATCGCGCGCGCGTCGTCGCCCGCGCCGCCGACCTCGTCGCGCTCGGGCTCGACGCGCGCGGCGCGACGCGGAGGGCCGTGCAGGGGGCGTGACACGCGTAGTGTTAGTGTATGCGGCTGTTCGTGCGCGTAGCGGCGTAGCGAGCGGGTGGGCAGTAGGGGATTCGTAGATGTTGCGTTCCCGCGGTGGTCGTTTTAGACATCGAAGCGCTTCCTTTCGTCTCACACGAAAACGAACGCGCGCGTTCGCGTTCCTTTTCTGGTGGTACTGGTATCGAAGCGATCTCAAAAAAACCGTCGGAGTCCGAACGCCGCTGTGAGGGAGAAACCAATCACGATCGAGTCGAAATGCCGAGCTGGCCGAAACAGGTGTTCGGCGAGTCCGTGTGGCTGCGACTTCTATCGGGAGCGGGTGAAGAGGGTCTGATCCGCGCGAGCGTCCCCCATCTTTGCACGCACAGACTCTCTAAAAATGTCTGCCATCACCATGTCCGCCGCGGCTGTCCGCCCCGTCGTTGCCCGCGCCAACGTCGCCCGCCGGTACGTGCCACACGCAAACGTCGCGCGAGGCGCCGCGGATCGATTCCGCCGGCGCGCCTCGCATCGGGACTGGGATCGCAACGCGCGCGTCGAGATTTCGCGGCGACGGGAGCGCGGCGCGCGCGGGCCGATCGGGACCGGGAACGCGCGCACGAGCCGACGCGCTCACGAGCGTCGTGAAGCGCTACACGTTCCGGCCATCGCCGACGCCGGCGCGCGTCTCGAGGCTCGCGCGATCGAAACGCGCCGTTCGCCGGTCGAGTGCCGCGCTCGATTCCATCCATCGCGGTCGGCTATCCGCTTCGAGCGCCTGCGAAACACGGGGCACTCGCGCGGCCCGCGTCCGATCGAGCCCGCGTTTGGCTGACCGTCCGACCCCATCCTTCCTCGCTCCGCAGCTCTACCCGCGCGGTCGCCCCCGCCGGCAAGAACCTCTCCGCCCGTGTGTGCGTACCACCCCCGCGCGGCCCCCCCAGTTCAAAGCGACCCTTATCGTCTCTCTCTTCGGAGGGGCCGAGCCACTTGGCAGTCTCGCGTTTTCGCGTCGCGACGGTGGTTTCCGCGAAACGACTGACGACTGACGCTTTTCTCTCTCGCGCTCGTTCGGTTCGGCGTCGCAGGTCCGTGAACGCCCAGTTCGCCGCGCCCGCGGTGAAGGCCCAGAAGGCGCGCGCGATGACCACCACCGCGTCCGCGCTCCCCCTCGCCGAGATCGCCGCCGTCGGCCCCGAGATCGCCGAGGTGGCGGTGACCTGCTTCGCCATCACTCTCGTCGGCCTCGCCATCGGTTTCGTGCTGCTTCGCGTGGAGTCCGCCGTGGAGGGCGAGTAAACGCGCGCCGACTCTGATACGAGACGGCGGTACCGTGGGGGATTCTTTCGGATGGTAGCCGACCGCCGCGGACGCGGGGTTCGAACGCGCGCCGTTCGATGCCAGCACATCGCGGCGGGAGGAAAGAGCGTCGTTTTATACAATCACGCGCATCTTTTATTTTCACGACGCGGGCTGACGCGCGAATCAGTCGATCAACCCCGCGCCCCCGCGCGTCACCAGGTACTCCCCCACGCTCGCGAACGGCGCGAACGCCCCCACGTCCAGCGCGAACAGAGTGATCCACGCCGCGCTCGGCCGCAGCAGAAACCACTTCCGGTACCCCGCGTCGTCCACCACCTTTCGCGCGCGAAGCGACGCGCCGAATGTGCTCCAGTTCAAAAGCCACACCAAGCCGACGAGCGAGTGGCACCACGTAGCGACCAACGCGGGCCGCGTCGCGTGCAAAGCCTCCAGCCCGCCGCTGCGCGCGAGCACCGCCGCCACCGGGAAGACCTGCGCGCCGAACAGCCACGCGCCACCGGCGACGAGCACCGCCGAGCGCCGGTCGTCCTTCGTGAAGAGGAGGATGTACGCGGACGTGAGCGTCTGCCACGCGAAAGGCGCGAGGCAAAACGCCCACACGGCGCGTTCGTCCGCGAGCGCGGCGAGCGCGCCCATATTTTGCGATCCCTCCGGCGCGCCGAGCCGTAACGCCTGCCACGTCAGCACCAGCTGAAACAGCGAGGTCCGCGCGGAGAGCTCGGTTTTGCGCCAGCCGCGCAGGCGGCCGAGAGGCACGCCGGAGAGTGCGCAGACGCCGGCGACGAGGAGCGCGCACGACGCCGCCGGCCAGAGCTCGAGGCCCTCCGAGATCGAAAGCAGCGATCCCGCCGCGAGCGCGTCCGCGTCCTGCTTGGCCCAGGCGCCGAGCACGCCCGCGCCGAGGACCGTGAACAGACCACCAGAAATGCCGTGCACGTGGTACGGGTCCGCGCGCGTCCACATGCGTCGCGCGGCTTGCGACGGCGACAACGTCGTCGCCGCGAACGAAGCCGTCCGCGACGAGACTTCGTTCTCGAGCCCGTCGGTCGTCTCGACGTCAGCCTCGTGACGCGCATCGCCGGACCCCGAGCTCGGCCCGAGCTCCTCGGTGGAGCTCGAGCCACTGGAGGTGGATGCGCGGTCGTCCGGAGACGACGCGCGCGTGAAGGCGCCCTCGCCTCGGTGGACGCGACCGCCGGATGCGCGCGCGCCCGCCGAAAACGCCACTCCGCGCGTCGCGGATATCGCGCCTCGGGTCGTGCTCCGATGGGCGCGCGCGAACTGCCCGCGTCGCGAGGCGGCGCTCGAGGCGGGGCCGCGGGGGGGACGCGACGTGGCCGCGGCCGCTCCGAAGGGGAGCGCGAGGACGCGCATCGCGTCGACGCGGACGCGCAGGCGGACTGCCGCGCGCTGTCGAGCTTCCGCGTATCTGCCCACGAAAGATACGGAACCATCGGCAGCGACGACCGTTGTTGTTGGTTTCGAGCCAGACCTCTCAGCGCGCGCTGCGAGGTTCCGGGGAACCGGCGATGAGCGAGGCGGACGGTGCGCTCATCTCACACCTGGATGACCTCCAGGCGCGCTTGAGCCGGGTCGCCGCGCTCTCCGCGCCCGTGGACGTCGCCGTCGGCTCCGCGCGTTCCTCTCCCGCGCGCGCGCTCAAAAAACGCGCGGCGCATTCGCCGAGGCCGACGTCCCTCGTCAGCCCCCTCGCCTCGCCCGCGCTGGAAGGCCGCGCGGCGTATTACCAGACCCGCGATGTCGTCCCGGGGCGGGCGAAGCGACGATACGAAATCCCTCCCAGACACGAGCCTCCCCCGGGGGGTTCGGACACGACGAGAACACCCCCGTCGCTCCACGCGACGCATCATCACGAGACGCGCGTCGGACGTGTTCGTACAGGAAGGCTTTTTTTTTCGTCGCCGCGCCCGTCGTTCGCCGCGCGCGTCGCCGACCGGCAGTCGTCCGACCAGCAGCTCGACGAGGTGACGGTCGGCAAGCAGCTCGACGAGTCACCACCGCGCGCGTCGAAACCATTCTCACCATTCTCACAATCGACCGGGACCGTCACCGAACGACCGCGCCGCGGCGACGATCGCGACGATGACCCTCGATCCTCGAAAAACGCGAATGTCGCCGCGAATGTCGCCGAGCTGGACGCGACGCGCGCCAGAGCGCTCGCCGCCGAATCCGGTCTTCGCGCGGCGCGCGGCGACGTCGCGGTTCTCGCCGAGCGCCTGCGACTGGCGAACGAGGCGGAGGCTGCGCACGCCGAGCGAGTCGCCGCGATCGTGAACGAGGCTGAACGCGTCGCGCTGGAAGCGACGCGCGCGTCGGGAACCCGCGTCTTTGCGGCGGCGGCGGCGGATTCGCCGCCGCGTCTCTCCGCGGACGGCGGCGCCGACGACGGGGACGCGACGCGTTTTCCTTTGGCGTCGCGCGCGGCGGCGGCGCGCGTCGCGGCGGCGGAGGCGCGCGGGGAGGCCGCGAGGCTGGTCTCGGCGCTCGGCGCGGACCCCGAGCTCGCGAAAGGGCTGGTCCGGAGACTCGGGGAAGTCTCCCGGCTGGTCGCGGACCTCGCCGCCGCCGCGGAGGAGTAGAAACGGAAGCGCTCGGAAGTTGTAGCGCTCGCGCGTCGCGATGTGACCGAGCCGTGGCGAAGACTTTTCTTTTTTTCTTGAAACACTCCTGATGAGACGAAAGGTGGCCGACCACGACACTCCCCTCGGCGCGTCGGGCGCCGGACCGGTGGCGCGCGCGGCGATGGACCTTCCGGCGGCGCGCGCCACGTCGGCACCGGGCGGCGGCGCACCCTCGGAGGCGCAGCAGGACATGTGGTGCCACGACTGCGTGGGGGCCTTCCGCCTCCCCGCGTCCGCGCTTTCGGCCGACTCGGATCCGACGTGCTCGCGGTGCGCCTCGACATTCGTGGAGGTGGTGGAGCCGCCCCCGGGCGGGGGCATGCGCATCGAGCTCGGCGCGGACGCCTCTCCCGAGGATGTCGTCGCCGCCACGCGGCAGATCGTGCGCCGTCTGGCGGGCGCGGACGGCACGCGCGTCGCCGCCGCTTCCGCCGCGACCGCCGAGACTGAGATCGCGATGGTGGCGCGCGAGGCGTGGAGCGCGCTGCTCGGGGCGCGCGGTCTGAACTTCCCGTCGCGGACGGAATACGTCGCCACCAGTCCCTTCGGGCTCTCCGCGGGTGGGACGGCGTCGTTCCAGCTCGGGGGCAGTCGCGTCCCGACGGCGGAAGCCTTCTTCGGCGGCGACGTCAACATCGCCGAGCTCGACACGCGCACGTTTTTCTCCCCCGCGCACCCCGACGCGGTGTCGCGCCTGCCGCGCGTCGTCGGGGGAGCGCGTGCGGGCGACGAGGACACGGGTTGTCCCGTGTGCCTGGCCGACATGGAGGCGCCGGAGGGCGCGACGCTTCGAGAGATGCCTTGCGGGCACAGGTTCCACGAAGCGTGCCTCCTCGAGTGGCTCCGCACGAAACACACGTGCCCGGTGTGCCGCGTCGCGCTGCCGAGCGCGCCCGGCGGAGCGCCGTAGAACACTAGCGATAGAACCGAAAAGAGTGAGCGGACATAGACGTCGGCGCGCGCGGCGGTCGCGAGCGTCGCGCCGCCCTCGGCGCTTTTTAGCCTTTTCATACGCGCGCGCGTACGCATGGAAAAGAAAAAGGAAAGAAAGAAAAGAGGGAACAGAAAAACACCGCCGATCGATTGTAGTACGTACAGGGTCGAGAGGAACAGATCGATCGAGTCGCTCCTTTCAACCGTGTGTCGATCGCGTCCCTTTGAAACGCGTTTCGAAAATGCCTTGCGTTCGGTTCGTTTTCACCCTCAGTGCTGTTCACAGGTTACAATCGATCACTTCGCCGCCTGGAGCTTGAGCACCTTCTTCACGATCTTCTGCTCCTCGACCAGGAACGCGCGCACGATGCGCTCGCGCACCGCCCCACCGGAAAGCACGCCGCCGTAGGAGCGGGAGACGGATTTCTTGTTCTTCGCCATGTGCTTGTTGGAGTACGCCGTCTTCGCCACCCGGGGCACGCCGTGGATGCGCCCGTGATCGCCGGACGGGGTCTGGGGACCCTTGGTCTTCTTCTTCACGTACTGGATGGTCAAAGCGCCGCCGGGCTTGCGCAGCTTGCGCACCTTGTTCGACCGGGTCGCGTACGCGTGCCTGCGGAAACAAACAAACGGGAGAGCACACAGGGACGGAGGTCAGCGGGCCGCGGGGAGAGAAACGCGCCCGAGTCGCGGCCAGAAAACCCTAAACGACGTTGCCGCGCGCATCGACGCGCGCGCGACGCGACGGAGACGACGCCGGCCGATGCGGCGAGGATACGAGCGTGGGGTCGTTTGACGCCGTATCCCTCGGAAGCGCGGCGCCGACGCGCGTGGCGGGTCGGCGCGCCGGCCGGTCGCTCGCGGCGCGCTCCGGCGCGCTCGGCGCGCCATCGGGCGGCAACAAAAGCGGTAGGGCTTTTCTGGCCGGTCTGCTCGCGCTGTGCGCAGCGCGAGCGAACCGGCCGCGCGGCGTCGCGCGGACTCGGTACGCACCTGCGGCGGTAAGTGATACGCTGCACCATCTTATAGGCGGAGCTTCTCGTGCTGCGGCTCGGCGCGGCGAATAAAGGGCGATGACGGAGACGGGACCCCGGACGAGTGACGATTGCGACGAAAAATTCCGCTCACATCAAGCGAAGCTCGGCGGAGTGCCGATTTCAGGAGTCTGGACTCGCCGGGACAAAAACACGACGACGCCTCGTTCACTAAAAAAAAAAAGTTTGAAACGCGAAACACGTCGTCGTCGCGCGTCATCGCTCCTCCGTTCGGCGCCACAGCTTG
>Ga0206682_10004762_pt1 | contig 10901 bp, 12 predicted proteins | sample M240m12015metaG_FD_155444 | JGI IMG/M metagenome (GOLD analysis project Ga0206682, IMG submission 155444) | Ammonia-oxidizing marine archaeal communities from Monterey Bay, California, United States - M2 40m 12015 | ecosystem: Environmental > Aquatic > Marine > Intertidal zone | place: USA... | reverse complement strand
AAAACATCAGTTCAATTATAAAAGACAGTGGACATTAGGATGTGTAGGACGTATAATGCCCTTTAAAAAACCTACATTTCAAGATTCCATCAAAATTTTCTAATAAATAATCTTATATATTTAATCTCTCTCAACAGAAAAAGATGTACCACATCCACATGATGCTTGTGCCATAGGATTATCAAAAATAAAACGCCGTCCCATAATATCTTCATCCCAATCTACTTTCGTTCCTAGAAGATAAAAAAGACTTTTTTCACATACTTCTATTTTTAAATCATCTTCACATAAAATATTTTTATCATTATAAAAAGTATTAATAGGTTCAAACTTATATTCAAACCCATTACATCCACCACTTTTAACACTAAATAAAATACCCTTAGAATTATTATTTTTTGCTATTTGTTTTAATTGTTTTAATGCTGAACAAGTAACTGAAATAATTTTTTTACTCATATACAATTTAATATTATTTAATATTATTAATTTTAAATAATAAATCTAATAAAAATAATATGTTAAAAAATATATAACATCATAATAAATGCAACAAGGAAAAATAATAACATTTGGAAAAAAAGCAGTAACCATACAAAATGACAATAAAGAACAATTTTATGCTCCTCTCGAAAACTTAGAAGAGTTAATTATTCCATATTTACATCAGCACTACATACCATTATACGTAAGTTTCTATATAAATATCAATGAATTTTCAGGACACTCAAACAATAAAAAACGTTATTTTGCTTATAATGTTAAATTAACCGACATAATTCTTTAAACAATTTCTATTTTACAATAAGTTTACAATAAGTTTACAATAATTTTACAATAATTTTACAATAAGTTTACAATAATTTTACAATAATTTTACAATAATTTTACAATAATTTTTTAATTTCATCCATCATATCGTCCAATTGCGGCTTTCGTAAAGCATCATAATTAATTCGCAATTTTTCATTGCCAAAAGTGCGACCTTGCAATCCATTTACCTTAATTGGACACGGCCAGTGACTTGTGGTTCTAATCTCCTTAAAATATTTAACCCTCTTGGTTCGCATAGCCATCGTATTTTTCGGATGATTTTTTGGCAAATAGCAAACATATTGAACAATTCTCTCTTCACTTCCTGGTTTACCATATTGATTTTGATGAAAGACACGACTATCCCACAAAACCAGTGAACCAGCCGGAACATTATTTACTCTTTTATAATTTTGCATTGCATCCACAACAGAATGTTCAATTAATTGCCAATCTCCACCTTTTTTCATTCCTCGATCTGTAAAATATTTTTCATGAATATTATGTGTACCTTCATAGCAAACGAAAGTTCTTTCTTTATTATTAGTTAATGCTACATAACCCTGAATGCATTGCAAACCTTTTTTACCTGGACCTTGATCCGTATGTGTCCAAATTTTATCTTTCTTTTTCAATTCTTTTGGAATATAACAAGAACCATCAAATGAAACTACCAAATTTTTTGTGTCCCATAACCCTTCAAAAACTTCCCTAACCCTTTTTCTAGTTCGAATAAACCATGCATGTCTCTGATGACCAGCCTGGTGAAATTTATAAATACCATGAGGACTTAACTTACTATGTTGATAATCATGGTATGGAATACTTTTTTGCCAATCTCTAAACCAACCCAAACATTTTTCAACTTCATCCTGGGTCAAAACTCCGGGAACAATGCAAAATCCTTTCACAGAAAGTTCATTTTTAATTTTTTCAATATCCATTGTATTTACAGATATATCTGTAGAAATATTTGCAGTAATAGCAGCCATATTAAGAATAACATTAATTCTATTCTTAATAAAAAAAATTCAATTTTCCTTTGCGAACTTTCATCATATTCAATTTTTTTGCATTAAGACATACATGCAAGTAATTTCAAATTTATTTTTTTACAATTAAAACATTTATATTTTAAAACATTATATTATATGAACAATATTTTTGATAAAAAATATAGAAAAAGTTATACAAAAAATAAAATAAATAATATGGCCACATTATTATTGAAAGTTTTTAAAACAAAAAAACAAGCAGGTTGGTTTGCAACTATTTTCATGCACTATCTGCCTAATTTTATTTTATTTACTTTATTTTTAATCCATCCATTTAACATAAGTTTTTTCATTATATGGGTATTAGGATTTATAATGCATTTATTTTTTAATGGTTGTATTCATTTAAGATTGGAGAGACATCTGTTTGCAAATAAAAAATGGGCAGGTCCATACCATATTTTAGAATACTTTGGTATAGAACTAAATACAGAAACGATAAATAAATATTTATATTTGGGAATAACCATAATTTTGTTGATTTACCTAATAAAATTATATAAATTTTTAAAACAAAACAATTTTGATTTAGACGAAATTAAAAAAAACTTTTTAATACCTTTTTCAAAAAAAGGTAAGAAAAACATAAGTTCACAAAATAATATATTTTACTTAAACGATAAAATTTTCTGGACACTAATTATTTGGTGGAGTATTCAAGTCTCTATATTTTTAGCAGTTTAATTTACGTTCGAGGAACTTGACGTTTCCTCAATTTAAGATAATTATCATCATTATTACTTACAATAACCGGTTCGGTATGAAGAGAATCCACCACCTCCTCCACGGCAGATTCAACAATTTTACTCTTTTCTTCACCACCAATGCCAGGCACACCACCACCATCCAACGCCGACGCAAACTTCAAACCTAAAGTCTGTAAATTATCAAATGGATTCCCAGAGACTGCCACAACATCCTCCGCATCTTCATCCTCCGCATCTTCATCCTCCGCATCTTCATCCTCCCCACCAGAAGCCTCACCACCAGAAGCCTCACCACCAGAAGCATTATTGCCTTCTTCTCCATCAGAAGCCTCCTTATCATTCTCCTCATTTCCATCATCAATATCTTCCGGCTTCGTAAAATGAGCCATAACCATTTTATTTCTTTCCCTAATCATCATATCCATAATATTTTTATAAAACACATCGAAAATTCTCTCCATAACATAATTACCGTATTGCTGCATAAAACTAAAACACATCAAACCAATATAAGCACCAAATAAAGACCGGTAACTAAACCAGCCCCAAAGCATATACATAAACGAAGAAATTAGAAAGGACTCCAAAGGTCGGTTTCTCATAAAACTCCATCCTTTAGACCTCGTTTCAGGGTCAACAATATGATCAAACATCTTAAAATTCCTAGCCATAACAACAATAATTAAATATATTATCCCTAAGAAGAATTCAATTTTTGTAATTCCACTTGTTGTTCAGGTAAAAATAAATCAACTTTATCCCGCATTTCATAACGAATATTGGAAAATGAAGGATCTCTAAGAGTTTTAAGTTGTGTATCAATACGTTCAAGTAATGCATCATCATAATCAGAAACACCATTAACAATTCCCGGACTACCAAATAAATTATTATAAACTTCATATTTAGCACTAAGAACAATACGAGATGTTCGCACCATTAACTGAGTTACACCATCAATACCATAAAGTTTCTTCTCCGCTTCCGTAAAACTAATATGCATATCAATAGTATTTCTAATAACTTTCAAAATCTTTGTAAAAAGTTCAATATCAGATTTATTCTGCTCATTACCATATTTTTTAATTCTTTCCAATGTAGCATCTATCATATGATAATTATATTTCAAATACTCATAATTTTTATTCATAAGAGGTTCAATATAATTTTTGATAACCAATAATTTAAAATCCAAATAATCTTTTGATAATACAACTTCTCCATCCAATGTTTTAGATAAATTACTAGTATTACCACAACCATCACCACCATTACCACGCAATGATAACCCATAACAACTAACATTACCTCTAAGATTTAAACTATTTCTACTTCGTCCTGATAACATGATTTATAAATTATTAAGATTATAAATCATCTAATAAACCTAAATGCAAACTTGTAAAGTAAAAGAAAAATCCATATGATTTAAGTCAATAACATCACCATATTGGTCTAAAATTTTTACCTTTATTTTACCTAAGTCAATAGGTCCGGCAAATTTTCTAGTTTTAACAATATTATTACCGTTAGAAGAATCATCTATATTAATAGCAAATTTACCATCCGTTAAATATATTTTTGCTAAAACACTTTCATTAATACTATATTTTTCAAAACAAACTTCATGAGGATTTAAAGAACTGTGATTGAAGTCGTCCAAACAAAAATAGATATATCTATCACCCCCACCATCATAAAGTCCTTCTGACATAACATAACTTGTAATATTAGTATATTTACCGTAACGAAACCCTAAAATCCATCCTACACCAAAACAAATATTTTTTAACTCACTATGTGCAAATTTTAAATCAAATTTAAAACTATTAGAAGTGCCATCTAAAACTGAAAATATAGATTTCAAACTATTTTCATGAATAGAAAATTTAATATTACTTAAACCATTTGTGTTATCTGATAAATAAAAGTAATTTTTATTTAAGAATACTTCAAGTTGGTCAACGCTATAATTACCATCAGGAATAACAATTTGATGCAATTCAATACCATTACAAGTATCATTTGTTTCAATGAAAAAAACATTGTTTTTTTTTTCAGATGAAAAAAGATACCATGTGTTTGGGATACAAATACTATCCAATTTTAAGGATGTAACATTAGAATAACTATTTGGAAACTGATAATTAAAATCAGTACTGCTTGTGGTATAATAATTAGATCTAAATTTAGTATTTACATGAATAAAAGTAAATTTTGCATTATGTAAATTCTGACAACTCATATAATACTTATTGCTAAATAATTTCTAAGCGATAATAAAATTTAAAATTATTTCAACAGGCTTTGAAGTAGTATTTGCATTATCTACAATTATGGATAATTTTAATTGATTACCTGTAATTAAGTCGCTTTGTCCAAAAAGAGATAAAATTTCTTGATATGTTAATGTAGAAGAAAAAGTTAATTTAGTCCAATCATTTACCTTTAATAAACTACTTATAATACTAATATAAGAAGAACTAGACCAATCAGTTTTTGCAACGGATGTATCATTAGCCCATAAAGCAACAATCCCATCAACAACATCATAATATTGAATAGGAGTCGTTAACGTAACACCAGTACCCGTGGACTTTACCCAATCAGATAATTTACTTTTATTGCCTAATATAGTTTGAATATCAGTATCTAAACAAAAATTAAATATACCATTGTATTTATAAAATAAATTCTTAAAGTTCTCTTTTGTAATACTAAAATTTCCAGTGTCAAATCCAGATGCAGTCGAGTTACTGACCTTATCAAATAATAAAACAGTATGATGTGATGATCGCACAAAGTTAACAGTATCTATAGTTTTACTAGTAGCAAAATTAACAGCCATATATACTTTAATTGTAAATAAATATTAATTAATAATTTTATTTCTTTTATATAATATATTTTTTTTACATAAATTTATTTTTATTTTACTTAATCTAAATACTATAATATATGTCTAATCTAAAAACAAACACTAATAGAGCAGATGCAAGAGAGAGAACAAAAAATTTAGAAAACATTACAATCATGGGAGAAGCAAATGCCAATTTACAAATAAATCAAAATACAAAAACAAATATTCTAACATTTAACAATAATACTTTATCATCAGCAAATAACCATACAAATCTTTTAAAGGCAACACATGGTCATTATAATTTACAACCATGTTGTGATTTAACAAAAGAAAAAGCAACATCACTTGAAGATGGTTTAAAAACAAATGTTAATGTAAATTCACAAACCACATTAGCAAGTAGTTCTTGTAATAGAGCGCCATTATATGATGAGAATACTTGTAATACACCAGAAAACAATATAATTTTAAATGTTAAAAAAGATAATTTTAATTATCCTATACCTATTAAGAAAATGACATGTTGCGGTCAAACCAGAACACAACCCAGTATAGAAATCAATTCAACCCAAAATCACACTAAATATTTACCAGTTATGTCTAAAATAAAGAAATATCAATATAGAACAACTGATACAACTGACCCAGTTACATATCCAAATTTCAATATAGTAAATAAAAACAATATGGTTGGATATTTTAAAAATAATGTTTATAAAACAACAACATGTTCATCGTCAACATGTTCATCTTGTTCTTCATGTTCATCATCAACGGCATCAACTACAGGTTCTTCATCCACAACAGGACATAAATTAAAATATTCCGTACAAAATACAAATGCTAATTGTACTTGTACAGATTATGACGATTATAAAATACAAACCGCCGCTACAACATTACCAACAACATCATCATCAACATCATATTCATCCTTTTTCTCACGAAAATGGAGTGGAGGATGCTGTTAATACAAATTCACAAATAATACAAATTCACAAATAATATTATCATTTCAAATAATATTATCATTTCAAATAATATTATTATATTATGACTTATTGGTCCAACATTTCATAATGAACATTTAATACTTCTAACTCAAAAGTCAAAGTAAAATCAACATTATTCAAATCTACCACCACACCATGTTCATCCAATAAACGAATATGTAATTTCTCTATATTTACAGGACCTTGGTAATAACGGGTAGGATTCGTTGGTCCAAAAGAATCTTCAAACAAAATGGTAGCAAGCACATTATTAGGAATTTTACCTAATAAATCTTTCAACTTCATAGAGTTAAATGTACTTGGATAATAAAATGATTGAATACTATTATTATTAAAATCATCCACTTCAATTAAAAAGAATTTTGTTCCTGTAAAATCAGAAGGAGATTCAGGTTGAAAACCTGCAACTGTAATAGAAATTCCATTCAATGTATCTAATTGCACTTGTTTATACATTGCATCATATTGTTTTCCATCTATAAGTTTACTATCAAAACTATAATAAGGTTTATGGTACCCTAAAATCCACCCTAAATTTTCAGCAATATCTCGCTCAGATACTCCATGTAACACAAAATCCAAATCAAAAGTATAATTCGTATCTAACAAACTAAACACAATTTTTTTAGTTTTGGTATCATAACTAGCACTAATTATACTAGTAAGATTAACTACTGTTGCCAAATTTGAATATAATTTTGCAGTATTCAATCCAAATCCACTACCACCACCGCCATTAATAGCAGCAACCGCCTCCAAAGAAGTATAATTCCCCTCTGGTATTTCTATTTTATACATACCTGCATCTGGTAAAGTTGGTGCACCTGAAAGTTTATTTAGATGTACATAAAATATATTGGTCTTTAAATAATTAGAAACAGTATAATATGTATTTTGCAATTCTGCATTACTAATTTTCAAGGCAGTAACATTTTTCACTGGATTAGGAATAGTAAACAAAAAATCACTAGATTTAGTTCCGTAATAATTATTTCTATATTTTGTATTAATTGTTAAAACCGAGTTAACAATTTCTCTCCTGATAGGATTAATTCTTTTAAATTTTTTTTTAGAAACTTTTTTTCCATCTCTTCTATCTACTCCAACTCGTCTCCCTTGTGAAACATTCTTACCATCTCCAATACCATATAATCCACTTGAACTAACATTTTGATTAATCACAAAATTACTGGGATCATTATTCATAATATTACTCTCACCACTATTCGTCAATAATTTTATTTTTAATCTTTCTAACTCCATATTCATATACTCTGGTGTATCATACTTAAAATGCTGACACAATCTTTTAAATGAATCGATAAGAAAATCCAACAATACTTCTTTATTATCCATATCATCACTTAATTTAGTAGTATCCATTGATTTTTTTGTTAAGTTAAAAATATTGTCTAAACTATAATCTCCAGATTGATTAATCTCTAAAATATTTAATAATTCATCGGTACTGTAATTTGTTGAATCAAAATCCATATAGTATATATTAATTAAATACTTTAAAATGTTTTTTTTAAAAGAAAATAAACAACCCGAAAATACAAACAAAAAAGCAATAAAAATAAAGCACTAAATAAAAAGAACTAAAAAAAACGCACTTTAAATAAACCACTTAAAAATACATACATAAAATGAATATGATGAGTACTTCAAATATACTTGAATATCATGCAGCATCTGACGACGATGATCAACATAACGTACCACTTACTTACGCACTAACTAAAAAAAATACACAAAATATTTCTAAAAAAAACAAATGTAATTTTTGTTATTTTAATTTTTTACATTTTAATAGGCATATATCAATACCTAATGCTTTATTTTATTCTTTAATGTTTACTTATACAAGTGTTTATTTAACCAGCGAGACCTTACAATCATCCTCTCTTATTAGTAAATCTAGTCATTCAAATAATACAGTTTTTAGTTATGCATATGATCTGTTATTTGTGTGGCTTATAACTTATGTTTTAACCAACCAACAACTTATAAGCCGAGTAAATTCACAACAAACAAGCAATACACTTTTATATTTTATAGCATCACATTTGGGAGCAATTGCTTTTGCATTGTGTGGAGAATTGACTATGTTTAAAGATTTTGCGATTACCCCACAATTCTGGAAACATTTAAACCCTCCAGAAGCAATAACTCTGTGTGTTGTTTTACTTTTAATAATAGGTATTGCCATTAAAGAATATATGGATGTAAGAAATGATAAAGCACAATTTAGTAGAAATATTTTAAATTTGATTTTAGTTACTTGCGGATATTTTTTTATTCTATATTTGCTGATTCAAGGAGGAGCAGGAGGCATACATTATCATGTACATCATGCTATTTTTAGTGGAGTTTTATCAATGTGGTTTACACTATGGAAAAACCCAGTCGAACTTATAATGCATGCAATATTATTGGGAATTTGCATTGAAGGTATAAACTTTTATCAATTAGGTGAATTTTATCTATTTTTAGTAAAACAAACCCCCCAAATGAATTTCATAGATGCTTTATCCATAAATGTTGTATATATACTATGTAGTTTATGTTTTGGAATATATTCTTACCTATGTTAAATAATAATATACGTATATATATATTATGTCAAGTTATCAGACTTTTGCAATTCCATGTGCTAGTTGCCAACAAGAACTTGGACTAGATTTTTACACCACAGAACAACAATACAATCATAACCTTGGGAGGGGTGCAATGTGCGTAATGTGTCTACCGGCGGATACATCAACACCAATCGAGATTGATAATGAAGACCCATGGGCAACAACAACAACATCATCCTCAACAACAACATCATCATCCCCTTCATCATCTTCTTCTTCATCAGGTGAAATAAAAACGAACCAAGAAACGGCAACAGTGACAACTTTCGGAACACTAGAATATTCTGAATCCAGAATATCAAAGGAAATAAGTGTCTCAACCAAAAAAAACAAGGACAGTCGAGTAACAATTTACCCTCCACCAACAACAAAGGAATGCAATATGCCGTCTTCACAATCAAATAAAATAATAAATAGTCCAAATTTTGTATCAGTAGTTAATACTGTGCCAAAGTATATGGAACATCTTATAGATGGTCCAACTGCAGAAAGAAGAAGCAATTACCCATCACTTCCAAGATTACCCTTACTTGGAGTATCAAGTCCGGATAAACGGGATCAATTTAATACAGAAGAGAATATGTTTATAATTATGAATGAACTAAGACAGATTTTTAAAGAATATGAATTCCAACCACAAAAAGTTTTAAGACTCTGTGATTTTTATATCTCCAAAAATCCACAAAACACAAATGAACTACTTTTTCACGTTACTGTAAATTATCAAGACACATTTGCCAAAAGTTATGGTAAGGATGCTGCAATAGATAGCATGAACGAATTAAGTTGGAAAACTATCAAAAATAAAAGCGAAACATTGTACAACTCTGTACGATCTAAATTCGCTAATTTTGTTACATTAGCAAGACCTTATTTTATAAATTTAATAAAAAAACATTATTTACTTCCTGAAATAATGAATTATATAAATAACGTAGGAATGGTTCGAATACAAGTGGATCATTACACAGGAAGAGAGTCTCTTTCTCAACCAATATTTGGATTTCATAAAGATACATATTCTTGTAATACATTTAGAGCAGTGTTATCATTCAGGAATAACGAAGGAATGTATGGGGCAGAAATAATGCAATGTCATACAGCACTAGGGGATCGTGAGAGTGACAGATGTGACCAGGTTTTAAGATTTAAATTACACCCAAGAGCAACTATATCTTTCAACGATTATTTGTTGGCACATTCTTCCCCATCTTGTATTGGGTCTCCACAACAACACATTCCTGCTCAACATGAATACGAAAAAGATAGACATTACTTTACAACCGCTGGAAGAGAAAAAAATCCAAATACAGGAGAAGAAGAAACAGTATTAGGAGTTGACGCAGCAATTACCTCTGCTGCGCGAAGAAGAGGAAATAAAAATCCTGGATTTGTAGCACGTATTAAAGCAGACGACCCTAAAAGAGGCAGTCAAGTTGTTGGTACAAACAACACTGGAAGACCACGCACAGATCGTCCAGAATTTTTTAGATTATGGTTTGAAATAATTCAACCTGAAAATTTCACCCAATTTATTCTTCCAGCACACAAACAGGTTTTCACGTCGTCTGAAGCATTTACAGTGCCTATTTCAGAATTATTATTAGATCAAAATACATGGGTTGTAGAATCAAACAATACAGGAAATTCTCTTCGCGCATTATTATCTAAAGAAATGAATCATCATAGATGTGGAGGAAAAAGATCCCGCCGCCGAAGAAAGACCTTTTTAAGAAAAAGGTCGAAAAAAAAAAAAAAAAAAACAAAAAAAAAAACCTTTTAAAAAAAAAGAAAAAAAAAAAAAAAAA
>Ga0206682_10004759_pt1 | contig 10907 bp, 6 predicted proteins | sample M240m12015metaG_FD_155444 | JGI IMG/M metagenome (GOLD analysis project Ga0206682, IMG submission 155444) | Ammonia-oxidizing marine archaeal communities from Monterey Bay, California, United States - M2 40m 12015 | ecosystem: Environmental > Aquatic > Marine > Intertidal zone | place: USA... | reverse complement strand
TCAGCAAGATGTGGCAATTCTGCTGGACTTGCTTGAGGGTGAGATCACGTCAAGCGAGTTGGCTCAGTCGCTAGCCACTCCTATCGAGAGCATTAGCGGCATCAATGCATTAGCTCTGTCTCTTGAGACTTACACCGGCTACATCTCCAGCTATAATGGCAATAGCCTTATTAGCCGTATCGAGGGAAGTGAAACAACGGCAGCCGCGGCTAACACTCTGGCTGGAAATTTAGAGACATTTACAGGTTATCTGTCTAGCTACGCGGGTACCAGCCTACTTTCCCGCATCGGTACGGCTGAGGGAACTGTATCTGGCCATACAACAAGCATCGGCACGATTAACTCGTCGATTACGACGATTAATAACTCGATTTCGTCGCTTAACACAGCAACAAGCAATCTGCAGAGTTCGCTATCTGACCTATCGGCTAACACTGCTGACGTATACATTCAGGCGACAGCTCCTACAGGCACGATTGCTGATAACTCTAGATGGTATGACACGTCAGACAATAACGAGCTGCACATATATTTTGACAGCGACGGGAACGGTACGAAGGAATGGGTAGCCGTAACTGATCCTCGGATTGAGTCCAACGAGATTGCAGTTGCAGATCTTGAGACGGAGGTATTTAACGCTGACGGCTCTTCGCGGTTAGCTACGGCGTCGGCATTTAGCGCTTTAAATACGACAGTGATTAATCAGGGCAGCAGCATTACTAGTCTTACGACGGATGTAACAAGCCTTGAAAACGAAGTGTTTAGCTCTGACGGAGCTAGTCTATTAGCCACAGCTTCAGCGCTAAGCAGTACGAATACAACTGTATCGACACAGGGTGGCAACATAAGCAGCCTGCAAACTGATGTGACCTCTCTGAATGGAGCTGTGTTTAACAGTGATGACAGTGTCAAACTAGCTACGACTTCAGCTCTCAACACATTGACTAGTGATGTTCGGGCTATATATGACGGAACTGAACCGAGTCTGGTTACATCTATTCAAGCCGATGTTACGGACCTCGAGGGCGAAGTCTTTAACAGTGACGGATCTGCTCGGTTAGCCACTGGATCAGCAGTGTCATCTTTAAGCAGCACAGTATCTGGTCAAGCCGGATCGATCAGCTCTATTCAGGGAGATATCACTAATCTTCAGGGCGCAGTTTTTGACTCAGATGGCGCTGTCCAACTTGCTACCACATCCACTGTTAGTTCATTAACAAGCACCGTCAATAATCAGGGTGGAGACATAAGCACCTTACAGGGTGATGTAACCAGCCTTGAATCAGAGGTATTTAACGATGACGGCACCTCCCGGTTAGCCACGGGCTCTGCTTTATCATCGCTAAGTAGTAGCGTTTCGACGCAAGGCGGAGATATCAGTACGTTGCAAGGCGATGTAACCAGCCTTGAGAGCGAAGTGTTTGACGCAAACGGTAACGGTAAGCTTGCAACGACAAGCGCACTTAGCTCTTTGACTAGCGAGGTAGAGGCAATTTATGACGGCACTGATAGCCCTAGCCTTGTCAGAACAATACAAACAGACGTAACTGCTCTTGATTCGGAAGTTTTCAATAACGACGGCTCAAGCCGATTGGCTACATCTAGCGCACTATCAGGTCTGTCTAGCACAGTAAGCAGTCAAGGCGGGAGCATCAGTACTCTGCAGACTGATGTGACAGATCTAGAAGCGCAGGTATTTAACGACGATGGTACCGAAAGGCTAGCAACTGCTAGCGCCCTTAGCGGAGTTAGCAGCAGCGTCAGCTCAAACTCAGGCAACATTAGCACTATACAAAGTGATATCACGTCTCTTGAAGCAGAGGTGTTCAATTCTGATGGTACTGCTCGATTAGCCACAGGTAGTGCCCTTAACTCACTCAGCAGCGATGTTCTGGCAATCTATGATTCTGAATCAGACAGCACGATTGTGGGCAGTGTTCAGCAGAACGTTACGGCTTTAGAGGGAGCTGTTTTTGATGGCAATGGAGACGTACAGCTAGCAAGCTCTACCGCAGTATCACTTCTAAACAATGAGGTGTGGGGTGACGGTGTTACGCCAACAGGCGCATCCTCGTCGCGCATTGACTCTCTAAACAGTGCGATCACAAACCCGTCAACGGGATTAAGTGCCTTATCAGGTGCTTTATCTACCTTAAACACAGAAGTTTTTCCTAATGGAAATGCTAGCGCAAGTCGCATTGACTCACTTGATACCGCAGTCTTTGATACCAATGGCAACGTCAAACTTGCATCGGCTTCAGCAGTTAGCACCCTAGAGACAGAGGTGTTTGGTACTAGCGGAGCGGCAGCCAGTCGAATTGATGGTTTATTTGCAGAGGTGTTTAACGGTGATGGAACGTCAAGACTAGCCACAGCAAGCGCTTTAACCGTACTTAACACAGAAGTAAACGCTGAGGGGGCGATAGCTGATAAGGTAGAAAATATAGCGGCCTCAATGTTTGTAAATGGCGACACAGAAGGCACGTTAAATCTTGCTACCGCTGCTAATCTCAATACGGTCACAGCAGAGGTATTCCCTGACGGTACCTCTCAAGCGTCTCGAATCGATCAGCTCTCATCGGCGGTCTTCGATGCTAACGGAGATGTTCAGCTAGCCTCTGCAAGCGTGGTCAGCGATATATCAACAGAGGTTTTCCCAAATGGGACTGCAAGCGCATCTGCAATTGACACTGTTCAAGCTACAGTTGGAGGTCAAAGCTCATCGATTCAAACGCTGCAAGAAGTGGTCGGCGATGAAAACGGAGGGCTTTCTAGCCAGTATTCAGTAAAGCTAGACACGGCCGGGCACATATCTGGATTTGGTCTGTCTAATACAGTCAATAACGGAACACCAACATCCGCATTTATTATTCGGGCAGATAGATTCGCAATCGTAAACCCAAGCGCCAGCGGTCAGCAGACAAACAGTCCCGGAAACACTAGCAACTTAATAGTTCCATTTACGGTTCAATCTAGCGCTACAACAATTAACGGTGAGACTGTCCCTGCCGGCGTCTACATGGACACCGCGTTCATTAAGAATGGCTCGATTACAAATGCGTTTATAGGTGACGCAGCAATCGACAATGCGAAGATATCAAACCTTAGCGCCGATAAACTTACCGCGGGAACAATAAGCACTTCCCTCCTTGATATCGATGGAGCAACGCTAACGGCAGATCCTATAACCGGCGCACTAAGGGTAGATGCCCTTAACGCGAATCAAATTACTGCTGGAAATATTAGTGCGACAGTAATGTCTGGCACAGAAGTTTATGCTGATAATTTAGTTGGCGACGTTGCTGTTCTGCTACCTTTCAGATCAACGTCAAGCGTTTCATTTCGCGGCTCAACTGCTTCTGGCGGTGGCACGGTAGTAGTTACTAGTCAACAACTACCAGCGACATCACATCAAACTAACGGACATAAGCCTTTTGCATCCATAACCGGATGGTATGACTCAACGGCAAACAAGACCTACAGGTTTAGGTTATACATGCAAAACGCTTCTGGCGCGTCAAACAGTGTAGGAGCAGTTTCGCTCGCTTTTTCATACAGCTCTTCACGCTGGATAAGGTTTACTGGGGACAAAAGAAGCTTGATCGCTGTTGGGGCAACGCTTACGTCGACCGGCAAATCTCACACAGCTACTACGGTTTACTATGATAGTAGTAACAATTACACGCAAGTAACTTACAGCCTTGGCAGCGGAGCGGTGTTTGCTACCGGAAACGTGGTTGCAGCAAGCGCGTCTAGTGCATATCAGCTGGTTGGAGAGACACGCTTTAAAGCCAACACAAATCTCTACGCTCAGTTTGCGGTGAGTGGTTCTTTGTCAGCCAAAACGCTTGGGGCAGTAAACATGAAACTGGAGGTCACTAGGTACGGGAGCTCCGGTATCTATGACGCTGATAATTCTACTGCAAGCGACGTTATACACGAAGTCTCCGGCTTCATTATGGGAGCTAGATAATGCAGATGTATGTTCAGTGGGATCATGAAAATGAGACCATTATATTTGGCCCGCAAGGCGTTAAAGGAGAAGGCGATAACTGGTATCCGTACAACGATGATGGCGAAATACAAAACCCCCGCACTCAGTCCCGACGCTATATTTATATAGAAGCGGTTGAGGCCGTGATTGGGATAGTTGAGGGATCTCCAGATCAAACGTGGCTCCAGTCTAGACAGGCCGGCTATGGGGGGCTGGAAGATCAGCTAGACAGACTTTGGCACGACATCAATGCCGGGTCTCTAGATAAGACGGGGGCCTTCTACACTTTTATTAAGGAAGTGAAAGATGCAAACCCCAAGCCAGAATAGTGTATTTAGAAAACGTTAATGGTTGATTTCTTTAGATTTTTATGTATCGGTGATATAAAATGGCTTTAGAGTTTGCTGATATCAGAGATCACTGGATCTTTGTGAAGCCGGGTCTGGAGGCAATCGCAGAAAAGATTGATCCAGACTGGAGAGTTGAAGACGTTTACGCTTCATGTGTAAACGGTGATTCCCACCTTATGGTGGACCCCGCACGGACGACTACAGGGTTTATGGTACTTCAGAGCGTTCCGATTCCATTTCGGAAGGCCAGTAAGTTACTAATATGGATAGCGTATGACCCCGCCCCGGATAGTCTGGCTGCTTACGCTGAAGAACTAGAGACCCTTGCCCGCAACACCGGGCACATTGCTATTGAATTTTGGACCCCTTACGAGGGTCTGTGGAGGCTGGGAGAGTCGTATGGCTACCAGCTGAAATACGGCGTAATTAATAAAGCATTGTAGGTGATCTATGAGTGGCGGCGGTGGAAGCAAACCAGAAGAGTTAGAGAGCAGAGAGGCTCTTGCACAGCAAGCGGCGGTATCACTGCAGCGTTACGGACAAGTTTTTGTCCCTATGGAAAATCAGTACATTCAAAGCACCCTTAATCAATTTAGCGATCAGAATTATGTGAACGCTATGGGGCAAGCATCTACACAAGCTACGGGTGCTTACGAGCAAGGGATGGAAGACTTCCAAAATGCTGCTGTTATGAAGAGAGGCTTGGATCCTTCAATGGGTGCTTATCAGCAAGAGTCGGCAGCATTGCGGGCAGCTCAAGCGAGAGGCGTTGGTCAAGCAATGACTGATGCAGCCATAACGAACACCGATCGAGGCTATCAAGGCTTAAGCAACATCGTGAAAATGGGACAAGGTCTGGCTACTGACGCGATGTCGGGGCAAATGGAAGTAGCTCAAAATCAAATGGATCGAGTCACGGCTCAAAGAAATCAGGATTTTGGAGCATCCAGCAGCCTTAGAAATCTTGCTGGAACCGTGACCGGAATGGGTGCTGGCTCAGCCTATGGTCTTAACAGGAATTACGGAGGCTAATTATGTTTGGAAGCTTCTTAGATCGATTGCAGCAGTCTGGAAACGTAAACTTTCAGCAGGTGCAGGATTTTTACTTTCCTAATCCAAATGATGCTTATCGAGGCGTGCCTACATATTCCGGTGGGATGGGCAATCCCTATGCATCTATCAACCCCAACCGCTACAGCGGCTTGAGGCCAGAAGATAATCCCGGCGATAAGCTTTTTGCAGACCTAATCCGAGCGCAAACCCAAGATTACTTAACTAGATTTGCTCCCATTGAAAACTTTTTGGCGAGCGAAATCACTGCGACAGGGACAAAGGCACTTGAAGGAGATCTTCAACGAACCCGAGACGCAGTGGCTCAGTCTGGCCTTAACGTTCAGGGAACGATGAACCGTGACGCAGCACGTTATGGTGTTGATGCACAAACTCTAGACCAAAACACTATGACCTCGACACTAGTCGGAGGCCTGAATGCAACAAGAATGCGCGATTCAGATCGACGTCTAGCGCTTCTAGGGGGCATGGGGGCTATTACGGCTAAAGCTCAAACGGTGGGCAGATAAATGAGCATACTTAATTCTGGATTTGGCTTGCGCCAGAGGGCGCAGGCGGGCATGTCGGCAGTTGCAAAACTGGAGGCTCAAGAAAATCAGCAGCGCATGGCCTTGGATCAAGCTAGGCAGGCTCAGCAAATGCAGATGTACGGAACCTTTGGTGGTATAGGTGCATCCACTGGTGTGCCCAAGGCAATCGAGGCATACAAAGCAGCAAATGCGGCAAATGCGGCAGGGGGCATGTCTGCCGTTGTGGCCCCAGTTTCGGAGACTTCAGCCCTTCTTGGTCAGGCAGTTCCCGGTGTGAACGTGGCAAATACAGGAAGTGCCGGAAAGTTACTTACCACAGCTGTTCCGGGTGCTCCAGCAAGCGCCGGAGGAGGCTTGGTTGCTCCCGTTGCAACTACAGGTGGTACTGGAGCAGCCGCAGGCACTACAGCAGCCGCAGGTACTGGAGCAGCTACAGGCACTGGAGCAGCCGTAGGTACTGGAGCAGCTACAGGTACTGGAGCAGCCGTAGGTACTGGAGCAGCTGCAGGTGGCGGATCAGCAATGATGGCTGGACTTTCAGCTTTAGCGGCTCCGGTCGCTATCGGTTTGGGCGTTGCTTTCTTACTAAACAAGTTGTTCGACTAAGGGGGAAGCATGGCTACCAACTATTCAGGATTTGCTCAGGGTTTTCAGGGTGGCTTCGGTCTTATGCAGGGCGCAATCAATGATCAGCGCCAAAATGAATTAGAGCAAAGCCGACTGGAAGAGACCAAGCGCTCAAACAACTTGAGCTATGAGCTTAAGCAAAAGCAACTTGGTATTGATCAGCAGCTTGCTAACGTAAGGGAGTTGCTCGGAACGGCTCAAGCATCAAACCTTGATGCGGACACGAAAGAGGTTGCGCCAAACGCTGCCTCTAGCCGGGCCTTACAAGGCTCTCAAGCTAACAATCTCGACGCCGAAACGGAAGAGATTCCAGCCGACGCTGCGGCAGCACGGGGTTTAAAAAAGTCCCAAAGCGAAAACCTTGACGCAGAAACAACCGTTATAAGGGAAACTGGCATCGAAAGCGCCGACGCGGCTAACAACCTTAAAGGCGCTCAGGCAGACAATTTAGACGCTCAAACAGCGGGTCAGCTTGACGATAATGCTTTCACCAAAAGACAGAGAAATCAGGTTATTGGAGCTCAAGCCTTGCAGCTTATGGCAGAAACGGCGCAGGACGTAATTGATGGCACTGCCACTCCAGAACAATACAAGCAAATGATGGATCTTAACAAGGACAGCATTACTGACGCTGGCTTTGTGTTTGATCCTGCATTCGACATGACACTTGCACAGTTTCAGACAGATCTTCAGGACGGAAACTTTGATGGTTCGTCTGGTGTTGATCTTCTTAATGCCATCGCTCGGTCTACCAATAAGTTCAACATTGGTGCGATCGTTGACGAGACCTTTGTTAATGCACCGCCAGAAGTACAGTCTGGTGGCTATAAGGTCATTTCTTCAGAGTTTATTGACTTCCGTCAGATTGAGGGTGGAATCACCGGTACGATCATGAACGTTGTCGAGGCCCCAGATGGCAGCCGATTCATGTACACAGCACCCAACACTGCCGGAAGAAACACTGCGGACGGTGAGCCGCTTGTTCTTCCTGTTGATGATCTAATGGCCTCTGTTGCGGGAATTACAGAGATGAAGCGAAGCATGGTCGGCATGAAAGGTCAGATGAAAAACGCTGCCCGCATCGCTAAGTTTGGCAATGATGATTCATCGGAGCGACTCTTTATCGCAGAGGTTGATGAGGAAGTTGCGGCGTTGCGAGACATTGCAACCAACGATGCTTCAGCCAAGTCGCCAATACCCGGAATGAGCATGCAGGCCTTTGTCGACAATGACACGCTGATGCGTGAATACGTTGAAAATCAAATTCTTTTCGATTACGACGACGAGACGTACAGCAAAGAGTCTTATCTACAGGCCATGGAGTTTAATCGCAACAGTGACGACGGGAAGCTTGTTCAACAGGCTTTAGGCGGAAAGCCGTTAACACTTAAAGAGCTTGAGTCAGTTCAGATGATTAACGGTAATACTCGCGCAAGACGGCAAGTTATCGAAAGGCTTATGGAGCAGCGCAGAGCGCGTGGCGAAGGCGCCGATGGAACTGGCCGACGAGGTGATCGGCAACAATTAAACCCAAGAGGAAATTCAGGGGGTCCGTTACCGGCGCCCGCAGTGTACGGGGGATAAATGGCTAGCCTTCAGGAAGCATTGGGGTATGAACCCTTAGGGTCTGCTCGGCGCAGAGAGCGAGAAAACAAGCGGTCTAATTTTGGGCGTGGATTTTCAGCAGGTATTGATCAAACCATGGGTCTCTTTGGGGGCTTAAAGGCTTGGGCCGGCGAAACCATTGGTGACGATGATATGGTCACCGAAGGTCTTGATTACTACAACCAAAAGATGGCAGAAGCTGCTGAGAATCAAGGCGACGTGATGTCCTATGAGGATATCGACGGCTTGGACTCTCTCGCTGATTACAGCTTTTACATGATAGGAAACCTGATTCCAACGATTGGATCCGTTGCTTTATCAGGTGGCACGCTGGGTGCAGCAGCCCAAGTTGGTGGCCGCGCAGCGGCTAACATGGCTGTCAAAAAGAAAGCAAAACAACTCGTCGATAAAAAGGTTAAGGATCAGGCAGACAAGCTAGCAAATCGTGAGCTTCTAAAGCGTTACGCTGGTCAAACTCGTGGGCGTGTTACTCAAGCCGGGAAGCGTGCAGGCAAGGCAGGCCAAACTGTTGGCGGAATAGGCGCCAGCATTGGCATGTCTACTGGTGATACGTTTGCCTCTATATATCAAGAGACCGGTGAACTAGATGCTGGAACTGCGCTAGGTGCGGGCATTCTTTCGGGTAGCTTAGATGCATTAACAGGCATGCGTGCTCTTAAGCGCATCTTACCGGTTGAAAAATACAAAAAAGCTAGAGAGCAGGTTGGAGAAAAAGCAGTAGCGAAGCGAAAGCTTCATCAGCGAGTCCTTCAAGAATCGTTTAAGAGCGCAGGGATTGAGGGTGTTACTGAAGCCACCCAAGAGCTCATTCAAGAGGTTGCTATCGAGCTGGTAGAAAATGACTACAGCTCTCTTTCGGACGCAATGTCCGAAGCAATTCAGCAAGAAGGCGCCAAGTCTCTATACATCAACGCGGCCTTAGCTGGTGCATTAGGCGGTGGTGTTATCGGCGGTGTCAGTGGTATTGCTGCAGATCGAGGCCCTCAGCCTACTCGCCCTAAGCGTGAGGTGCCACAGAGAGATCCAGAAGCTGAGACTATTGAGCCCGCTCCATTTGAGCCACAACCTGAGCAAGAGGTTGAGGCTGCAGAAACTCCTTTAACTCAGGATCAACAGCTAGAAAGAACCATCAAAGCTCGTGAGGAAGCACGACGCATCCTGTCTGAAGCGCAGCAAGAGCTGGATCTTGGCCCACCTACCTTGGAGGCGGCGCCTAGAGTTCCTGATCTTGTTGGGCAAGAAGTTACGTATGGAGATGTTCGGGGCGTACTGACTGAGCGTGAGGATGGGTTCTTCGTCGTTACCCCTGACGAGGACGTGTTTATCGAGTCTGGTGCATCTATCAAAAGCGCGGAATCTTTGGGTGTTGCGCCTACCGATCAGACCGTCCAGTTTGATGATGAGGTAATTTACGATCAAGCCACCTCAAAAATTTCAATTCGCGGAAAAGAATATACCTACACCCGATCCAACACCAATGATGAAGGTAAGGTCATATCGGTTACTGCAGTAGACAGTACCGGTAAAGAGGTAACGTTCCGTAACGATAAGGTCGTGGACCGCGTTGTTCGACAGTTAGAGTCATCAGAGAGGCAGTTCAATTCAGAGGAGATGATCCTTGTAGACGAGCTTCCATTCCAAGTGCAGCGACAGCTAATGACTGACCAGATGTCTGAGGGTGCAACCTCGATGCCTGAACAGATTAGTTCGCAACAAGCCATGGATATTGTTGATCAGGTTGCTTTGTTTGATGGTAGTGATCCTGAGCAGTTACGACTTGAGGTCGGTGAAGCCCAGAAGCGAACGGCAACATTCCTGCAAAACAATCAGGAAGCAGGAAAGCGCAGCTCAGAAATGGGTATAGAGGTCGACTCTGGTTGGAAAGCGATTGACCGATCTAACGATCAAGTAGATTCCAACACAGCCATAGAAAGACACAACGCCCTAGCAGGAATGGATCTTCCTGTTCCGGGAACCAATGACACCTATGTAGTCGATCCAATTGCCCCTGAAGTGCTAAGCGCTACAGAGTCAGGGATACCTTTCGATCGCACATTTCAAGGAATTCGGTATCAGTCTAATCCTGTCAGTGGCCGCGAAGAGAAGGAGCCGGTTCGCTTGGCTCTTATGGACATTGCTAGCAGCGGATTTCCTCAAAGGATTATCAATGCAGTTAAAGGCTTTGGAATTCATGAGGATGGAACTGGAGCTCTTAACAGTGTTGAAGGCTTTTACGGCCATGAGGCCGGCTTCTTAAGTCTAGGCAGTGAAGTAGCGACAGATCCAAAAAGGCTTCGCAACGTTTTAACTCACGAGCTAAGCCATACGCTTGATGATGTTGATGGCGTAACCCTTAATGATCCCAACTTCAGTATCGAGCTAACTGAGATGGAATCTGATGTTGTTGGCATCGATATGGGTGATGTGTTGTTTGAGCTTTATCAGGCCTACCTTACGAGTAGCCCGATAGGTAATTACTTTAATTACCCGTTTGCCACTGTCATGAGTGATCTAAGCAAAGCTCAAGAGGGTTTCATCAATGGCAACATGAGCATTGGTGATTTCATGAGCGCTCAGGCTGGTCAAATGCGTACAGTGCAGAAGGAAGCGTTTGCTCAGGGATCGGCCCTGTACTTCTCTGATCCTGCACTATTGGCGGCCAACGCTCCTAAGATGTATAAATTTATGCGAGACTTAGTGTCTCCCGAG
>Ga0206682_10004758_pt1 | contig 10907 bp, 8 predicted proteins | sample M240m12015metaG_FD_155444 | JGI IMG/M metagenome (GOLD analysis project Ga0206682, IMG submission 155444) | Ammonia-oxidizing marine archaeal communities from Monterey Bay, California, United States - M2 40m 12015 | ecosystem: Environmental > Aquatic > Marine > Intertidal zone | place: USA... | reverse complement strand
TTGATCAAATTTCGTTACTTCCATAAATGCCGCCTCGATCGGGATAAAAAGCAAAACAAATTCTGGCGTATCCCCACCATACAATTGTGGATAGTCTTTATCGCTGAGGCCCTTGATGTGGGTTTGAACGCTCACCGCCAATGCCTTCATTCCGGCAGCAGCTTCTTCTTCCGTATTAGCATTGATAAAATTATCCCAAGCAACTAAGCTCACTTTAGAGTCAATAATGATTTTCTTGTTGCCAGGCAGTTGAATGATAACATCAGGTTGTAAGCGTCTTCCGTCTTCTGTGGTTTCGCTGTTTTGAACAAAGTATTCTTTGTCTTTAGCGAGTCCACTCATTTCGAGTGCACGCTCTAAAACGAATTCACCCCAGTTTCCCTGTTTCTTATTGTCTCCACGCAGCGCTTTTGCAAGTCCACTTGCCTCTTCGGAGAGCTTGTCATTCATATCTTTGAGTGACTTTATATTCTCCATTAATGCAGATGTGGACTTGACTTCTTTCTCATGGTTGTCCTTTACTGTTTTTTCGAAATCTTCCAGCTTTTGTTTAAAGGGTGCAAGTAGTTTGTCTAATTCTTCAGAATTCGTTGTTTTGAATTGTTTCGATTTTTCATCAAGAATGGATTGGGCAAGAACCTTAAACTCGTTTTTCATTCCTTCTTTGACCTTCTCCTCTTCCGATTTTTGCGCAGCATGTACTTTCTCAATGTGTACAAATTTTTCCTTAGCCGCATTCAGTGCACTTTCTAAAGTTGCTTTTTCAGTAGCACTGTTTAATAGTACTTCTTGCTGCGATTGTCGACTTTCATTTAAGTCGATTTCGAGCTGCTGAATCCGTGTTTTTAATTCTTCCAATTGTTGTGAAGCCCAGGCAGGTAAGTCTTGGTTTCCACCAGGAATACCTTGTTCGTTCGAAGACCCGCGCATGCGGTAGACCAGATAGCCGAACAGCAAGACGTTTAATATGGGAAAAATCAATTCAGTCATGTGAGCTCAAAGTTCTCTGTATCAGTTTAAAACAACTTTCCTTGTTGACTTGAAGGAAGTCTCCAAGTTACAGTTTTTCGACCTTTTTGTGCCTGTTTGTTATTAAAAGTTGTGAAGGGTTTTGAGCCAAAAAAACCTCTGTAGGCACTGAGTGGCGACGGATGAGGGGTGTGTAGAATTACCGCTTCGTTTTCCGGATAATTTTCACAGCATTCTAGCGCAATTTTATGAGCGGGAGTGCCAAAACAAATGAAGCCGGTATCGCAAGAGTTCTCTAAAATGTGCGCTATCGCATTTCGTGTGAAGATTTCCCATCCTTTGCTTTTGTGGGATCCGGCCTCCTTCGCCCTAACAGATAAAGCCGTGTTGATTAAGAACACGCCGTTTCTAGACCAGCTACTGAGGTCTCCATGCATTGGGGGTTCCATATCTAGATCTGCGCTGTATTCCTTAAATATATTTTTTAGGGAAGGAGGAATAGGACGGTTTTTTACCACACTAAATGCCAAACCGTTGGCTTGTCCGTGGCCGTGATATGGGTCTTGGCCAATAATGATACACCGCACATTCTGTGGCTCACAAATTTCAAATGCCTTAAAAATATCTACGGAAGGTGGATAACAGGTCCTTGTGTCGTATTCCGCTTGTAGGAATTGGCTCAAAGTGTTCCAATATTTCTTTTTTTGTTCTGATTCAAAGAAGCCAGACCATGAATTTTTCGGGAATGTGGAAAGGAAGTTGGTCATTACGCAAGAAGTTTGAAGCGTGTGCGTTATTTTTACCACTCGCAAGTTAAGCGAAACTAATCGATGTAATGATGAAAAAAGTTTTAACTCTTGCTGTAGTACTGGCGGCTACATTGGCGCTCTCCTCATGTGGAACGACTGAAAAATGTCCGACGTATTCTCATGTTGAGCTTCCTACGCACCAAGGATAAGTCGGCTCGGCCGACCTCTGGGATCCCCTTTGAGCACCCGCAATCTTTCGAAGATCTTGCGGGTTATCTGCGTTTTAAGGGACCAGTGTTTATATACAAGCATAGTACGCGATGTAGCGTAAGTCTTTTTGCGATGAAAAGACTTCAATTTGTGAAGAGTAATAGCAAAGAGACGTGGGTTTATCTGGATGTAGTCGCGCAGCGCCCACTTTCATTGGCCTTGGCAGAAGAGTTAAATATTCGGCACGAAAGCCCTCAGCTCATTTTGATAGCGGACGGAAAAGTACTTGCTCACGGATCGCACCAACAAGTCACTGAAACGACTGTCGAAAATTGGCGCGAAGAATTTGGTTTTACTCAAAACAAAACCAACATCTAAAAGTTATCTTAGAATGGTCGATCAACACAATTCTCAAAAACCTCAGGCAACTAAGGAACGCGTGAAAAAGCCGCAGTGGCTCCGCGTAAAGTTACCTACGGGCGAAAAATACAAGAGTGTTCGAGGTTTGGTGGATAAATACAAGCTTCACACCATTTGCGAATCGGGTCATTGTCCCAACATGGGTGAATGCTGGGGTGAAGGGACTGCAACATTCATGATTCTCGGTAATATCTGCACTCGTTCTTGTGGGTTTTGTAATGTAGCTACTGGACGTCCGCAGTCTGTGGATTGGGAAGAGCCCGAAAAAGTTGCGCGTAGTGTTAAATTGATGAAAATCAAACATGCCGTACTTACTTCTGTAGATCGTGATGACCTAGCAGACGGAGGGTCCATTATCTGGGCCGAAACTGTTAATGCCATTCGTCGTTTAAGTCCAAACACTACCATGGAAACGCTCATTCCAGATTTCAAAGGAGAACTCTACAATGTAGACCGCATTATTGAAGCAAATCCGGAAATTGTGAGCCACAATATGGAGACGGTTCGCAGATTGACCCGAAAAGTAAGAATTCAGGCACAGTTTGATCGTTCGCTCATGGTTTTGAAATACCTCAAAGATCAGGGGATTCATAGGACGAAAAGTGGAATTATGCTCGGACTTGGAGAAACAGAGGAGGAGGTCATAGAGGCCATGCGGGAATTAGTTGAAGCACGAGTTGACGTTTTGACTTTGGGTCAGTATTTACAGCCAACTCCAAAGCATTTGCCTGTGGCAGAGTTTGTTACCCCTGAAACCTTTGATAGATTAAAAGAAATTGGCCTGGATATGGGCTTTAAATATGTAGAGTCTGGACCATTAGTTCGCAGTTCTTATCATGCTGAAAAGCATCTAGCATAAGGACTTGCGGTAATGCGTTTTGCACCCTATTTTTAACCTTATTAGAAACAATTAGTTTACTATACATGAAAAAAGGATTACGTTTTGCCTTAGCAGGCTCAGTACTAACCGCCGCCATAATTGCACTTACTACAAGTGCGCCAAAGTATACTCCATTGAATATGGAGGAACAGAGTGCCGCAGGTGCTGCTGCATATTTGCACGGCTTGCGCGCCAATCAATTGACGGGTACTGTAAATCAGGAGGATATTCAGTCGGCCATTGAGAGTTTAGAGGATATGCCCGAAAGTGCTATTGGTCTTAGTTGGGCTGAACGTGGTCCAAACAATCGTGGTGGTAGAACTCGCGGTCTGGCAATAAATCCATCTAGCCCTAACGAAATGTATGTAGGGTCAGTAAGTGGTGGATTGTATTACAGCGGCAATGCTGGTTTGAGCTGGCTTGAGGTGAATCCTGATCAAGAGAATTTGGCCGTAATGACCATCGCCTACAGTAAGGATGGTGATGTGTATTATGGAACAGGTGAAGGTCTCTACAATACTTGGACTACAGGATACGGAGCCTCTACTTCTTCTGGATTCCCTGGAGCAGGTGTTTTCAAGAAAGGAGCAAATGATGCCGGGTTTACTCAGTTAGCAGCAACTTCGACTTTCCCGTCTGTTGGAGCTATAGTCACCGATCCTTCAAACAATGAGAAACTATACATCGCAACAAGTTCAGGTATTCGCCTTTCAACGAACGGCGGTACGACCTGGACCAACCCATTACAAGGACAGATCGGTTCCAATGGAACGTGTTGGGATATCCATATGGATGCAGGTGGCAACGTCTGGGGAACATTGGGTGGCCGCATAATGAAGAGCTCTGATGGTGGTTCTACTTGGGTAGAAGTTTCTAAATCAAGTGCAGGTTCTACAGGATTACCACGCAGTGGTGGCCGTATTATGTTTGCTTCTGCCGCTAACGATGAAGATTACGTATATGTGGTACAGATTACTTCTGGTAGCGCTTTAGCTGGAGTATATCGCACAACGGATGGTGGTGATACTTGGTCTAAAATTGGACAAAAATCGACCTACTTTGATCCGTTCTGTAGTTCGCAATGCCAAGGTAAATATGACTTAGCTGTAGGTGTGGACCCAAGTAATAAAAACCGCATCATCGTAGGTGGTATCACCGTATGGGGATGGGAGCAAGGTCAAGGATGGAACCAGGTGAACGGGTTCGGTCCATTCAATATTCATTCTGACAATCACGATGTGGTATGGCATCCAACGGATAGTAGCAAAGTTTACATCGTAAACGATGGTGGAATTTACTTTTCAAACAGTGCTGGCGCAACATGGCAGACGCTGAATAAGAATTATGTAACGACTCAATTTTACAACATTGGAATTTCTTCAGATCGCTACGTTGTAGGAGGTACACAGGATAACGGAAGCTGGGTGATGGACGGTTCTGGAAATACACCCAATGAAGGGCGAAGTCTAGGTGCCGTTGATGGATTCTCAGGTGACGGTGGTTACTCAACAGTTTCTTGGTTAGTACCGAAGATTTACTTTACAGAGTATCAGCAAGGAAGAATTGGTCGTAGTGAAAATAAAGGGCAATCATTTACCTCTTTCTGGGACAGTCGCTCCAGCCAAGGTGTTGGTTCGTGGATGACACCTTTCTACTTATACGAGAATAGTAATGATCCACTTAATGAGGATTCAGTTCAATTTAAAGTAAATCAGGCACTACGTTCATTAGGTTTCGCTAATGCGGGTCAGGATACGTTCGTCTCAAACATTGCGCCTATGCAGGCCTCTGCTGTAATGGATGCATCGACTTTTATGGTTCAAAGCGGTACGGCCATCATTACTTCTGATGCGAGTGGAAATTTGAGCGGAGATGGTAGCGGTAATTTCAATGCGACAACAGGTGATTTCACCGTAATTTTTAATTCATCTCCAGCTGTAGAAATCATTGCAACTGTAAATGTTAGTTATGCCTCAGGTGCAGAAGTAGTATTGGGTTCGAATACCAATGGTCTTCCATTCAACTATACACTACCTAATGCCTTGAATATGGACGATAGTGTGATCGTTCAAGATCCTGTAAGCAGTATGTTTATAGTCGGTTTTAGCGGTTCAGTTTGGATGACTCGTGGCTCTCTTGATTTCAACACAACACCAGAGTGGTATAAATTGGCGTCAATCACTGGTACGGCTCAGGCCGTTGAAGTGAGCGAAGATGGCAATTACGCCTGGGTAGGAACCGAGAACGGTCGCGTATACAGAATAGCAGGTCTTGCTGCTGCCCGTGATTACAGCACTGCAGACGCAGACAGCGGCGCAACTGCAGTAACAGTAGATTTGGTTCAGAATTTATCAGGAAGGAACATTACTAGCATTGCAGTAGATCCTAACAATAACGACCGCGTCTTAGTAACATGTGGAAACTACGGAAACTCAAATTACGTGTACTACAGTGGTAATGCTACTTCGACTTCTGCAAACTTCCTTGTGAAAGACGGTAACCTAGGTAACTTCCCAGTATATGCTGCTACTTTTGATAAAGGCAATAGCGCATACGCTATCATAGGGACGGAGTTTGGTATTTTCTCAACCGAGAATATTAATGCGGCTTCACCTCAATGGGGCGCTGACAATAGTGGTCTAGCTCGCGTACCAGTCTTCACGTTGAAGCAGTACCGAACGAGCAAGAGTTCTACAGCTGATATGTCGGTTGAAGAAGGAGATATTTTCGCAGGTACTTTCGGTCGTGGAGCATTCCAGACGACGTCATTAATGACAACTCGTCCTATTGGAATTGCGGAACAAGAAGTTGAGCAAACTAAGGAAACAGTCAAGCTATTCCCGAATCCTGCTGAAGACTTCACAACATTAGCACTAGAGCTGCCCGCGGGCAACTATACGGTAGAATTGATTGACCTAAACGGTCGTTCAGTGAAGTCTGTACTCTTCGAAGCAACTGCAAATGGCGCTCAAGCGTTCAAGCTCGATGTGAGCAGCGTTGCTAACGGAATGTATGTGGTAGGAGTTAAAGAAGTGCCAAGCACTTTCGCTAGATTACTCATCGCACACTAATCAACGAACTAACATCATTAAGCCCTGCATCTTTGGATGTAGGGCTTTTTTTTGCTCGATAGTTAGCATTATTTTTAACCCATGGATTTAGAATTTCTACAATACCCGATCGGACGAGCGTCCATTGAGAAAAACCCAGGCGAAGAACGTATAGAGAGCAGTATTGCTGTTATTGGACGGATGCCGCAGCAGTTGATGGAGTTTGCGAAAGGATTAACTGCTGAACAGTGGGATACGCCCTATCGCGAAGGCGGTTGGTCGCCGCGTCAAGTAGTACACCATTTGGCGGACTCACATATGAACGGCTTTAACCGTCAACGTTTGGCCGTGGTTTCTCAAGATGTTCCTTCGGTTACAGGATATCCACAAGATGTGTTTTCGAAGCTTCCAGATTATAGCAGCGATCCATTTCTAAGTATCATTCTATTAGCAAGTCTGCATGAAAAGTGGGTGAGTTTTTTAAATGGGATTACAAAAGCCGGCTGGCAGAAGTCGTATCACCATATGGAGGACGAACGTGAATACTCAATGAAAGAAAGTGTACAGCAGTATGCGTGGCACAGCCAGCATCATTTAGCACATATCAGAATAGTGCTAGACCAAAAAGATTAATTCAGAGCGCTTCAATAGAAGAGACGCGGGAAACGATCACCCCTTCCTCCACCTTGAAATAAACAGGGAGTTCCGTTATGCCTAGGCCGCTGATGATGGTGCTTCTGCTTCCCATAAGGTCGCTGAGGTGGGTTCCACCTAATTTGTCTTCTTTGATGGCGCCGTACCACTCTGCGAGTGGGCTGCGTTGTTGTGGGAGTCCATCGATACTGAGGTAAATCCAGTCTTCGCTTTTGCCTTCTTCAGCGGTAGCACGTAATTCATTTCTACAACCACTGCACCAAGAGGCCCAAACTGCAATAATGCGATTGTCTAGACTCATCCTCTTAATATGAACAGATCTTCCCTCAGGAGTTTCTAGTTTTAACTCAGGGAATGGATGACCAGGTTGAAATTTTACTTTTGCTGCTTCTACTTCGGTAGTGAAGGTGAGCATCTCCTCGTACTTTGCAAGCCATATCGCATAAGTAGTAACATCTGGGCTACCTGGATAAGTTGTATGTAGTTGCTGATACATGTTTTGCAAGAGTTCACGGTCTACGGCATAATCTAGAGCTGGTTGTTGACCAATCCGATGGTAGATGGTAAGTAAATTCGAGAGACGTTCAGGATGTGTTTCCAGTGAATCTAGAATGCGCTGTCTGTAGGCGTCGGCATAAGCGTAGTAGGCACTGTTGAGAGCCTCTAATCCTGCGAATGAAGCACTATCGGCATAGTGACTTCTGAGAACATCCATACTATCCGTAAATGAAATGAGATCGAGCTGCATTTTGCGTTGAGCACCAAGCCAATTATTTTCTGCATCACCGGAAATAAAGCCTGCTTTTGAAACAGTTAACTTCTTAGAATTTGGACCTACAACGGCATGAATAACCGGAATCTCGCCTTCAATAGGAAGGAAGGAAATGATGCGGGAGGTATCGAATTGGACTGTAAAAGCATCATTGCCCGTTAGTTCGAGTGTATCTAGAACCAAAAATTCACCGACATTATCTCGCATTTGTACAGAATAGGTACCAGGTGTTTCTAGGGCAAACAAAAATTGCGTGCCTTGGGGCGACTTCGAACACCCAATAAAACCTAGAAGGAATAGGAAACTAAACTTACGCATCTAATTTCGCGCGCAAAAGGGCGCTTGCTTTTTTCGGGTCTGCAGTTCCTTTACTGTATTTCATGACTTCGCCCATGAACAAGCCAATCAGCCCTTTTTTGCCAGAGCGGTATTCTTCGATTTTTTCTGGATAGGCTGCTAACGCATCGTCGACCCACGCTTCGAGTTGATCGCTATCGCCCTGTTGCATCCAGCCGTTTTGTTCACACAAGACGGCTGCATCCGCTGTGGGGTTCTCTAGCAGGGCAGGGAATAATTTCTGAGTCGCTGTAGAGATTGAAATCTTCTCTTCGTCGACAAGCGTTTGAATGCTAGCTAATGCCGCCGGTGCGATAGGAAATTCATCGATTTCAACGCTGTGTTCGTTCAACCACGATTTCACAGAACCTATCAGTAGATTGGTTGCACCTTTGTAATTCTCGGTATGCTTGATGACTTCTTCAAAATACAATGCAAATGCCTTGCTGTCGGTGAGTACGAAGGCGTCGTATTCACTAAGACCTAATTCTGCGGTATACTTTTTAAACAACTCATAGGGAAGTGGCGGCATGGTCTCACGAACTTCAGCAACGTACGAAGATGGGACGATAACGGGTACTAAATCCGGCTCTGGGAAATAACGATAATCGTGTGCATCTTCTTTGGTACGTAAGCCGATAGTACAGTTCTTGACTGCGTCAAAAGTTCTGGTTTCCTGAAAAATAGGCGTTCCGCCCTCAATTAAATCTATCTGACGTATAATTTCAAAATCGATCGCTTTTTGGACGTTGCGGAAGGAGTTCATGTTTTTGACCTCCACTTTAGTTCCAAATTTAGTCGTTCCTTTCTTGCGCACTGAAATGTTCAAATCCGCACGAAGCGAACCTTCCTCCATGTTGCCATCGGAAATTTCTAGGTAACGAACCAATTTTCTGATCTCACTTAAATAGCTATATGCCTCTTCACCGTTTTTGATTTCTGGTTCAGATACAATCTCAAGTAGTGGAATACCGGCACGATTTAAATCTACGAGCGTATTGAAGGGGTCAATGTCGTGTATGCTTTTACCCGAATCTTCCTCCATGTGGATACGGGTCAAGTTGATTTTCTTGTCCTTCCCTTCAGCATTCTTGATGCGCACAAACCCTTCTGTACAGATAGGTGTGGTATCCTGAGTAATCTGATACCCCTTCGGCAAATCTGCATAGAAGTAGTTTTTGCGGGCAAATTCATTGCGCTCACGAATGGTACAATCGCAGGCAATACCCAACTTCACTGCATAGTTCGTCACTGATTTATTGAACACAGGTAAGGTGCCAGGATGGCCCAAGCTGATCGGGCTTACTTGAGTATTTGGAGAGGCTCCATAAGCAGTGGCATCGCCACAGTACGCTTTACTCTGCGTGCTCAGCTGCACGTGAACTTCAATACCAATAACCGGTTCATATGTATCGTAAATACTAGACATCCAAGGGAAATTTAGAGCGCTAATTTACGCTTTTTAAGCCTGTTTTAGTGGCCGATTTTGAACCACTTCCTGAATCTTCGCTACCATTGCGTCGAGGAGCGGATTGATATCGCTTACAGGACTGATTTCAACATCCCAAACGCTCAATTTCACCGGGCTACCTTGCGCTTGAATCAATGGTGCCAACTTTACGGCATCTTTTGCCGTACAGTGCACCCGGTTGTCGTATTTGTTCGATGCACTTTCAATGCGTGAAAGATCTGCTGTACTATAGCGATGGTGATCTCTGAACTTTATTTCATCACCGATAAATTCACCGGCTTTTTGAATCTGGTACAGGCAATCGTCTGGATTCGCAACGCCACAAACCACCAAGCCTGGTTCTTTGCTTCCAGATCTTAGAACAGTCTCTCGTGCGAAGGTATATTCAGGGATGCCTTTCCATGATTCAACCTTCTGGTATCCTGCTTCATTAATCTGTGAGAGGATTGCGTGAACGTTTGTGTGTGGAATTTGGCGAAGGCGCCCAATAGGCAACATTGCATCAGCTTCAAATCGAAGATTCTTTTGGCAAACGATTGAGAAGTCCTTCAGAAGCTGGTAGTGCTGCAAGCCGTCGTCCAGGATTAACACCTTTTTATCTCCAGGAATCGTCAGGGCAAGCTGAGCGCTGCGGCCTCTGTCCTTACCAACGATGGTGGGAAAGTGCTGCGCATGTAAAACAGTCTCGTCGCCGAATGCAAAGGCATCATTGCAATCAACAATGGTGCTTTTTATAACCGAGCCCTTGTAGCCTCTGATGAGAATTATTGGGGAATAGCCCAGTGCTTTTAACTGCTTCGCAACCCACAATGTAGCTGGGGTTTTTCCAGTTCCTCCCGCTTGAAAATTTCCAACACAAATGGTGGGATAGGGGGCATACTTTGCTCTTTTGGAACGAACAGCCTCGTCAATCTTTTGCCCCAATAAATATATGGAGCCCGTAATGAGTTGTGAAAGGGAGAAGAAATTGATGTACATGATTACATTATACCTGCTTTTCGCAAAGATTCCTCTTGCCCATTGATGTCGTTAGGATCGAGCCATATCGCACCATTGAAGCGTTTGAAGTAGGTTAATTGGCGTTTCGCATAGCGGCGGCTGTACTGTTGTATCAGTTCTATGGTGCGTTCACGGTCGTATTCATCATTGAAATAGGGCCACCATTCACGGTAACCTACGGTTTGAAGGCTCACTAAATTTTGGTGAGCCATCAATTCACGCGCTTCTTCTTCAAGTCCGTCTGCTAGCATTAAATGAACACGCCTATTAATGCGTTCGTACAAAACCTCTCGTTCTAAATTCAAAACCCAATTCACAATCTTAAACGGTCGCTCCTTAGGCGTATTGTTCAGTTGCTCCGAATATTTCTTACCAGTGATTTCAATCACTTCTAGTG
>Ga0206682_10004757_pt1 | contig 10907 bp, 7 predicted proteins | sample M240m12015metaG_FD_155444 | JGI IMG/M metagenome (GOLD analysis project Ga0206682, IMG submission 155444) | Ammonia-oxidizing marine archaeal communities from Monterey Bay, California, United States - M2 40m 12015 | ecosystem: Environmental > Aquatic > Marine > Intertidal zone | place: USA... | reverse complement strand
CCATGTCGCCATCGAGGCCTTTATTGACGAGTAGAGCAACTTGATCTTCTTTAGAAAGTGACTCTATGCCACCATCAGAAGAATCAGCTCCTGCTACGGGGATTTCAGGCATAGGAGGTCTTTTGACAGTACCTCTTTTAATTTTAACAATCATCGCTTTCGCTTTTCCTCTTATGACTTTACTTTTTTCTTTAGTCATTTCTTCAGTATCGCCATCTAAAACTTTATTTACAAGAATTGCAACGATTTCGTCAGCTGAAAGGTTCACTGCTATGCTGCCAGCTTTACTAGGGACGCTAGAGACATCAGATAAGTTATTGTCACTAAAAACAACTTTCGGAACAATATCATTTAAGCGATTAAAGATCTGAGATTTTTCTTCCCAGTTCATTTGATTAATGAATGACAGTCCACCACTTGAATTTCTACGGCATGAAACAATCACCCCAGTTTTTGTTTCTTCAATTGAAAAATGTATATATTCGCTAACAAGTGGATTTGTTTGAAATGTGAAGCCAAATGCTTTTTCTTTTTCTATCGTCATTATTCTGCATAAAAAATAAGGAGCGACAGTACGAGGTCTAATTTTGAAGTAAGAACCTGGCTTTAATTCAAGCTGGTTAAAAGAATATTTGTGTACGTATCTATCTGTTTCTAGAACAGGGAGAGACCTCTGTATACCATAGAACCAAACATTGTAAGTCTCGAGAGATGTTAACATTTTCCACATGATATCTTTCGTAGTTGAAAAATGATATTTAAGGAGACTCTCACTATCTGTTAAAGATCCACCTGACCATTTTTCTAAAATTCCATATTCTGGAGATTTCAGTGCTTTTCGAGATACTGATTTTTGGCTAATACCTTCAAAAATAATGTCTTTGGAGGAAAAGTGATCAATCTTACCATCTTTAAATTCTATTTCAAATTTTGTTGGGTAGAAATAGATTTTTTTTAATACACCTTTAGATCCACTCTCACGTATAGTGCATTCTGTTCCTGGTTCAATTCTATTTAAAATCACTCAAAATCCTTTCTGTTGATTTTTAATTGTATTAGATGTTAAAAATGTATGCCAAGAACTTAATCAATAGTTTGATCTTTTATAAAGTGGAAAAGTTAGGTTATAAACAGATATTTTATTCTTAATTTTCAGTATATATAATGAACTTATTTCGATTTTTTGCTTATTTATCCACAGGTATGACTTACCTATTGATATTCATTGGCGGTCTTGTCAGAGTCTCTGGGGCTGGTATGGGTTGTCCTGATTGGCCAAAATGTTTTGGTCGTTGGATACCACCAACAAATTTAGGGCAGCTTCCTGATTATATTGATCCATCCAAATTCAATATTGTACTCGCATGGATAGAATATTCTAACCGGTTATTTGGAGCATTAGTTGGTGTAACGATAACTTTAACAATGATTTTTATGTTTAAAGATTATAGAAATGAGATAAGAATCAGAAATGCAGTAATTTTCGCATTTTTATTAACACTAGTAGAAGGTTGGTTGGGGGCAGTTTTAGTAAAAACTATTTTAAATCCTGTAACTATTACCCTGCATCTTTTACTTGCATTAATTATAGTTATGCTCCTTATATATGCTTCTCAAGAAGCATACCACCTTGAAAATCCAAACTCAGAGAAAAAGAGCCACTACCCTCCACACTTAGGAAAAATTTTTGCAATTTTAGCAGTAATATTGCTCGTTGAAGTAGTTCTTGGAACTGAAATCAGAGGTGGCCTTGAAATGATTCGAAAAGAAAATCCTATTGTTGAATCCACATTTTTATTGAAAATGTTGGGACCTTTTAAATATTTACATACAATTTTAGGAATTCTTATTACTTTTATTTCTGGTTATCTATGGTTTCATCTTGTTAAAAAATCTAGGTTTTCTTCATCACTAATGATTCAAACTTCATCTATAATCCTACTATTAATTTTGGTGCAAATTATTTCAGGCGAAATCTTAGTTTTTTTAAAGGTCATACCGCTCATACAATTATTTCACCTATGGATAGCATCTTGGATATTAGGTCTAGTAAGCATTCAATATTCTTTATGGAAAAAATCTCAGATCACTCATGAATAGAAATATAACTTTTATTGCAGCTTTAGTGTTTTTGCTCGGCGTAGGTGCATCTTGGGTAATAAATAAAGCAAATTCATCCTATCATCTCCCTATCATAAAATTAGTACCGGAGTTTGCATTCAAAAACCAAGATGGTGATCCATATACGGAAAAAAGACTTTTGGATAAAATAACTATTTTGGATTTTATTTTTACTAATTGCCCTGGACCTTGTCCCATGATGACACATAATATGGCAGGTCTATATAATGACTTTGTAGGAGTGCCCGAAGTTCAATTTGTTTCTGTAACTGTTGACCCTGACAATGATTCACAAGAGACGCTTAAGGAGTATGCACGTTTAAATGGTGTCAACGACCAACGCTGGAATTTTCTTTTTTCAGGTATAGACTCTATAAAAAAATTAAAAAGAGATGGGTTTATGCTTTTTGCGGATGATCTTCCAAGAGGACATGCAATTAAATTTGTTCTGATAGATGCTGGAGGTAATATCCGGCAATATTATGATGGAACAGATAAAGCTAGCATGAAAATTTTAAGAAAAGATGTAACAGTCCTTGTGAAAAAAATCAGGTCTTAAATGAAGCGAATTCCCCAACAAGCTTCATCTAAAGTTGCCGGATACTATGAGCTTACAAAACCGAGCATTACTTTTTTAATCTTAATTTCTACTGCACTTGGATATTATTTAGGCGCAAAAGGAAATATCGACTATTTACATCTTTTAATAACCTTAGCTGGGTCTAGTCTCGTATCCTCAGGTGCGGGAGCATTAAATCATTATGCTGAGTCTAAAACAGATAAGCTAATGGATAGAACCAAGCTAAGACCTATCCCCTCGGGATTAATATCTGCCAAAAACACTTTATATTTTGGTTTGTTACTTGTTTTTTTAGGTACATTTATTCTTTTTACTTTTATAAATATTCTCACTGCTATTTTATCTTTATTAACATCAGTATTGTACCTTTTTGTTTACACTCCACTAAAAAAGATAACATGGTTAAACACTTCAATTGGTGCAATTCCAGGTGCATTACCACCTGTAGGTGGTTGGATAGCTGCTTCAGGCGAAATTGAGCCAGAGGCTTGGATCCTTTTCACTATTTTATTTTTATGGCAGCACCCTCATTTTTATGCAATTGCGCTGATGTATAAAGAAGACTACAAAAAAGCAAACATGCAGATGCTTCCAGTTGTAGAACTCAGCGGTAGCAGAACCAACAGGCAGATATTCTGGCATGCATTGCTTCTAATTCCTGTTTCATTAATGCTCAATTATATAGGTCTTTTAGGGGATATATATTTTTGGGGTGCTATGGTTCTTGGGGTGTCATATTTAGTTGCAGGTTTTCCTTTGATAAAAAATTATACTTATAACAATGCGAGGATGCTTTTAAAAATATCTGTTTTATATTTACCTTTACTTTTTCTAACAATCTTAATCGATCAATTATTATGAAAAATGATGTATTCTGGACAAAAATTATTTACATAATTTCTGTTGTAATAAGTTTAGCAGTTGCTTTTTTAATTTTAGGTCCAAGGCCTGAAGGGCTTGAGGGAAGTATGGATGTCTCGATGCTACCATTAGTTAATGCATCACTTAATGGTTTTACGACAATATTGCTTCTAATCGGTTATATTCTTATCTTAAAGAAAATGATTGATAAGCATAAAATTGTGATGCTTTCTGCATTTGGAACTTCTTCTCTTTTTTTAGTCTCTTATATTATTTATCATTGGTTTAAAAGCGGTCCAAAATTATATACAGGTGATTATCAGACAGTATATTACTTTATTTTATTAACGCATATTGTTTTAGCTGCTATAATAATACCATTGGCTTTGTTTACTCTTTATCGAGGTCTTAGCACACAAATTGACAAGCATAGAAAAATAGCAAAAATAACACTCCCAATTTGGTTATATGTCTCCGTTACTGGAGTTATAATCTATTATATGCTGTATACTTAGATTTCTTTTACCATACCACCAAACCTTTCATCAAGCTTGAACCCATGCCTTGTGAAAAATTCTTCTGCGTAGAAACCGACGGTTATATTCTTAATGCCTTGATGCTTTTTTCTTTTGAAAAAATCGGACATAAGCCGTTTACTTAGGGAAATTTTTTGATACTTTTGTTTTATTGCAACCCATTCCAAGTGAATTTTTTTTTCATCAATTTTTTTCCAGTATAACCCTCCCGCAATCCGGTTACGATTATTAAATGCCAATAAAAATTCATGTTCTGAAGTAAAAGTACTACTTAAATAAGAATCAATTAAAATTGTATGGAACTGAGCAATCTCTTTTGGAATAAATGGTGGTCTGATACTGTATAATTTTCCGTCATCGCATTCTGTTTGATAAACTAAATTTAATTTTTCTTCTTTACCGTATTTGGTTGTAACTAGTTCAACATAATCAGCCGAATTAACATGAGGAAATAACATCCTTGCCAGAAAAAATTTTTCATCTTCATTCAAATTTATCTGACTCTGAATTTTACTTATTTTATCTTGTAGGTTCCACGGATTCAAATCTTTTTTTCGTAAGCCTTTAATCATATTTTGAAAACGGAGAGTTAATTCTGTACTTGAATTTTTAAAGCAATTCATCATAAAAAAACGAACTCTTGTTTCTGGGTATTCGTCTAAAAGAGAATCTAAATTGTAATCACCATAAAGCTCTTGAAGGATTGACGCACGTGCTTTTAATGTAGCATTTTTGTTTAAATCTAACCATCTTTCATACCTTAAAGATGCAAAAATAACAGGTTTAGTCAGAACTCCAAATTCTTCTATATCTAATAAAAATTGTTCTAATCTTGAAACGGTTAAGCCGACAGCTTCAGCTCTCTTACTTAATTTACTCCTTTGAATTTCCAACTTTAGCTTTTCTAATATCTTTTTTCCTTCATCAACTTTTAGTGCTTGAATGGTGGCTGTGAATATCACTTCCCAATCTGACATTTTATTTAATCCAGGAAATTTTTGCTCTGTTTCAACGATATAATCAGTATAAAGTTGTATAAAATGTTCGATTAAAGATTCTACTTTAGATCTACTTGAAATAGAGATCAAGGTTGTGCCAACCTTATAATCATGCCTAGGAATGATTAAGTTTTCTGTAGATGGAGGTTGGATCGAATATTGATAATTAGAACGATACCAAAATTCTTGATAAGCTTGAATACCGTTCCAAATAAAATGCAACCATCTCATTTGCCATCTATCGATTTTTAAATTATCTTTTATTTCAGTAGAGTACCTCTGGAGATGTTCTGAAACAGTTTCACCTTGGACGTACTCTTCTGAGTAAATACCATATTCGGGCCAATAACCTCCAAAATTTTCAACTAAAGGGCTTTCGCTTAGCCCTGCGCTCATTTTAATTAATAATTTTGTTTCTTCATCTAAAAATTCTTTTTCTAAATTTTCATTTAGATTGATTATGATATTATGTGTACCAAAAACTCGTGTTTTTATTAGTATTCTGAAAACACTTTTACCAACTTTATTATCAATTAGCGTTACCCAAATACCATTAAGAGGAATATCGCTTAGACTTAAAATAAAACTTTTAGAGAAAAGGAATACGGACTCTCTAACAATTGAAGTTTCATTAACAATTTTAATTATTCTAAGTCTGTGATGTTCTCGGACATTATCATCAAATTGAATAACATCTTTCCAGCTATATTCTTTCCCGGTTTCTGGGTCAACTGTTACTGAAGGAGAGAGGCCAATCCAAGACCTGAAACCATTTATTAATAAGTAATAAGCCTTTTGAGCAGTGGAGTAGATGGGCTTTGGGATATTGGAAATATGCCAATTGATAAGTTCTGATCTTGCCCATACAAATCGAGTTGGATGTAGTATTCCAAAATCAGAGACCATTAAAAGTACGATTTTTATGAAGTCTTGATCGAATTCATCTTTTTGTTTAATTAATGTGTAAGACTTATTTAAATATTTTATGAATGATTCATAGTGATCTTCGTTTGCTCTTTTAATATCAAATGAAAACCCTTTTGTTGAGTCAATAGATCGATGAAATCTGTATGAGTCTCTCAAAAGGGATACTAATCTGTCTCCAGAGAGTATCGGTGCAATTGACTCTAAAAGTTTTATTCTAAAGTATGGATTAGGGTGCGATTGGTAATTCAATAAAGTTTTTAATGCGATTTTGCTCCAGACACCCATATTTTGACTTAATAAATTTTTCAAACTATTAAAGACTTTTGAATCTTCACTTAAAAATTGCCTGACGATCTTGTGTAATTCAGCTAGGATACTATTGGTTGGATTTTTTAATCTTACTTTAGGAAGTATGATATCTGATCCTAGTTTTAATAAACGAATTTCAGAATATGACTTTGGATCTTTAAGTCGAAAAATAGATTTTTCTGTAAATTCACTAAATTGAAAATTTCCAAGCCAGAGGGTTGGGTCTTGTATGTACTTATCAAACTGAAGTATATCTGTTTCAATCAGATAAAAGAAATCACCAATTTGAACAGAATTATGATTCCATTTAAGTATTAATTTTTTATCTTGTCCTGTTATGGATAAAGACATTCCATCCCAGTTTAAGTCTGTTTTGATAGTTCCAATTTCTCTTATTAACCAATTAGGAATTCGGATCTCTTTTGTGTTGTAAAAAAGGGAGGAATAATTTTTTTCGTATAGGGGTGAAATGATATTTTTAAAATTTTGGAGAATATTTTTTCTTTTAAATGTATTTTTTGATGTAAGCTCATTTTCTTCTACGGAAAAATCTCGATTAATTATTACATAGTTAACGATTCTCTCAAAAGGCGATAAAAAACCATTAACAGATAAAATCATCGAACTAAATAGCTCTCGGATTTTTTGCTTACTTAAATTTCTTAAATCTCTAGAAGGGTTATCATAATTAGGGTAAATAAGGACAGTGTTGAACTCTTGTCCATCTCCCACTAAAAAAACCGATTTTATAAATTCAAAATCGTGGAATAAATTTTCAATTTTTTGTGGAGCAATTGTCTGACCTCGAGAGTTTTTATATATATCTTTCTTACGATCAATTATAAAATAATGGCCATTTTCCTCACGAAAAATATCTTGAGTATAAAACCAACCATTCCTGAATGATTTAGAAATAATATTTTTCAAATATCCGTTCGAGATATATGGTCCTCTCAAGCAGAGTTCACCATCAGCCTCTAATTTTAATTCAATTCCAGGCAAGCCCTTTCCAACAGAATCTTCCACATATTCGTCCAATGGGGTCATGGTGATACCACCTGTGGCTTCAGTCATTCCATATCCACTAAGTAAGTTTATGGTGTATCTCTGGAAAAATTTAAAAATTTCAGGGTCTAAGTATCCCGCCGCAGAGAGCCCCAATTTTAATTGACCCCCTGTTGATTTTAATATTACATCTTTTATTTTTTTTTCATCATCATCATCTATATCAACTTCAGTTCGTATAAATTCGTATAGTTGAACCCATCTTTTGGGTATACTTATAAAAATGGTTGGTTTTACTATTTTAAAATCATTCAAAAGTGAATTGAATGATGGTGATTGAGCAAAACAATAGCTAGAACCCCAAAAAATACTACCCATTAATTCAAAAAAACGTCCAAAGGTATGAAATAGAGGTAGATAACATAAAAAAATATCATCTGAGCCTATATTTGGTAATGCTAATGCACGAGCAAACCTTTTACTCATGAGGTTCTTTTGAGTAAAAGTAATTCCTTTTGGGTTATCCGTTGTACCCGATGTGTACATAACTGTATTCACTGACTCTAACTCGACGCTAGCCAATAGTTTTTTTAAATCAAAATGGTTTATGAAGTCACCTTTTTGAAGGAAAATATCCCAGGGAAGTGAATCAATTTTACTTTGAGAAGTGTTCTGGTTCTCAAGGTTTATTATTTTAAGAGCATTCGTTCCTTCAATTTCATTTAATCTATATGCCCCATTTTTAGAGTCTACAAACAAGATATCAATTTCCGAATGTTTTAGAATATAGGAAATATGCTCCGAAGTTGCATTTAAAGGTATAGGTACAACTCTTCGGCCAAATGATAAACAAGCAAAATCAACTAAAACAGAATTAAGAATATTCCTTGATAAGATTCCTATATTTTTTTTTTCTCCATTTAGATCAAAAGTTGTAAGGGCTTTTTCTACTTCAATAGTCCTGAACCATAATTGCTTAAAATTTAATTTAATTTGCTTATCATTTTGTATTTTTGTGAGCGCAATATCTTCAGCATATCTTTCAGAACGCTGCTTTAATAGATATCCAAAGTGATAGTTTGAAGAGCTAATTATTTGCATCATCAAATCAAACCATTCATCTTCCATTCCACTTATAGAAATAGTTTTAGCCACATTTGAAAAATGGGCGAGATCTAAAAATTGATGTAATAGGGTTTGATTATGATGATTCCTAAGGCAATCATTTGCTATATTAAATAGCAAATTGTGATCAATCTGGTTATTCAAGGCTAATTTAATAGCTTTATTGACCTGATTATTTGGCTCAATTTCCATATCTGAAATTAATTGATTATGATTAATTAATTAATTTCTAATTGTTGCTAAAAATTCTCATATTGCTTGTCGTTATTATTAATAAAAATTTAAAAAACAAAAATATAGATGGATGCATTAACTAGAATTAGTTTTTTAGAAGATCGCCTACACCGATTGAGCGAAATTGGCATGGCTCTTTCTACTGAAAAAAATACAGATAGGCTTTTTGAAATGATTTTAGAAGAGGCTAAAAACATATCCAGAGCTGATGGAAGAACACTTTATTCCATGAACGATAAAGGCGACCTGAACTTTGAAATATTATGCAATGACACTATGGACACAGTAATGGGAGGCACATCGGGTGTTGAGATACCATATTACCCTGTCCATTTATGGCTAGATGATAAGACACCTAACCAAAAAAATGTATCAGCTTATGTAGCCTTAACGGGAAAAACTGTCAATATTAGAGATGCATATCAAGAAGAAGGTTTTGATTTTGAAGGAACTAAAAATTTTGATAAAAAATCGGGGTATAGATCAAAATCATTTCTTACAGTCCCACTTAAGAATCATGAGAATGAAATAATTGGAGTAATGCAATTAATTAATGCGAGGAATGATCATGGTGAGGTTGTTTCTTTTAATAGGGAAATGCAAGAGCAAATAGAATCTTTAGCTTCTCAAGGTGCGGTAGCATTAACAAATAAAAGGTTAGTTGAAGAATTAAAAACTCTATTTGAAGCATTTATTAAATTAATTGCAACAGCCATTGATAAAAAATCAGAATACACTGGAGGGCATTGTGAAAGAGTTCCTGTAATTACAATGATGCTTGCTGATGCCGTAGCAAAGGTAAAAAAAGGAAAGTATAAAGACTTTAAAATGTCAGCAGAGGAGAGATACGAATTATATATTGCTGCATGGCTGCATGATTGTGGTAAAGTCGCTACGCCGCCACATGTTGTTGATAAAAGTACTAAGCTAGAAACAATTTTTGATCGTATTGAACTAATTAAGACTAGAAGTCAAATTCTTAAAAAAGATGCTGAAATTGAATTCCTTAATCAAAAATTAAATGAAGGCCTAAATGATCAGTCTGAATTAGATTATAAAAAAACTATAGAATCGATTGATGATGATATGCAATTTTTAATCGATTGTAATATTGGTGGCGAGTTTATGAAACCAGAACTTCAAAAGCGTGTGGAGGCTATTGGGTCTCGAAAAATTATTATAGATGGAGTTGAAAAAAACTTTTTAACTACTGAAGAAATAAGAAATTTAAATATTCAGAAAGGCACACTATTACCTGAAGAAAGAGAAATCATTAATGATCATATTGTAATTACAATCGAAATGTTAGAGCAATTACCATATCCTAAAAATTTAAAAAATGTTCCTGAATTCGCAGGTGGTCATCACGAGAAAATGGATGGAACTGGATATCCAAAAGGTTTAAATGAGAACCAAATGTCTACACAGGCAAAAATTATGGCTATAGCTGATATTTATGAAGCTCTAACTGCAGCTGATAGGCCATATAAAGATGGTAAAAAATTATCTGATGCAATGAGAATTATGGGTTTTATGAAGGACGATTATCATATAGATAAAGATCTTTTTGAGATATTTGTTACTTCAGGTACCTACAAGCATTATGCAAAAAAATATATTGCAAAAAATCAAATTGATCAAGTGGATGAAACTAGTTTCAATAGAGGCTGACTAGCTCAAAAAAAATCTAATATGGAAAGTTTGGAAAAAAAATTAATTGCTTTATTTGATACTGTTTCAAGACATTTAGAATCTGACCCTGATATAGATAAATTTCTTGATAACACGCTTTTATTTGAAGAATGGGAAAAAATTATCCCCGAAGCTGAATATCCAATTTTTGTGATAGCTGTCCTTAATGATATCAGACGACCTAGCATTATTGAAACAATTATAACTTCAATTAACCAATCTAGAATAAGAGTAGATGATAAATCGATTGAATCGATTCATTCAGAAAAAATAACCTCTTTCGGCGATCAACCATTCAGTTAGTATGTTATAAATTGTTTAGTTAATTAAATTATTTAAATTTGCGCACATGAACCCTGATATTATATTTATACTTAGTTTGATAACATTTGGTTTTGTGTTATTTGTTATTGAGCTGTTTTCTATCGATGTAACAGCAATGATTTTACTATCAATTTTATTTTTATTTGGATACTTAACACCTGAAGAGGCAACATCAGGTTTTTCTAATCCTGCAGT
>Ga0206682_10004755_pt1 | contig 10911 bp, 9 predicted proteins | sample M240m12015metaG_FD_155444 | JGI IMG/M metagenome (GOLD analysis project Ga0206682, IMG submission 155444) | Ammonia-oxidizing marine archaeal communities from Monterey Bay, California, United States - M2 40m 12015 | ecosystem: Environmental > Aquatic > Marine > Intertidal zone | place: USA... | reverse complement strand
AACCAAACCCCCTGTCGCGCTCACACTTGCAATAAGCCTTTTTCTGGATTTAAACACTCGGGCGTCGACCTTTGTAGACGCAGGCAGTTGTCCGTGGTTTTAGTATTCCGCTGCCGCAAGTTTTCAGCCATTTAGGCCTTTTTAACTCGATTTGGAGTAAATAGGCCGATTTTGGGAAAAAAGGTAACAAAGTGGTATTTAGCCTGAAGAACTGGGTAAATAAATCGATTCCATAAGCGTATTTGTAGGTGTATACGTATTTTGCAGCGAGTAGTTTTGAGCGCTAGAACCAGTACTTGAGTTTTTCTTTTTTGGAGGGACGGATGAGTAGTAGTGATGCGGAATGGAATGAAGGCTTTAAAAATCTAAGGAAATACGTTAGTGAAAATCGAGACGCAAATGTTCCGGTTTCTTATGTAAATCACGACGGATACAAGCTAGGTCTATGGTTGTTGGCGCAAAAGCGCAGCGGTACTCGTTTAGGCGAGAGGAAGGTGAAGCTGTTGCGGCAGCAAGGCGTAGCGCTAGAATAAATGGCTGGGCTGCGGAGCGCCTAACAATACGATTATTTCGGTGTCGGTTGGTCTTGTCGCTGAAGCTGGCTGATTTAGTCAGGCCTACTAACGTGTGCGATGCGAAAGTTGTGCATCGTTCGCTCTATCGCCCTTTTAAACGTGCCCCATGTTGGCGCGTTTACGGAAGCAATGATAAGCGTTGCACCAGTTTGTCAGTAATTCCCCTTCTTTGGCTTAGCCTCTAACCTTCTCGAACTTTGATCGATGCGTTTGTTAGCAATAAACGCGTTTAGTTTTTTTGTGCCTCCCTCTTAAGATTGCGCGGCCGCAAAGGTTTGAATGGCGCCCGCACAAAGCGGCCATGCTTCTACTCAAAAGGAGGAAGTGACATAGAAACTTCACTTTGCGCGCCGTCTGAATTTTGCAACTGCTATGTCGTACTATCCTTTTATTACAGCACAGATTTATAATATCATCGCTCAAAGTCCGCCCTAGAGGGCGTCGCCATCAAACAACAGCAAAAGAAGCCTTAAAATTAGTAAAAGTTATTTAAAAGCTGTTTATATGCTATGCGTTAGCCCCCCACCCGTGCTCAAAGCGTCTATTTTCCAATTCCACTGCTTTCAGCGCAGGGCAGTAGGGCATGTTTGGGGTTTGGTGTTCTGATTGGTAAATGTGTTGAGAGATTTAGGAGTGTAGTAATTGTGTCTAGTGAGAATTCTGCTGTAAATGAATTGGGTTTTGACCCTGATGCGTTGAGAGAAAAATATCGGGTGGAGAGAGATAAGCGCTTGCGCAGTGATGGCAGCGCGCAATATCAAGAAGTAGTAGGAGATTTTTCCCACTATGTAGATGACCCCTACATTGAATCAGGGCTGTCTAGAGCGCCATTAGAAGATCAAGTAGATGTCATTGTGATTGGCGGCGGTTTTGGTGGTTTGTTGTCCGGGGCGCGTTTGACTGAAGCGGGTGTGGGCAGTGTTCGTATTATTGAAAAAGGCGGCGACTTTGGCGGCACATGGTATTGGAACAGATATCCAGGCGCGGCTTGCGATGTTGAATCCTATGTCTACCTGCCGCTGTGCGAAGAATTGAACTTTGTGCCTAAAGAAAAATACACCCACGCGCCGGAAATCCTTGCTCATAGCAAGGCAATTGGCGAAAAATTTAACCTCTACGAGCACGCGTGTTTTCAAACTGAGGTGCAAGGTCTTGAGTGGGGTGAGGCGACTAAATTATGGACGGTGAAAACCAACAGAGGCGATCGCATGCGCGCGCGTTACGTGGTGATGGCCAATGGTCCATTGAACCGACCTAAGCTGCCTGGCATTGAAGGTATTGGTGACTATAGGGGGCATACGTTTCACACCAGTCGCTGGGATTACAATTACACCGGTGGTGGCCCAGAAGGTAACTTAACCGGCCTTACAGGCAAGAGAGTTGGCGTGATTGGTACGGGTGCTACCGCAATTCAGTGCGTCCCCCACCTAGCTAAAGGTGCTGACGAGCTTTATGTTTTTCAGCGCACGCCGTCTTCTGTAGATGTTCGCGCAAACCGACCCACTGACCCAGAATGGGCGGCAAGCCTAAAGCCGGGTTGGCAGCAAGAGCGCATGGATAACTTCAACACCCTAGTGTCTGGCGGGTTTGCAGATGTCGATATGGTGAACGATGGTTGGACTGAGATCATTCGTAACTTAGGTTCCATGGTTAATTTTAAGGGGGGAGCGCGCCTCTCGCCCCAAGAAATTGCTGAGAAAATGGAGTTGGCAGATTTTCAGAAAATGGAGCAAGTTCGCGCCAGGGCTGAAAAGTTAGTAAATGATCCTGATACCGCAGAATCTTTGAAGCCCTATTATCGCCAGTTTTGTAAACGACCTTGTTTTAATGATGAATATTTAGAAGCGTTTAATTTACCCGGTGTGCACTTAGTTGATACTCAAGGCCAAGGAATTGACAGAATCACTGAGAAAGGCATTGTTGCCAACGGTGTAGAAATTGAGTTGGACTGCATTGTCTTCGCCACCGGCTTTGAGGTGGGCACTGAATATACTCAGCGCTCAGGCTATGACTTAATTGGTCGCAATGGTTTGAGCCTGAAGGACAAGTGGCAAGAAGGCATATCCACACTGCACGGCCTGCAAACCCGTGGCTTCCCTAACTGCTTTATTATCAGTAGCGCGCAGTCTGGCTTTACCGTTAGTTTTCCTCACGCGATGAATGAGCAAGCTAAACATATTGCCTACATAATGAATCGCTGCGCAGAGGCAAATGCCGAAACTGTTGAGGTATCGGCGGAAGCCGAAGCGGCTTGGGTGCAGGAAATTGTTAAAATGTCGCGACTCAGCGAGAGCTTTCAAGCCAGTTGTACCCCCGGTTATTACAACAACGAGGGCAAACCCAACCCCGAGAGCGTGCAAAATGGCGCTTATGGTGCTGGACCTGTGAAGTTCTTTAAGTTGTTGGATGCTTGGCGTGAAGAGGGCACCCTGCAAGGGCTAGAGCTGAAGTAGTGCAGCTTTCCGGCTAACCCCTCATTTAAAACAAGAGCGATTGAAAAGAGGGGTGCTTGCAAGACTCTCGAAGAGTATAGGCCTAGAATTGCCATTCTAGCATTGGCGTTCTGGGCCTTTTTTTGTGCCTTTTTTGCGCCGCGCAGTCTTCTTTGCGCGCCGCGCACTGTTCGTTGCTGCTCGCCCTTGGGAGCTACATAAAGACAATACGTTGAGGTAAATTCGCGAATTCTGAATGGGTAGCTTGTCTATTCGCCATAGTCGATCTGGAGAGCGTTGCATGGTTTTTTTGTTTTCGAAGTATTTTTTCTCGTTAGTGAGCCTGTCTATCTTGACTGCGTTGCTGGGAGGCTGTGATGCACCAAGCAAAACCTCAACACTGCCCGCTGTTTTTGCTGACATGGTTTTACATAATGGTTTTGTTGCAACGGTTGATGATGCCTTTGGCAATGTTGAGGCCATTGCGGTTAAGGGGCACGAAATAATCGCAGTGGGCAGTAACGAAGAAATCAGCGGGTATATTAATGCGGATACTCAAGTGATTGATTTGGCCGGGCGCATGGCCATGCCAGGTTTTATAGAGGGTCACGGCCATTTTATGAGCCTAGGTCGGTCTAAACAAATACTCGATCTGACGGATATTACCCACTGGCAGCAAGCGGTCAGTCGCGTGGCGGCCGCCGTTGACAGCGCAGAGCCTGGCGAATGGATTTTTGGTCGCGGCTGGCACCAAGATAAGTGGCGTCAGATTCCTGAGGACGCCATCGATGGTGTGCCTTTGAACAACACGCTCAATCTTATATCGCCCAACAACCCGGTGTTATTGGGTCACGCCAGTGGTCATGCTGCTTTCGCTAACGATGCTGCACTACAAGCGGCAGGCATTACTGATGCCACTGCAGACCCAGAGGGCGGCACAATTCTCCGTGCGGAGAATGGTCGTGCGACAGGATTGTTGCGTGAAACCGCGCAGCGTTTGGTGGCCAGTGCCGGTGCTGAATATGAATCACAGCGCAGTGATGAAGAAGTAGAGCGGCTTAAACGTGAGCAAGTTTTTCTGGCAAGCTCAGAAGCCCTTGCTAACGGTGTGACCTCATTCCAAGACGCTGGCGCTGACTTTGCGACCATAGATTTTTTCAAGCAATTAGAAAGAGAAGACGCATTGCCCATCAGGTTGTATGTCATGGTGCGCGGTGAAAGTAATAGCCAAATGGAAAAGCTTTTGCCCGCCTATTTAATGCCTGCTGAAGAAAACGATTTTCTTACGGTTCGTTCTATCAAGCGCCAGCTAGATGGTGCTCTTGGCGCTCATGGTGCCTGGTTGTTAGAACCCTATGTAGACCTGCCCAGTACCTCCGGTTTGGTTTTGGAAACGGTTGAAGACATTGAGGAGACCGCGCGGTTGGCGGTGAAGTTCGGTTACCAAGTGAATACCCACGCCATTGGCGACCGCGCCAATCGAGAAACTTTGGATCTGTATCAGCGCGCTTTCACCTCTGCGCAAAATTCTATGCAAGAGCCAGGTGCGAATGCTACTCAACACTCGGTTCAGGATTTGCGCTGGCGCGTGGAACACGCTCAACATATAGATCCCTTAGACGTGCCTAGATTCGGCGAGTTAGGTGTTATTGCAGCAATACAAGGTGTGCATTGCATTTCGGATGGTCCGTGGGTGCCGTCGCGGTTAGGTGAGGTGCGTACTAAGCTCACCTCATACCCTTGGCGAGACTTAATCGATACGGGTGCCGTTGTGGCTAATGGCACAGATGTGCCAGTGGAGGCTATTGACCCCATAGCCTCGTTCTATGCCTCGGTATCTCGTATGACCAACAGCGGGGAAAAGTTTTATCCAGAGCAAGCAATGACCCGAGCAGAAGCGCTGGCGAGCTATACCATTAATAATGCTTATGCTGCCTTTGAAGAGTCGCACAAGGGCTCGCTAACGCCAGGCAAGTTGGCGGACATTGTGGTGTTGTCGCAAAATGTCCTCAGCGTTGATGAAGAGCAGATTCCCAATACTGAAGTGGATATGACTATTGTTGCTGGGCAGGTGCGTTACCAGCGCTAGTTGGGGGTTAGCCGACCTGTTTTTTTTCTAATGTTAGTCGGTGTTTTTGCGCCGGCTTATTTTAGACACTTTTTTGCTCACCTTTTTGTCTCTTAGATCTCGCTGATAGGCCTCTCTCTTAAAGCTCTCTCTTAAGGCTATCTTTTAGGCTAAGAGCTACTTCGCTTCAGCTAAGTGGGGTTTTCATAACCAACATTTTACTGGTTTGCATATCGTCAATAGTATGCCCAATACCGCCCACGCCTGAACCTGAGTGTCTCAAGCCGGCGAATGACATATTAGCTTGCCTAAACGGACAGTGGTTATTGCGCACGATAGCGGAGGGATCAATATGATGATAAATCTGCAGGGCTTGGTTCATGTCCTGAGCAAATACCGATGCCCGAAAGGCAACATTTATGGAGAAAAATCACCGATTGTTGTATTGATTCTTTCCAAACGCAGAGTCCTGGCACACCAGATATCGCCTACTGATCTGTGGCTGGGGGGTAGGGGCCTGGGTAGATTGGTCTATGCATATTCTTTCCCGTCACTGCACTTTGTGAAAGACTGCCGGATCAACTTTATAGATGGAAAGATAAATGTCGCAACCTACCGCATTAGACCTGCCTATGCTCGACCCGTTACCAGAAGGTACACAAAAATATTTCGATATATGCCAAGACAAGTTGGGCATGGTGCCAAATGTTCTGCAAGCCTATGCCTTTGATGTGGATAAACTCAATGCATTTACTGGCTTTTACAATGATCTGATGCTGGCTGGCAGCGGCTTGAGTAAGTTAGAGCGTGAAATGATTGCGGTTGTGGTGTCTTCCATCAACCGTTGTTTTTATTGCTTAACCGCCCATGGCGCTGCGGTAAGAGAGCTATCCGGCGACGCCAAGCTGGGTGAAATGATGGTGATGAACTACAGAGTGGCAGAGCTAGATGTGCGTCAGCGTGCAATGTTAGATTTTGCGGCGCAAATTACGGTTGAAAGTTACAAGATCGAAGAGGCTGACCGCCAAGCACTGCGCGATGTGGGGTTTAGTGATCGCGATATTTGGGACATTGCTAACGTCGCTGCGTTCTTCAATATGACCAATCGAGTGGCCAGTGCAACGGATATGCGCCCTAATGATGAATATCACGGGCAGCATCGTTAGGCTCTAAAAGATACTTGGCTTGCCAATGGCAGGCAGGTATTGAGCTGATGTGAGGGTTAGCTCACCAAGTGACGACCACGGAATGAACTGGCTGAGTAGTCTGGTTCTGCAATGTTGCGCTCTACGAATTCATCTGTGAGTGCTTGTTCCAGAAGATCCAAATAGCGGTGCCAACCTGCAAGCACGGCGAGGGCCACCTCAAGTTTGGTCATGCTTGGTCGGAACACCAGTGTGTCGCTGAACGCCAGCCGGCAGCCGGTATCTGTTGCTTCTAGCCGAAAGATAATGCTGCCTAGTTGGAGTAGGTTGGGTGCTTGAAAAGCCTCTATGTTGCCTTGTATATGTGGTGGCCCAGAGGGTGCCTCTTCGAACCATAACTGGTACTTGCCGCCTAGCTTCGCTTGGAATTTGAAATTTGGCGACCAATGATCTAGTGCCTTTGGGTCGGTGATAAGGTGCCACAAGGCATGTATATTCTTTTGGTACTTACGCTCAAAGTGAACGGTGACGGCGCCCCCCGGTCTCGAGTTCAACCAACCTTCTTTCCCCGTGATATGTTCAACCAAAGTTCTTATCTCCAATAGCTACCGCGTTTAAACCCGCCAAAATCGCAATTTCGATATTGGGTAATTTATAGTTCCGCGAGCCGGGAGCGTCTTGCATTAATCGACTACCGGCGGCGATAAATCTCTATTCGGTAGTGAGTCCAAGGTTTTAGTCGATAGCCTCTTTGGCCAAGCAGGTGTTTACACAGCCCACGCGGTTTTGGGCAGATGAAGCCCTCAACTTCAATGACACTAAACTTCGTTTTCAGCACTGACTATCCAAACCGCTGCCTCTAGGTCTAGACCTTCACTGGTCATATGCGGGCGAAACATCTCTTTTACCGCATTTAACGCCTGGTCTTTTTCCGCGCCCTCAAGGGTGGCAACGGCGTTGGCTGCCGGTCCGATTTGTGTCTGAAAATATAAAGCATCGTCCAAATTGTCTGCTATGTGTAGCGGCGTGTTAAACGACTCAATTTGCACGTTAGCGAAACCGGCATTGCTTAATATGGCAAGCACGTGCGCTGGGTCGGAAAATGCAAAGGGGCCGGGCGCATGCGGGTTGGGGGCTGTTGCAGCGGGCGGCATGAAGGGCTGCACCGCTTTACCCGCTAAAGACATCCATGGGTTTTCACTCGGCGGCTGCCAACAGACAAAGACCATTCGTCCATTAGGTTTGAGTGCTTTGCGTAAATTCTTGAAAGCCGCTTCCGGGTCGGCAAAAAACATCACGCCAAAACGCGAAAACACTAAGTTGTATTGGTTGCTAAATTCCGCAATGGCGGCATCGGCTTGCTCAAAGCTCACATTGGGCATTGCGTCAGCTCTGACCTGCGCATGTGCCAACATGGGTTCTGAAATATCAACGCCGGTGACAGAGCCGCTACTCTGGCTTGCCCCTAGGGCAATACTGGTGTCGCCGCAGCCACAGCCAACATCTAGCGCAGATTCATTGGCGGCAAATTTTGCCGCCGCAAGTCCAGCCTCGGAAAGTGGTGCAAGTAGGTGGTCTAAATGCGCTTGTTGGGCAACCCATATGGCGCCCGCCTTAGCGTTCCAGTATTTGATTTGTTCTGCGTTATCGCTGTTGTCATCGACGTTGGTCATTGCCCGCTCCTAGTGGTTGTCACTGCCTATGGTGGGATCGACTAATATTTTTGCGTGTACCTCAGGGTTGGCTAAATCTTCAAAGGCCTGTGCCACCCCATCTAAGCCGACTGTGTCGGTAATGAGCGGCGCTACGTCAACATGCCCTTCGGCAATGCTATGCAATGTCTCAGCGAACTCTTCCGGGGTGTAGGCCAGTACAAACTGCAAGTTGAGTTCTTTGTTTACGCCAACCAAGGGCCTGAATTGATCCGACTCCATACACACGCCAACAACGACTATTCGGCAGCCCTTTTTCGCACCGGCCATTATTTGGTCGATGACCCCTGGTACACCAACGCATTCGAAAAACACGCCTTCTCTGAAAGATTGACCGGAGAAAGGCTCCACAGGCATTGGGTTACCGTTTATATCTGTTTGCGCCAACGCCGCCCAGCTTTCATAAGGCGAGGTTTTGCTGGGGTCGATGATCTGATCTGCCCCCATTAGCTCGGCCAGCTGTCGTCGCTTGGCGCTGTAATCTACAGCGATAATTGGCCCAACCCCCATTTGCTTTAGCGCGCTGATCACAGCTAAGCCCACAGGGCCGCAACCGATGACTAAGGGTATCTCTGACTTGTTTAATCGGGCCATGCGCACCGCGTGTAACCCAACCGCCATGGGTTCTGTTAAAGCAGCATGTTGGGTAGCTAGACCGTTAGGCACAGCCAGCAGCATAGATTCTGTGAGTACCATGTTCTGGGAATAACCGCCGGGGACGACATTGGAGTAACCCACTGTGGATGGCTCGCCGTTATGCACGGTCATTGGAAAGGAACAAACTCTAGTGCCAGCCTTGAAATTGTGGCTGGTACCTGGGCCGTGGTCGAGGATTTCTGCACAGAACTCATGGCCCATGACAATGTCTTTGCTCAGATCCATTGCAAACGAGCCGCCCGTCTCAACAGAGGTTTGCACCATTTGATGGCCGTGCTTCAGGGCGTGTAAATCCGAGCCGCAAATGCCACACGCCAGTGTTTTGACCAAAACTTCGCCTGCGCTGGGTACTGGCATAGCCATATCATCTACAATGATTTTGGCGTCGCGCATAATTGCTGCTTTCATCTAATCCCCTTCCTCTGTTTGCACATTAGTAATACAGAATAGTAACCCAGTGTTTGGTTTTTTTGAGTGGATTTTGTGTCCGTAATTTTTCCGCTATTTTCCAGCACGTCTCGCGGAACTTGATCACCGCTCATATAAGGCATAAATTTCCACCTACTCACATCTGCTCCAATAACGGTTAGTGCTTACTTAATAGATGCGATTTGATCTCGGAGAGGTTAATTATGGTTCAGTTAGTTCCAGAAGAAATTCAGACGAAAGAAGTCTTGCAGTGGGAAGGTGTACATCTGATTCATTTTTCCGAGTCAGCATGTTCGCAAAAAGCGCGTATTTTTCTAAATTTGAAAGGCATCAATTGGATCTCTCACCCGCTTAACTTAACGCAGCAAGACAACTATAAACCGTGGTTTCTGGGCATTAACCCAAGAGGCTTGGTGCCAGTTTTGGTGCACGACGGTGAAGTGCACATTGAAAGCAATGACATGTTGGATTATCTGGACGAGACTTTTTCTGAATTAAGACTGATTCCTGAGGATGACCGCGAAGATATCATGGCGGGTCTTGAAGAGGAAAATCAACTGCATTTGGATATGCGTGCGCTCACCATGCGTTTTGTAGTGCCTGGGTTTTTGGCTCGCAAACGCCCTGAAGCGCTGCGTTTATACGAGCAATCTGAAAATATTATTAATGGCGAGGCGGACGCGAGAAAAGAGATAGAGCTGAGCTTTTGGCGCACTTATGCTGCCGAAGGTATTTCTGACCTTCGTGCTCATGAAGCGACGCAGAATTTTTTTGCAGCTTATGAATTGTTGGAGCAGCGGCTAACCCATAACCGCTATTTGTCCGGCGGCGAAGTGACCTTGTTAGATATCGCTTGGTTTATTTATACCCACCGTTTGTCTATGGCTGGCTACCCCTTTGCCAAGCTGCACCCGAAGGTAGCTATTTGGCATGCTCACCTTTTGTTAAAACCAGAATTTGCCAATGAAGTGCAGGTACCCACTTCATTGAAGATGATTACCTCCGCTATGCAATTGATGCAGCTGATCACCGGTACAACGCTAAGTCACATAGCGGAGTTCTAGTTGTGCTGCTGACTGGATGGGTTTTCTCGATGACTCGTTTGCCGGTGTTAGTGATTTACTTTAAAAAGCTCATCAAATGCAGGGTTGGTTGCTCTTGTGGCTAGGATCTTTTCCGTTGCTGCCTTGGTGTCCAGGCGCGTGTGGTCAACAAGAGCGATCGTGTAGCTGGGCCTTAAGACCAATCTGTCCCAGTAAATGGCAAGGTTAGGGCGGCCAGATTGCAATAAGTCGTTTAGCATCGTGACTTGCTTAAGTCGGTAGAGTAGAACCATCATTTCGATATCTACCGCAGAGAAAGCCCAACACGAGGGGCTGGGCTATAGTTTTTGCCTGTGATTGCGATCAGGGCTTGGGCTCGCATCTGGTTCGCATAACTCTGACCCTTAACCAGCGTTCGGCACTAACCAAATAGCAGACGACCATGCTCTTTCTTGAATGGTTGCTTGCAGATCTGAGCGTGGGTTTGCGCCCGCTTTTATGGCGTCCCAAGTTGACCAGCGACAAGTTGGGTTCTCGAGTGCACGGACATAGTAAAAGGCCCTATGCTCTGCGTTGAATTTTGGATCCCGCCATTTAGCCTTAAGCTCTGCTGCACCTAAATTGCTGCTTATGGCGCAGTTGTTTAGATCTACTTGAGCGCCGTTGTCAGGGCAACGATGCGTAACTGCATCCACCAAGCCGCCGTCGGAACAGGCCACATCATAAACTTGTTCGTTGTGTTCGCCGTCAACTGTCCAACCTTTAACAATCTGTAACCGTTGCAGCGGCGCTGAGTTTGGATCTTGGGTGGCGTGGGCTAACAGCGTGGGCGCTTGGTCACCATTGGTTA
>Ga0206682_10004750_pt1 | contig 10927 bp, 11 predicted proteins | sample M240m12015metaG_FD_155444 | JGI IMG/M metagenome (GOLD analysis project Ga0206682, IMG submission 155444) | Ammonia-oxidizing marine archaeal communities from Monterey Bay, California, United States - M2 40m 12015 | ecosystem: Environmental > Aquatic > Marine > Intertidal zone | place: USA... | reverse complement strand
GAAATGGAGGCAGCGTGGTTCCAACGTCGACCAGAATGGGCGAGAAACAGAGTCGGATGCTCCATGCTCTCATGTTCGAGTTGAAACGAATTGTCGATAGATTGAAACGCGAGTTGTCAATGAAAAACCATGGATGGTGATTCCATGGACCCCCCTCCATCCTTTGAATCAGAGGTGGTTGTCCCGTCCGCTCCACGCCTTCCTCCAGTTGGTGGATGGTCGCGTGCCATTGTGTTGCGCGTTTTTGCGCTGCTCCTTGCTGGCTTTGGACTGTACCAATCCCAAGATGGCCTTGGTGCAGTCGTTGTTCTTTTCATCCTCGTCGTCCCCTTTGAGCGATTGTTTCCAAGGCATGCACATCAACCGTTTCGTCGACCACATCTTGGGTTGGACATTGGCTACGCCTTTGTGTCGCCGGTGTTGCAAACGGTGGGCCTCATCGCAGCAGTCTTTGTAGGGGTGCTGAGTTTTGCTTGGATTCCTGGGTTGCTGCTCCGACCTGTGGTCCAGTCGATTCCAGAACCCTACCTCCTGATCGTGGGTATTGCCTTGTTCGATCTTGCGGGCTATTGGACCCACCGCTGGTACCATGAGGTGCCCCAACTCTGGAAGTTCCATGCCGTCCACCACTCTCCAGAACATATGGACTGGATCAGTGGCTTTCGTGCTCACCCGTTTGATGGTACATTGATCGCCCCGGCGTTCTTCTTCCTGATTGCCGCAGGGTTCAGTGCAGAGTTTTCTGGCCTTGTGGCCGTGGTTCAGATTGTCCTTGGCCTGTTTTTACATGCAAATGTCAGGCTGAAACTGAAGTTGCTTCACCCAATCATCATGACCCCAGAGTTCCATCATTGGCACCATTCAAGAGAGGAAGATGCAATTTGGAGCAATTATTCGACGTTCCTTCCTTTATGGGACCTCATTTTTGGGACGTATTACATGCCGAAAGACAAGCGTCCAACCCTGTATGGGGTCGATGAAGTCATGCCGATGACCATGGGCGAGCAGTTGCGCTACCCACTTGTAGGCATGGGGAACCCGCTTCGTTGGCTGCGCCACCCATTGAGGTCGGTGAAAGGTATGTTTTCTGGGCTTTGGGGAATCTTAGGGATGATGAAGCGCTCAGCTTTCCGCCCTCGCCATGAGCCGTTTGTACGAGCTGTTCAGCGTGTGCAGGATCCCGATACATTCGCCTTGGAACAAAACCAAGGACTATGAGGCTCACCTCCTGTAGTCAGCATGAGGCACCCGTTATGTCGTTCCGAGTTTGTATAGCATGCCATGGGATTCGTGTCTATCCATACGTCGGTTTCATGACCGGACAACGCTACCAATGCCAAGATTGCTTGGAACTCATGGTCATTCCATTGGAGTTTGATCTTGAGGAAGATTACCGAGCGTTTGTCGCAGCCATGAACGGCGATGAGCAAGAGTGACCCTCCATTTTTAGGGCCAAAAACACCCTTTTTCGCTTCGAAACGCGGGCAATCTTGATAACCAAATGGACGACCATTTGGGACTGGATGGGATGCGTATGGTTGAGCGAAAGCAGGATGCTTTGAGCACAAATTTTCTGATTGGGTTGATCGATGATGCGCCAAAAAAGCAGGCGGAGGAACCAACGCTTCATGTCGACGTACGGTCGAAACCAAACGTCGAAGGCGATCAAACGCTTCAACATCTTGCAAGCCGGATCGTCGACGAAGTTACCTATTCCTCAACACCCCGACAGCTTGCGACCCAAGTCCTGAATCAAGCGGGAATTGAGACAAAAACAAAATCGAACCATACTGTCAACAGCCATTTGCGTCATGCTGGTCAGCGGGCAAGGCGAATTCCTCGTTCCACTGTGCCGAAAATTCGCAAAGTGAAAAGAGCGTCATCCGCATCGTCAAGCACATTTCCCCGCGGAGGCCCCCCGCTTCAAACACGTCAGCGCCCCGCCATGGGAGCCGAACACGAAACACCTCAGCCGTCGCGTCGTGCGCAAACGGGTCGCAAAAAGCATAGCCGTCGTGGTCTGTTTCGGCGTTAACCGAATAAACATCGACAAAGGGTGAAAAAGGTGGTGCTCCCCCACGGGGGTGAAGGTGACCACCATGGACATTGCAAACCCCAGTGAAGAACACTTGATGCTGCGTGAAATGGTTCGTGATTGGACCAATGAATACGTTGAGCCGCAAGCCTTTGAACACGATAAGCACGAACGCTTCAATCTTGAATTGCTTCGCTCAATGGGCGAACTTGGTTTACTCGGCATCAGCGCTCCCGAGGAATACGGTGGCGCAGGTTTGGACGCAACGGCATGCACAATTGTCCATGAGGAGCTCTCGGCATCGGATCCTGGATTCGCACTTGCTTACCTCGCCCATTCGATGCTCTTTGTCAACAACCTTGCTTACAACGGGACCGAAGCGCAAAAGGTTCGGATTCTTCCAAAGGTCTGCTCAGGCGAGTGGATCGGCGCCATGGCAATGTCTGAGCCAGACGCTGGTACAGATGTGCTCGGTCTCTCCACGACCGCTGTTCAACAGGACGATGGCACATGGGTCATCAACGGCCGAAAGATGTGGATCACCAACGGCTGCATCGATGACAAGGGCACACCAGCCGATGTCGTGTGGGTCTATGCAAGGACCGGCACTGATGATCGTGGACGAGTGCAAATGTCCACCTTCCTTGTCGAAGCTGGTATGCCTGGCTATTCAGTCGGTCAGAAAATCTTCGACAAGACTGGCATGCGTGCCTCGAACACGGCTGAATTGGTCTTTGACAATTGTATTGTGCCAGCCGATAACATTGTTGGTTCACCGGGTGAATCACTGATTCACATGATGGGCAACCTCGAACTTGAGCGCCTTACCCTTGCCGCCATGGCTTTGGGTATTGCTCGCCGCTCCCTCGATGAAATGAACAAATACGCTACAGAGCGAACTGCTTTCAAATCTCAAATTCGGGACTTTGGACAAATGCAGCGCTACATCGGTGAATCTTGGGCCAAGTACCGTGCCATGCGGGCTTACATCTACGACACCGCCAACAACCTCACCATCGGAACCGCCGGACAACGCCTCGATTCTGACGGTGTCAAACTGTTCGCAACAACCGCTGCAAAGGAAATTGCTGACGCTGCTATGCAGGTCATGGGTGGCTATGGCTATGTTGCAGAATACCATGTCGAACGTCTATGGCGTGACTCAAAACTGTTGGAAATCGGCGGTGGTACCCTCGAATCCCATCAGAAGAACATCACACGAGATCTGTTCAAGGATGCAGAAGCCATCAATCGATGACCTCAATCGTTTCACGAATACCAACAAGACGTTTTGTTGATCGCCATGCTGTAGCAATCATGCTTCCAGCAAGCAATAGGCCAATGGCAAGTACAGTCCCCCATGTCCACACATTTGATACAGTTGACATCGAATCATTATTCATCATAAGTCCAAGAAGTGTAGTAATCGCTACTGCAAGTGATGTTTGAACACGAATCAACAACGGAATTCGTAGTCCTGCCTTGATCAGCCGATATAGCAAGTACATCACCCATGAAAAGGAACCGACTGCCCACACTGCCAAATCTGCCGGATAGACTTCAGATAGCATCCACCCACGCTCGGTAACCGAATAATCGAGACCGACTAAGACAACGACAAACATCAGTGATGCTCCAAGAATATGGAGCATTTCGCCCATGGCCTCGCTTGTGCTGATGAATTGTTGGTTTTGAATCGCTTCTTCATCGATATGTATCACGCTTTCTGGAATTTCGACACCTTTGGATTGAGCATAAGTTGCCATCATTCGATTCCGTTTCTCTAAACTGTCGACTCGAGAAGAAAGGCGCTGCATCTCTTCCAATAAGAGCAATTGATTTGTCTGTTGTTCGTTGACAACAGTCATTCGTTGCTGCTCAAATTCAGGAAGTACCACCATTGGGGGGACATCATCAAACAGTGGTTCAGAGCGAATTGCTTCTTTTGTCCGCTCAATCTTTTCTTCACGTCGTGATTCGAGTTTTGCTTTGGAATCATCGACCACAGTTTTCACAGCCGTATTTGCCTTCGTGACGGCGTTTTTACTGACTTCTGCGGCTTTTGTGGCGGCCATCTTGCTAACTTCTGCGGTGGCTGAAAGTCCTGCTTTTGTTGCTATAGTTGCCTTTTTTGAGAGTTCTGCGAGTTTTGCACCGGTCTCATTCAAGCGTTCAGCGAGGGACGGGGCATCTTTGTCATGGTCCGTCATGACTCTCGATGAAGGGAGTGTAATGTCAACCCTTCGGCGACATTAGTACTCGACTGGTACTGGGTCAAGCATTCGCCACAAATACCACGAAGCAGCGGTGCGGTAAGGCGACCAGCGCTCAGCAACTCGAACCACATCTGCCTTCGATTCTGCACTTGGATCGAGGATTTGAACCGCTTTAATCAAGCCAATATCTCCAATGCTGAACACATCAGGTCGCAGAAGAGCAAAGATGCATACCATCTCTGATGTCCACGGGCCAATGCCACGGAAGGATGTGAAGTGAGCATGGATGGCCTTGTCATCCATCGTATCCCAGTCCGGTGAGAGCAAAGCATCGCTTTGTTCAGCCAGTCCATGGATGTAGGATGCTTTTGACCTTGACAATCCGCAGGCTGCCAATTCTTCTGGCCTCTTCTTTCGGATGGTCGAAGGCTTCACTTCACCCAAAAAAGCCTCGAGTCGACCCCACACCGCATCCGCTGCAAGCACAGAAATCTGCTGCCCAACGATGGAACGAACAAGGGTGCAGAAGAGATCCCCCTTCCCAACCAGGCTCCCGTCAGGGTATTGTGCCAATATTGGCCCAAGTAATTCGTCCTTCGCGAGGTGTTCGGTGGCTTCCCTCCACCATGATGGCTGACCAATCTCCATGGAGACGAATAGAGGGTGGGGGTTTTGAGGGCTTGTCTTCTGGCTTGGGTATGGACGAGCGTATGATGGAATGGCTTGATCTGAAAAACGTCACTCGCGCCGGTTGGGTTCGTGCCGGTGTGGACAAACCTGAATCGGTTGCTGCCCACTCGTGGGGTATGAGCATTCTTGCGCTGAGGCTGTGTCCACCAGAATTGGATCTGGCGCGAGTTCTATCGCTCTGCTTGGTTCATGATTTGCCGGAAGTTCGCGTCGGTGATTTAACCCCGCATGATGATTGCAGCACGAAAGCTGAAGACGAACGAGCAGCAATGTTGGCATTGGCACCAGAATGGATTGAATTGTTTGATGACTATGAACATGGCAACTCACCGGAAGCACGGTTCGTGAAGCAGTTGGATAAACTCGACATGGGCTTACAGGCGAAGGTGTATCAACGAACCCAACACCTCAATTTAGACGAATTCATTGAAAGCGCAAAGAAGCGAATCAGCGATCCCAATCTACGTGTTCAATTGGAATAACATTCGACACGAGTCCGCCGACAAGAACAAAAAGGTGAGCCTACCGCCTTTGTCTCATAGCCCGATAGTGTAGGGGTCCATCATGGTGGGTTTTGGTCCCGCCGACCTCGGTTCAAATCCGAGTCGGGCTACCTCTAACCGACGAAGATGTCCGTATTGGTCAATTCAGTTCTGAATGTTTCTGTTGAATGCTGGAACCTTTTGGAGCAGGTTGATGAATCCCCTTCACTTGGCAGACCCGTTGAGTGACATGAGCATCAAGACAATCGCCGTACTCGGAGCAGGACAAATGGGCAATGGAATCACACAGGTGGCAGCATGCGCTGGTTACAATGTGACCATGGTGGACATCGAACAAGCCTATGTCGATCGTGGCCTTGCAACGATTGAGAAATCCCTTGCCAAACTTGTCTCAAAAGAGCGGATGACGCAAGCAGATGCTGACGCTGCTCGAGGTCGCATCACCACCGCCATCGATCGCCAAGCATGCGCCGATTGTGACCTCGTTGTCGAGGCTGTCCCTGAAATTCTGAGCCTAAAGCAAGAAATTTTCGCTGAACTCGATCAAATTTGCAAACCTGAAACCATTCTCGCCTCGAACACCTCTTCAATCTCAATTTCGACGATTGCTGAAGCTACGAACCGGCCTGAGCAAGTGATTGGCATGCACTTCATGAATCCAGTTCCCATCATGAAACTCGTTGAGATCATCAATGGAAAGCAAACAAGTGATGCCACTAACGCTGCGGTAATTGAAGCCTCAGCAACGATGGGCAAGACCGCACTTTCATGCAATGATGCACCTGGATTTGTCTCGAACCGAATCTTGTGCCCAATGCTCAACGAAGCAATTTTGACCCTGCAAGAAGGAGTTGCAGAACCAGAGGCAATCGATGGCATCATGAAACTCGGAATGAATCATCCAATCGGTCCACTCGCACTCTCTGATTTGATTGGTTTGGATACGGTTTTGCACATCATGAACGTTCTCCATGAAGGCATGGGCGATGACAAATACGCACCAGCGCAACTGTTGAAGGACATGGTCGCAGAAGGGAAACTCGGTCGAAAGTCGGGCCAAGGGTTTTACACCTACTAACTGAGCACGGTTTCGTGAAGTCAAGGGTGCAAGGTTGGGCGATTGCTCGATTCATTGACGCTGTTCATGGCAACCCAGAGGTTCACATTCCAGAACGAAAAGAAGCGGATAAGCGCTTGGATTTGATTGGTAACCTCGTGATTCTGAGGGCTGGTTTGATTGGCCTCATCATGGGCCTACTGCTCTTCGGGCTGGCATTCTTTCTTTACGAACACCCTTCTGCTGAACATTTTTCCCCGCTTCGGATCTTCTTTATCCTCACTTTGCTGAGTTCAATTGCAACAGGAATTGAGTTGATGTTCATCTACCGCGACGCACTTCGTACTGCTGCGAGAATGGCCAGCATCCTTGGGATCCCTCAAGAGGAGTTGGAGGATGTTGGTCTTGAGCATTCGATTCCACATTGGTTGATTCATGCCGCTTTGGGTGCGCCAGGTTTCAAAGCCACCATGTTCGGCATTGACCCATTGGCTCACATTGGCAAGATCGGGCACGCTATTCGGAAAGTTCTCGTCAAATTGAGGGTGGTGGTTTCGGCGACAATGTTCAAGATCATTCTCCGCCGATTATGGGCGAGGCTCATCGGGCGTGTCGCAGTTCGTGCGTTCTCGATGCTTGCCTCACTTCCAGTCTTTATTGTCCTCAACATGATTGGTATGCGTTCAATGATTCGAGACATGCGGTCTCGTTTGGTTGGTCACGAACTCACTCCGAAACTTGTTGCCCATGCCTTCCCAGAAGGGCTCGAAGGATTGTCACCGGGATTGCACAGGAAGGTGTTTGAGGGCCTCAATGAACAAATTCAAACGGCTCGTTTCATGCATCCAAACCAAATCCGATTCCTCCAGATGCTTCCACCACTTCCCGAATCCTCGGAACAAGCAACAAAAAAAGAAATCCGTCGTGCAAACCGCTTTCTCTTGGCCCTCCTTTTCATGTCAGGCCACCAAACGCCAAGGTGCCGCAAACTGGTTGCTCGGGCTGAGTTGAACCTTGGTGAGGACGAGGTGGACCGCGTGCATCAAGAAATTGATGACGCCATTCACGACCTCACGCCATTGACTCGTTCTTGGGCCTAATGACAACGGCATGATGAAAGTCCCCGTGTCCATGACCCATCATGGACCCCCAAACATACGTCGTCACTGGTGCATCGAAAGGACTTGGTCGTGCATTGGCACTGGCCCTCGCAGGGCATGGCTATCCAGTGTTAGCACTGGCCCGCCCGTCAACTGAACTCGATGAAATCGGTGGACTTTTGTCATCAGTAGCGCCTGGGTCAAGAAGCATTGAATGTGATTTGTCTAATCCCACATCAATTGCTAATGCTGCTTCCCTCATCAGCCAACAAACAACCTTCCTCGCCGGTCTTGTGCATAATGCAGGAGCGATCGCACCGGTCAAACCACTTGACAAAGTGGACGCTTCAGACTGGGCGCATAGCATTCAGGTCAACCTTGTTGGTGTACAGGATTTAACACAGCGGATTTATCCGCTATTAGGTGGTGAACATCAAAGCCGTATTACCGTCATTTCAAGTGGAGCGTCGCTTCGACCAATTGGGTCGTGGTCAGCGTATTGCGTCTCAAAAGCAGGCCTCGATATGTGGTCGAGATGTGTAGCGGAAGAGGGGCGTGAATCAAACATCAGTTCTGTGTCTGTCGCCCCAGGCATCGTCGATACAGGAATGCAAACAGAGATTCGCAGTACCCCTGCAGAAGATTTCCCTTCTCTTCAGTCGTTCATTGACTTGCATGCGAACGGGGACCTCGCTCGCAGTGAAGATGTCGCAGCGCAATTAATGCCCCTCGTCACCACCCACTCGATGGAACAGTCTGGTCAACGGTTCGATGTACGTGAACTTTGATTTTGAACCTAAAAAGTGCGAAGTGTGATAAGCCAGCACCATGAGGGGCCAAATAGAGGGATTCTATGCCAGGAACAGACCGTGTTGAAATTCGCACCCTAAAAGTTGGACGATTTTGTGTCGTCGACGACCATGCCTACAAAATTTTGAGCATCTCTAAGTCTAAGCCTGGGAAGCACGGATCCGCCAAGGCTCGTCTTGAACTGGTTTCCCTTTTCACCACCAAGAAAATTTCACACGTCGGCACAGTGACCGATAACATTCACGTTCCAATGATTGAGAAGGGAACCGCAATGGTCACCCACATCGATGGTGATGAAGTTCACGCCATGAACATGAAAGACCACAGCATGATGATTCTCCCCCTTGAAGATGGCATGAACATCGAGGCTGGTAAGGAAATCATGTGGATGGAAGCGCTTGATCGTTTCAAGATCATCCGTGACCATTGATCTCCGTCACTGTGGTGAAATTCACCAGCAGACGAATCTGCTCTTTTTTATTCACTGGCCGGTAATGTATTCATAAGCCAAGTGTGTTCTTGACGGTTTATGACCGCCACTGAAACAGCAACACAAGAAGTTCCTTTCTCTGTTGATGCAGCCCTCAAGGCAATGCCTGATGCAGACAAGAAAGCCCTCCAAGGCTGGTATTGGTATGATTGGGGGAACCAGGCATATGCACTGACCGTGATGACGGTTATTGCTCCGGCATTGATGGCTAACCTGTACAACTTGGCGACAGGTACTCAAGATGGTGACTCGTTCTATGCATTCATTCTCACCGCATCCATGCTCTTGGTTGTCGTCACTGCACCTGCGCTTGGTGTGATTGCAGACCGAATGCCAATCAAAAAGAAACTCCTCAAATGGTACACTGTTGCTGGTGTTGTCTTCACAGCGCTGATGGGTGCTGCTCCGTATTTCGGGTCACAGGGCTACATTATTCTCGCACTCATGTATGCGATTGGTACCGTTGGTTTCACAGGTGGGAACGTCATTTACTACTCATTCATGCCATACCTCGCTGAGAAGCGATGCATGGATCACGTCTCAAGCCGTGGTTATGCCTATGGTTTCATGGGCGGTTCGTTGCTTCTCATCTTCCACCTGATCATTCTGATGGGTCCGTTTGCTTGGGATACCAACTTCAAACTCGCAGCCATCTTCGTGACCTCCTCTCTCTGGTGGTGGGGTTTCGGTATGATGATGTTCAAGTGGACGCCCGAACCTGAAATCCCATCCCACATGGAATGGCAAGGCATCGGTCACGCAACGAAAGTCGCATACGGCCAAGTGTTCCAAACATTCAGGGAGATTAAGAAATTCAAGGTGCTTGCACTTTTCCTCGCTGCTTACCTTCTCTTCTATGACGGTGTCAACACAATCGCTAGCATGGCCAGCGCCTTTGGTGAATCCGTACTTCGCTTGGATCCAAGCATGAACATCCTTCTCTTGTTGACCGTCAACGTCGTTGCGATTCCAATGACCATTCTCTTTGGTAAACTTGCCAATGTGAAAGGTACAAAATTCGCGCTCATGCTCTCGCTCATGATTTACTGTGGCGTTGCCGTTGTTGCTGCTGGCTTTGCTCCGCTCGAACTGGAATCTGATGTTGCGGCAGAAGATTCTGGTTACGACTTTACCTTTGAATGGGATGAGGAGACTCAAAACTACACAATGACCACATTGTATGACCGTGGTTATGAGGGTTGGATTGGTGAAACTTCCGCTGGTGACGATGAATTCCGCGATGCCTTCCAAGAACACTTCCCAACACCTGACTACAGCACGGCTGACGCAGGCGCAAGCACCATCGGTGCAGGCATTCTTGTTTGCATCTTCATTCTCGTGATGCTTGGTTTGCTTGGTGGGGCTATGGTCTACATCCAAGGCATGGAACTTGGTTTCAAGGGAGCTATTCTGATTATTTTAGTCGTCTTAATCGGACTCATTGGCGGTTCCATTCTTGCCGACAAAGCCTCGACCGAAGAAGACGACATCAAAACCATCAATGCTACGGATGCAGAGGCCATTGTTGCAGCGTTCGAAGATGCTGATGATCACCGCTTCTCTATCCTCTTTGTTGGTGGACCTGAAGGCATTGCTGGTGAAGCTGAAGTTGGGAATCAACACCCGACAGTGGTTGACCAAGGTGGACCTGTTGACGGCTATGCTGAATTCATGCGGAGCAACCTTTGGGCGCCACTTGGCATCACTGTCTCACTGCAATGGATCATTCTCGGTCTGTTCGTCGGTGTGGCCATGGGTGCTGCAGGTGCACAAGCTCGTTCGATGTTCTCCATGCTCATTCCTGAAACCCGCACATCTGAGTTCTTCGGCTTCTTTGGATTCCTTGGAAAGTCTGCTGCTATGATTGGAACCTTCCTTTATGGTATTGCGAGCACGACGTTTGACAGCCGTGTCGCTATTCTCACCATCACAATCGTCATTCTTGCCGGCACCTACCTCACCAGCCGGGTCGACCTTGAAGAGGGAATTCGTGTGGCCGCAGAAGAAGACCGCATTGCACGAGGTG
>Ga0206682_10004749_pt1 | contig 10928 bp, 4 predicted proteins | sample M240m12015metaG_FD_155444 | JGI IMG/M metagenome (GOLD analysis project Ga0206682, IMG submission 155444) | Ammonia-oxidizing marine archaeal communities from Monterey Bay, California, United States - M2 40m 12015 | ecosystem: Environmental > Aquatic > Marine > Intertidal zone | place: USA... | reverse complement strand
ATTTAGACATGAAATTACCTAAAATGGCAGAGCAAGCGATGTACATGCATATAGCTTATTCTATATTATCAGGTAGAGCTAATGTTCCTGAGTATATAGTAAATAGATTTAAAAGAGATCGTTCTAGCGCTCTTAGAACAGCTAAGATACGTTTAAGCAACATAAAGATTGAAGAGATAGCTCAAGTAATGAGAAATAAGTCTAAATGGATTAAACACTAATAATGGCAGTAATTAAAAATACTTTTCTAAAGTCTAAGATGAATAAAGACTTAGACGCTAGACTTATACCTAATGGTGAGTATAGAGATGGCAGAAATATAAGCGTAAGCTCTTCAGAAGGTTCTGATGTAGGTGCTTTAGAAAATATTAGAGGTAATTTTTATTTAACAGATTTTGGACTTGACGATCTTAACCTAGAAGTAATAGGTAGTGTTGTAGATTCTTCAAAAAATAGAATATACTTTTTCATAACAAACTTTACAGATGGCTCAAGAAGCCAACTAGATAACTCGTCGTCAACAGACGCAACTTCTTCTAGCTCTATAGGACAGTTTACTAGAACAGGTGCTAAAAATTGCATAGCATACTGTGAAATTCCAGTTGATGAAAATGTTATACTTAACTCTAGTAGTATAACAAAAGAAATTTTAGTTGAAGGAGCTTTCTTAAATTTTTCTAAAAGTCATCCTATGAAAGGTATGAATATTTTAGAAGACTTACTATTTTTCACTGACAATAGAAATCAACCAAGAAAAATAAACGTAGAAAAAGCTATAGCAAACCCACTTACATATTACACTAGTGAAGATCATATATCTGTAGCTAAGTACGCTCCTTATAAAGCAATAAGCTTTTTAGATAAAACTGTAACTCCAAACGTAAGCACTTTAAAAAATGAAGTTGATGAGTGGCTTCCCGCTTCTTTTATATCACCAGGTTTAACAAGCTATGTTGGAACCTCTCCTAATAAAGACGGTTACCTAATGTTTAACAACAATGATTTTACAACGGTAGATCCGCAGCCATATGCTAGTCCTATAGAACACTTTGGTAATATATCTAATATAACAGGTGGTATTAGAATAAGTAGGATATCTGATGATAACGTTTCATATGCTTACTTAGATTCTTACATCGTAGATCCGTTAGACGCTACTAAAGATAGAATTCAACTAAAAGATGTCAATGGTAACGCGCAACCACCTAGTTTTTTCAAATGGGGAGGTGATGAAGAAGATGATTTTGCAGGTAACTTCGCTTTTGAAATGAAAAATCCTGATTATAATGAGAACTTTTCAGGAGATAAAGACTTTTTAAAAGATAAATTTGTAAAGTTTAGTTATAGATTTAAATATGACGATGGTGAGTACTCTTTAGTTGCTCCTTTTTCACAAGATGCTTTTGTTCCAAAGCAATATGGTTACTTCGTCGGGGATGACGATGAAAAAACAAAAGAGTCAGGAGTTGTAGAGTTTATGGAAAACCAAATTACAACAGCTGGATTAGTTGTTGATTTTCCTTATGGAATTAGTGACATAGAAGATAAGTTAAAAATAAAACAATTACAACTACTTTATAAAGCTTCAAATGAAACATCTCTAAAAGTCATAGCTGATGTAGATGTGAAGGATTTAACATCTACTCCTAGTGCTGTAGTTCTAGAAGATGGAGGAACAGGTTACACATTCTCTGGAGCTGTTAGAATGACTCAAGGTGGTTCTGGAACTGGTTTAACAGTAACAGTCGACAGTGTTGGCGGAGCTCTTGGTCCTGTCACAGGGTTCACTGTGGTTGATTATGGTCAAGGCTATTCACCGGGTGATGTTGTTAATATTCAAGTTCAAGGAGCTCCAAACCCTGTTTTATTTGGTAGTGCTACTATTAGAATAACTTCTTTAGAACCAACCTATACATACACTTACAACTCTCAAAAGCCTATAAAAGTATTAGATGATCAAGAAATAATAAGAGTCAATGACATAGTACCAATAAGAGCAGCTGCTCAAGAAGTTGTAGGTAATAGAGTTGTTTATGGTAATTTTTTGCAAAACAATGAAACTCCAGAATCTTTAAACTATGAGATTTTAACTACAAAAAAAGGAGATATTGATTCATCATTAGATAAAGAGTTTTTAAACCATACTGTAAAGCAAGGTAGAACTTATCAAGTAGGTCTTGTCTTACAAGATAGATACGGCAGATCTTCAAATGTTATTTTAAATACAGATCAAAGAAAAAACGTTTTAAATTCAACTATATTTACTAGGTGGTCTAATGGAGGATCCGATACTCTACGTTGGCCTGGTAACTCTTTAAGAGCTATATTTAATGAAGAAATACCAAGGCAAAAAACAGATACTTATAGTGGTGCTTGGGTTGAAAATGAAAACCCTCTTGGTTGGTACAGCTTTAAAATAGTAGTAAAACAGCAAGATCAAGATTATTACAACGTTTATGTTCCAGGTGGAATGTCTGGTAATGTTAATTTTACAAAGCTTGATTCTGACTTGACCTACAGTGGAACTGGTGATAAGTTTCACATAAGTTTATTTAATAATAACATTAATAAAATACCTAGAGACTTAAATGAGATAGGAGCTAATGATAACACTTATGGATCAGATGTTGTTTTATACAATAGGGTTAATAATTCAACTTACTCTACAGTAAACATAAACGAACAAAACCATAACATAAGTGATATAGAAGTTGCTTCTATAAAACCTTTTTCAGAGTTTGGAGATTGGACAACAATGAAAAATGTTAATATAAAATATGTTGATGCCACTGGAGTAGATGCTAACGGTGATCCAGTAGGCCCATATGTTTCTGGAGGTGATCAATATATATACCCTGGAGTAGCAGGTGATGTAGATCCTATATATTTAGAAAACAACAAAAACCCATTTGTAGCTACTTTGACTACTAAGTCAAGGCTAGGTTACGAAGCTTCTACTCAAGAAAGCACTTCCTGGAAGTTTGCTAAAGGTTTAACTATTTTCGAAACAAAGCCTGTAAAATCACAAATAGATATATATTACGAGTCTTCTTCAACTGGTTTGGTTTCTGATTTTAACGATGGAGTTGCTTATTCAACTGGTCCAAGTGGTCAGCCTTTTGACATATCTCCTTTTATAGGTAGGCTTGAAGAAAGTGTAAACTACCCTCAAGATGTTAGTAATGTTTTTTATGCAGTAGATTCTAATGGTGTTCAAATAGTTCAAAACTCCCCAAGAATAGTAATAAAAGAAGTAAGAAGACTTAATGTTAGCGGTGTTTATAACGCTTTTTCTGTTTTACCCTTTGATTTACAAACTGTACAACAACCAGGTGTAGGAGTGCCTCCTACTTACAAAGTAGTAACTAACAGCACTAATATATTTACAGATCAGTCTTATACAAGTGGGCAATATAGAATTACTTTTACGCTAAGTGCCTACGGCATGCAAGACGTGGATGTTGTTAAAGACTTTCAGTTGTCTAATTTACAACCTGTATTATATAGGTGCATGTGGTCAGACCATGGTTCTGCTGGAGCTCCATCACCATTGTTTGGTCCAAGTTCTGCCGATGATAAAAAAGGTTATTTTGTACAAAGTCACGTTAGTGAACAATCTCTAATAGATAGTAATAGTACTAATAAGCTTCAACACAAACTTTATCAAATAAACTCATCACTACCAGTAGACCCTTGGCTACCTTACAACGCTTTTACAACCGCTTTAACTCTTGAAAAGCAGGTGAATGATCCAATTTATTCAGGAGACATTAGAGTTGCTAGAATGAGCCACACTACTAATGGTGCTGAAGAATTATCTGTTTTTGATCTAACTACTGATAACTTTTACCCAGGTAGTGGTTATCCAAGTCGCCCACCGGCATCTGTTGATTATGCTAGAAATATTCAATTAGGTTTTGAAGTAGTAAAAGTTTTAAAATTTGAAGGGCAATATAAAAAAAATGCTGAGAATCCAGATCCTTTATACTGGAGAGGAGAGTACTATACTACTAGTAGTCCTATTTCAACACCAGCAGATTTTTATATAACAAACGTATCATATAGTAATCCACCCGCGGATGGAAACAATTTCTTAACTTTTAACTATGGCGGTCCTGATAATGATGGTGTTATTAACAATAGCGATATACCAGATAACGTTGGTAGTGGTTACAAAGGCGCTTTGATTTATTATGTTGAATTTAGAGCTGTTGATGCTAATGTAGGTCAAGATCACATGTCGTCAGAAACATATAATATTCACTATATAATACACAAATAATGTCATTTAACTTAGAAGTAAAATACTATAATTCATTTTGGTTAAAACAAGTTACATCACCTAAAATAGAAGATACAGCTAACAATAACGATGCTTACTCTAAAGTGTTTCCAGGTATTCAAGGTTTGAATTATACTACTAATAAGTTTCCTAATTTTCCAGATGGTGTAAATTCAACATCAGCTCCTTATACTAATAGCTATTCTGGTTTAAATGAGATATTTTTAAGTGCTACTAATGGTTCTAACTGGGTTATAGAAGAGTCTAGAATAAAAGGTAGGTTTAATGGTAATCAAGTTCAATTAGGTCCAAGAGCTTATTTAAAAGAAGATTCAAACAGTGTTAGATATAGAAGCAGCGCACTAATATACTCAGGTATATATAACAATAAGACTAATATAAATGAAACTAACGTTTTTTCAGTTGGTCAAGATATAACTAGATCTGTAGATCCTCACAATGGTAGTATACAATTAATACATGCTTTAGACAACAATTTAGCTATATTTCAAGAAAACAAAGTTAGTCAAGCTTTGATAGATAAAGACGCTATATACTCTACTGAAGGCAATACAACAACAGCTTTAACATCGAAAGTGATAGGACCTGTAACACCTTATATTGGTGACTACGGTATTAGTAGAAATCCAGAAAGCTTTGCTAACTTTGGATTTAGAAGATATTTTGCTGATAAAGATAGAAGCGCTATTTTAAGGCTTTCTAGAGATGGTTTAACTGAAATATCTCAATATGGTATGAAAGATTACTTTAGAGATGAGTTAAATAAAATATCAGATGGTCAAATAGTTCATACAGATCCTATACAATTAAAATATAATAACTCAACTGGCACTATAGAACAAGGTCCTAGAGACTTTTCTTCTCCACCAGTACTACAACCTGCTCCTTTAGGCTACTGGTTTTCTCTTAATCAAAAATTGCCTGATGACGTTGTAATAGGCTCTCAAGTTCAGTACAATCCAGATTATGATAATAACCCAGGTAATTGGATAAGTTTAAATTGTTTTATAACAGCTATTGGATCTATTGGCGCACAGGCTATAGTTTATACTACTAGTACGTCTATACCTATAGATGGATTAAACTTAAGCCCATATGTAAGGTTTATGTATAGCAAAAAAGATAAAATAGAAGGTGGTTTTGATAATTACAAAGATAACTACGTAATATCTTTACAAAGATTTACTGGAAGTAAAACACTTGATGAAACAAGTGATTACTATAGTACAACCACTTTTGATGAAAATGTTAAAGGATGGACAACGTTTTATACTTTTAGACCAGGCTTAATATTTAGTTTAAAAAATAACTTTTATACAACTAAAAATGGATCTCTATATAGACATTATGATTCAGATTTTAGTAGAACAAAACATAATAATTTCTATGGCGTGGACAATGATTCTTCTGTAGAATTTGTTTTCAACGGTGATCCATCGCTGCAAAAGAACTTTAAAACTATAAACTATGAAGGTAGTAACGGTTGGCAAGTAGATAGCTTTGTTTCTGATTTTACTGGCGATATGGTTGATGGTCAGCTAATACAAACTAATGACCAAACAAATGCAGTTAAAAGTTACCATGAAGGAGTTTACACTGAAAAAGGTGTTCAATATAGAGTTGGTTTTGGTAGAAAAGATAATAAATATGTAGCTAACTTAATAAACAATAGCTCAATATCTTCTCAAGAAGTTAACTTTGGTTCTTCTATAACAGGTATTAAAGGATTTTTTGCGACAGTTAAGATTTCAACTGACGCTACAACGGATTTTGGTGGAGTAAAAGAGTTGTTTGCTTCATCAACAGAGTTTTCAGTATCATCAAGATAAAATTATAATTATGAGTGGAATATTAGACTTTTTTGCAGATAACAAAGAAGTAACACAATTAATAGCCAAATCGGTTCCAGCGATAATGGGCATGCATCAAGCTAGCAAAGCTAAAAACGCTGCTGAAGGTTACCAAATAAAATTAGATAACATAGAGAAGAATAGGCAGGAAATAGTTAATCCTTACGCTAATGTAACAAATCCTTTTGCTAACATGCAAGTAGCTACTCAAGCTGCTGAAATGCAAGCGGAGCAAACGGATATAGCTTTAGCTAATACTTTAGATACATTAAGGTCAACTGGCGCTGCCGCTGGTGGAGCAACTGCTCTAGCTCAAGCTGCTTTAAAATCTAAACAAGGTATTTCTGCTGATATTGAAAAACAAGAAATGGCTAATCAAAAGTTAATGGCTCAAGGTGAACAACGAATGCAACAACTACAAGGTGCTGGAAAAGGTATTCAAATGAACATGCAGGAAAATAGAGACCTTAGAGACATTACTAGATTACAGAATAACATGAACTTAGCTCAACAACAAAGAGCTGCTGGTCAAGCTACAGCCGCTATGTCTGCAGCTTCTGGTATAGCTGGTATGGCTGGTTTAATAGATCCTGAAGCTAAAAATGTAGATGATGCTGCTACAAATACTGCCGCTGCGACTACTGGCGCTGGAACAGATTATGATGGTGATGGAGTTAATGATAATTTCCCATTAAGACCTAGAAATAGCACCATGAATTTTAGTGAAGGAGATTTTTCTATTACACCTGGTGATTTTAGTCTTGGTGGAGGTGGTGGCAGTGGTATGTTAATTAATCCTATTCTACAAAACGCTGTAATACCTACTACTACTGCAGTGCCAGGAGCTACAACGTTAGGTCAGTATTACCAAGGGCTAGGTCAAAGCTTACCTTCGAGACAAAATAGAGCTCCTTTATATGAACAATTTGGATTAGGATCTGCTAGCAGTTACGAAGGGACCGAGCTTCAAAATATGAAATTATTAGAACAATTACAAACCCAATAAATTATGGAAGATTTTGGAAAGTCAGTAAAAACAAGTAAGCGTAGTAGAAATAGAAACTACGTGCCTACGACTGTTATAAACCCTGCGGCTAATGTACTATCAGCAATAGAATACGTTGAAGGAGCTTTTGAAGATAGAAGAGAAAAGGTTAACTTGTTCCAGCAACAAGCTGAACAAAGACGTATAGATATGCAGAATCTAGTTGATGACACTGAAAGAGTTGATCAAACAGATGCGCAAGCTAAAATGACTGAGCAGTTTTCTAATATGGTTACTGACATTTACAAAGCAGATATAGCTAGTTTCGATGGTGACAGAACTGATTTTTTAAATAAATCAAACAATGCTCAAAAAATAATTGGTAGTTTTCCTAAAGTTATGGGTGTTGTCGATGAATTATCGAATAAGTACACAAACATGAATCCAGCTGAGCAAAAGAAAATGATATTAAGAAGCCAGTTTGCTGGTAAAGATGCTGAAAAAAGAAATGCTTACATGGAGTTTTTAAATGACCCTTCTAAAATGAGCATGAGAATACAAGGTAAAGACATTATTATAACTAATAATGGTAAAGATTTATTTAATGGTACTCAATTAATTAACTCTGTTAAAGAAGGTAATGGTCTTATAGAGTATGCTAACGATTATGAAAAAGAAATAGGTGCAGCTTCTAAAGATGCTATGGATGGTGTTAAAAGCCTTATAGTAGCTAAAGAATATGAAACAATGTCTAAAAAAGGTACAAGATTAAGTGATACTCAGCTTAACGACTATATGGGTGCTGTCAACAAATATAAAGAAAATCTAGAAAAAAGTAGCAAAATAGACGCTTTGCTAAATGAATCTACTTTTCAAAGATACATTGATGGTGAAGATTTATATAGTAGTGAAAAACACGATGAGGAAACAAAAGCAGCTATGATAGATCAATTAATAGCTAAAGAATTTCCTATGTATAAAAAAGAGGTTAATGAAAAAGGTGAAACTACTGAATCAGCTATTGGAGATAGAAGTATTAAAACTAAAATAGTTACTCCAAAAGAAAAAGAAAAAGAAAAAGAAAAAGAGCTAACTATTGAAGAAAGATTTGATTTTAACTTAATAGAAAGTATACAAAATGAAAGTATAGACGATTTTAGAAATCAAAAACCAGTAGATGTAGAAGGTATTGAATCCAAAGCTAGAGGGGCTTTGATTAAAGACTTTTTAAATAAAGAAATTAAAATAGGTAGAACAAAATACCAAATATATGATTTCGATGTAATGAGGAATGATAATGGCACTTTAAAGTTCCAACCTTTAATAGTTGATATGAGAACTAAAGAAGAAATACCAGCTCCCGTTGTTTATAGCGTTGATAAAATTAATGATTTTGCCATAGATCTAGAGCAAGGAAATGATTTACAATATAACGTTATACAGGTTTCTAACGTACAGGAAGCTAAAAAATTAAGTTCTGGTTCCATTTTTATTTTAGGTGGTAAAAAATACATTAGATTAGGCGGTGCTCCTGGTCAAGAAACATATGAAGAAATAATAGATTAATATGCCTGATATTATTACATTTGATGAGTTAGTAAAAAGACACGGTGGAGATAATGACTCGATAAGTGATCGTAAAGTTATAACCTTTAACGAGTTAGCTGGTATAGAAGAACCACCTATAGAATTACAAACTGATAAAGAGTTTATTTTTGAAAATGAGGATATAAATAAACCTATAGAAGACAAAGAATCAAGAATAAAAGAATTAAAATCTCAGCTTGAAGTTGAAGACAAAGAGCTATTTGTACCTTTAAATGAATTAAAAAAAGATAAACAAAAAAAATTTGATAATAGATTTATAAAAATAAAAGAACTTCAAGAACTTACTAATTCTCCTGAGCTACAAGAATTAGAAAACATAGTAAAGTTTGATGAAGAAGAACAAGCTGTTCCTAAGTTAAGAAAGTTATATTCTGAGTTTGGTTTGAGATTTGAAGAGACTGGGCTAGGTGATGCTATGAAAGTTTATACTGATAAAGATAAAGATGGTATAACTATAGATTTAGACACATTTACATATAAAAGTGCAGGAGAAGAAGTTAAAAAACTTAAAGATTATATTAGTAACAATAAAACAGATTTTGATAAAACTACCACAAGCAAGTTAAAAGACGCTAAAGGTAGCCCAACAGCTTTTTTAAATATTTACAATGAAGAAGTAATAAAAGAAGAAAATGAAAAAATTCAAAGTAATTTAAATTATTTTGATCAAGAACTTAACAAGCTAAATACAGAGCAAAAGGATTTTAATGAACAAATTGTTAAGTTTGAGTATGAAGTAGATAAAGGTTTAATAACCAAAGAGCAAGCTGCGAAAACTCAAAAAGATTTAATAGTAAAACAAAATGAATTAAATAGTAAAAGATCCGGTTTAAAATCTTATTTTGAAAAAGATATACAGGGTTTAGCTTCAGACGTAAATTCTATACAAGCAGAACAAACATCGATACTAGCTGATAGGGGAACTTGGGTTGAAAATTGGTATAATGCTGTTTTAGATGTTCCTGATAAGCTAAATAGATTAAACGTAGATGTTACTAACGTTATTAAGGACGGTATAGTAGATATAAAAAAATATACAGGTTTAATTGACTCTGATGAAGCAGAAAAGCAAAGAGCTAAAAACGAATTAGAGAAAAATATTAGAAATGAGTTTTCTATTAAAGATGAAATAGGATCTGATATAACAAATGAATACCAACAAAAATTTCAAGAAACAACTTTTGGAGCTGTTAGTACTTCTATAGTTCAAATGTTAGCTACTACTTTAGTTCCTGGTGTTGGTAGAATTGGTGCTGGAGGTAAAGTATTAGTTGAAGGCGGTGCTAAAGCCTTTGGTTTTGCCATGGGAGCACAAGAAGCAGGAAGAGTTTTAGAAGAAATGGATGCACCTGCTTTTGATGATGTGCCTGACTGGCAAAAAGTTGCTTTTGCTAGCTCAGTAGGTGTTGCTGTAGCTAAATTAGAAAAAATTGGAGCTAGTGCTATTATTGGTAAAAACCCTTTAGCTAAGAGAATTGTTTTAAATGTATTAAAAAAGCAAGGTGGTAAAAAAGTAGCAAGTGGTACTATAAAAGATATAATAGAACAAACTATTGAAAATAAATTTTTAAGAGGAGGTTTTGCCGTAGGTGTAGGAGGAGCTATGGAAGGTGTTACTGAAGTTGCTCAAGAAGTCACTGAAGTTGGCTTTAAAAATGCTTTTAACGAAGTTAAAAATGTTTTTAGAGAAGACGATAAAGAGTTTTTTACAAAAGAACAAACGGAGCTTGATAAAGATAATTTATTACAAGTATTTAAAGTAGGTGCATTAGCTGGTGGAGCTTTTGGAACTATGAATGCTTTTGTGGAAGCTTCTAACAGAAAAGTTGTTAATCAATTAAACGAAGAGCAATACAAAAGAGCTAGAGCTTTCTACACAGATCCTCAAAGTTTAAAAAACTACAGTACTAAGATAAGAATAGAATATGCTAAAGGTAATATAACTAAAGATCAATTAAAAAACGAAGAAAGATCTATAAGAGAGTTAGGTGGAATATTTAGAGAAATAAGAAAATCTACTAGATTAACTACTGAAGGAGAAAAAAGAGTTTTTTCATTAATACAACAGAAAAAATCTTTACAAAAGCAAATAGATGAAGCTGACGACAGATCTTTAGTTGCCAAACAAAAAGAGTCAATATCTGAAATAAACTCTCAAATAGAAAGTGTAATTAAAGATCCT